>Ga0181573_10001613_pt1 | contig 21892 bp, 18 predicted proteins | sample 101ome_25_FD_148643 | JGI IMG/M metagenome (GOLD analysis project Ga0181573, IMG submission 148643) | Coastal salt marsh microbial communities from the Groves Creek Marsh, Skidaway Island, Georgia - 101409BT metaG (spades assembly) | ecosystem: Environmental > Aquatic > Marine > Intertidal zone... | reverse complement strand
CTGGGCATCGACATCGGCACGAGCGCGGTCCCGAAATACCAGGACGGCTCCTTCAAACTTCACGTTCCCACGAGTGGGGGAGGCGCGTTCTCGGTTTGGGGTCTCGGCGGAAACAGCAGCGTGGACATCCTCATCTCCGACCAAGTGCGGCCCGAGCGGAACATTTACGGCGACAACGACCGCGACCAGTTTTTCCGCACGGGCATGGGCATCGTCGGCGCGACGTACACCAAACCGATCAACGAGCGCACGTACGTCAAGACTACGCTTGCCGTGAGCCGCGATTGGCAGGACAGCCGCCACGAGTTCGTCACCCGCGACCTCGTCACCACGGAGGCCGACACGTTTTTCTCCAACGTGGCCACGCAGCCGCTGATGGGCTACCTGTTCGACAAGAAGCGCGTTTCGCTTGCCGCGCACGCCAACCGCAAGTTGGAGGTGGACAAGGGGACGGCGACGCTTCGGTTTGGGTTAAACGCGGATGCCATGTTTTGGGCGTTCAACGACAGCATCCGGCCCTTTGTGTGGCAGCCGGACCCCAACATGGTGGACAGCACGCTTACGTTGGGCGACTTCGGGCGACGGTGGGATGCGAACATGACGTCGCTGCTCCTTCAGCCGTTTGCCCAAATCAAGTGGCGCCCCTCCGAGCCCTGGACAGTAACCGCCGGCCTCCACGCCATGATGGACACGCGCAGCGGCGCAACCTCGCTGCTTGAACCCCGCGTCGGCGCACAATACGTCACGGCCGGCGGCACGGCCTGGTCGTTTGGCACCGGCCTTCACAGCCAAATGCAGACGCCCTACCTCTACGCTTCTTCGCCGGGACCCGATCCGCTCGGGCTTCCCGGTCCGGACGGCCGCGTGCCGCTGGCGATGCCCAACCAGAACATGGGCTTCACCCAAAGCCTTCACACGGTCCTGGGCATGTCCCGCCGCCTCGGTTCGCTCTGGTCGATGAAGGCCGAGGTTTACTGGCAGGAACTCTCCAACATCCCAGTCGCCGACCTGTCGACAGCTTGGGGAATGTCCAACACGAGCTACTCCCTGATCAACGCTGGCGGCGGGTTCTCGCGCCTGTTTCCCGACACGCTCGTGAACGAGGGCCGAGGCCGAAACAAAGGCGTCGAGCTCACCCTCGCGCGGGCGTTCCGCGAGGGCTGGTTTGTCTTGTTCACAGGAAGCCTCTTTGACGCCCAGTACTCGGGCGCGGACGGCGTCTACCGCAACACCGACTTCAACGGACGGTACGCGTGGAACGCCCTCGCCAGCAAGGAATGGAAACTCGGCACGTCGATGAGCCTCGTCACCGGCGCGAAGTGCACCGTGGTCGGCGGCCGATGGTACGGCGAAGTCGACGAAGAACAGAGCTTGATTCAGCGCGAGCTCGTGTGGGACGACGCCACGAGAAACACCAAGCAGTTCGACGACTATTTCCGCTTCGACCTCAAGACCAACCTCACCTGGAACCGCCCGTCGACCACCCACGAACTCGGCATCGACTGGGTGAACATCCTCAACACGGAAAACGTCTTGAAACTCACGTACGCGCCCGACGACGCCTCTTCCGACGACCCCAACTACAGCCCGGTCCGGGAGGAATACCAACTCGGCCGCCTGCCCATCTTCTTCTACCGCGTCGACTTCTGAGTCGTCCCTGTTGGCTGTCGACACGGAATTTCGAGGGTTCGAGTCGTTGAAACCCACAACACGCCTGCTACCTTGCCTTCAAACCTTACATCATGCGCTCGAACCTCGACATTTTGTCCCGCGCCTGGGACGCCCTCAAAGGAAAGTGGCTGCTGGCCATCGGACTCTCCCTGTTGCATGGGGTGATTACTGCGGTGCTTGGCAACGTTGGTTTTGGCCTGGGATCGTTGGCGTTGAGTGGAGCGCTGGCGTTTGGCTTCAACCGCACCATGGTGCAGATCTACCGAGGCCAAACCCCCGTCCTCGACACCTACTTCGACGGCTTCCGCAACTACTTGCCGACGCTGATCTTGACCCTTCTGATCGGAGTGATCGTGGTGGTCGGGCTGGTGTTCCTCATCGTTCCTGGAATCCTCGCAGCCATTGGACTTTCGCAGGCATTCTATGTGCTTCAGGACCGCCCTGAGCTCGACGCCGAAGGAGCACTTCGGGAGAGCTGGCGATTGACCTGGACCAACGGCCGGATGTGGAAGGTGCTTCTGATGGGCTTCCTCCTGTTGTTCGTGATGCTCGGAGGGATGCTTGCTTTGGGTGTGGGCGTCTTCTTTGCCATTCCGCTGATCAGCGTAGCCGGCGCAGGCCTGTACGAGGAACTCAAGGACGGCGCGACATTTTCAGCGGAAGACGTTCAATTCGTCTAACCCGACCTGAGGTGGGAAAACAGCAAATGCCTCTCCCTCACAAATTGCAAGGCCCTCCGAAGACGTTCAGCAAGTTGAGGAAGTCGAGGGTGTTGAGCGCCCCGTCGCCGTTGAGGTCGAAGTAGCGGGGGTTGAGGTTTCCAAGCCCGTTGCCAGGGCCGAGCGTGGCAGGAGCAGGGAGGCAAAGGTCGACTTGCTCGTTCGCGGTGTACGTCGCGTAGGTGCCGGCTCCGCAGGGCGAGGGAGGCATGCCCGGGTCTTGGCCACGCACCACCCAAAAGCGGTACAGATCTGTGATGTCCATCCAGCCTGACGCGTCGAAGTCGAGGTGGCACGGATCCAAGGTGAACGTGTCACCGACCTCGCCGAGCCACGCATCCAATTCGCACTGCCCCGTTTCCACATCAAACCACGTTCCGTTGGTGCAGTGGTAGTTGCACAGCGCGTTGTCGCCGTTGGTCGCTTCGGGGTCGTAATTGAACGCATCCTGGTCCAAGCAGCCTTGAATGGATTCGGTGGCGATGGGAAGAAGTCCGCGGAATTCGTCGGTTTGGACTCCGTTCTGGAACACCTGAATCTGAAGCTGACCGGAGACTTCGCCTGCCGTTGTCAGCTGCGCCACGAGCACGCGGAGGTCCTCGCCGGCGAAGGCGGGGTGGGTTGCGGCATTCTCGATTCCTGGAAAGGGCGTGTACCAAGCCCCACCTTGGGTGTCGTCCACCGTCACGCTGTTTCCGTAGCCGTCTTGGTCAAACGCCGCAGTCGGGTCAATGGACCCCCAAATGGTCGAGGGGTGAGCGGCGGACGGGTACGTTGAATCGTCCGGCCCGATCGTGAGAAAGCTGTCAAAAGCCACCTCGGGGCTGATCGAGAAAAAGGCCGGATTCAGACTCAAGGCGTTCCATCCTGAAACGAACGGGGAGTTGAACCACGCGGGAGTGGCCGTGGAGTTCAACACCAAGGGGTTGCTGTCGTCGCCGGAACAGGAACTCACGTAATCGAGTGGGCTCAGGCAGTTCACGTACAGCCGGTAGGTGGTCATGCCGTCGAGCTCGCCGCCGGAATGGGTCACCACCTCCTCGAGTTGGAGCCAGTACCCCATTGGGAGCGGAGGCAAATTCCGGCTCAAGTCGGGCTGAGCGTAGGCGCTGAGGTACCCCACGAGCAACGCGCCCACCCAGGCGGCGCGATAGAGCCACGACGATTCGAGGCCTGTGCTGAATTCTTTCGTCCAGTTCATGCCCACGCCTACGAGAAAGGGCGTCTTGGGGTTACGACGCAGGCCCAGCTTTCAGACTCACATCGCCGAGCTGAAGAACACAGCGTTCGCGAAGAACTTGTGTCCGTCCTTCCAAAACGCCCGGAACAAGACGTTGTCTGCGAGGTAGATCACGTGCCCACGACCCAGGTCGTGGACCCCGAAGCTGAGGCTTTCCCGAAGCTGGCTGTTCGCCCGCGCACCGGCAAACCCGCTGACGGGCTCGGGGGAGGCCCCGAGGGTGCCGACGTTGTGCCCGCTTTCGAGGTGGGCGTAGCGGCTTCCTGAGGTCTTGATGCTCCAGTACCCGTCCCCGTAGCCGTAGGCCAGGGGGTGAGTGGCGTCGAGTTCCACCCGATACACCGCACCAGGAATGTCGCTCCGGATGCCGTTGCGTTCCGACAAGGCGTACGGTGCGTAGCGGTCTGCGGCGGAATGAGCTTCGCGTTCGTCACGTCGCTCCGCCTTGTCCTGGTCGTCGCTGTACCGAGACAGCCCCCATTCCTCCAGGCCGAGGTTGCACGAAGATCCGACGGCTACAAGCCGTCCTCCGTCGCGGATCCAGGAGGTGATTTGGGCTTTTTCGTCGTCATTCACGTCGTACCATCCGCGGGGAAGCACCACCACGTCGTAGTCGTCCCAATCCAATCGGTCGAGGCCGCGCACCGCCGTCATCGGGTACCCCCAAACTTCCTCGAACGTGAACCACACCTCGCCAAAGCTCAGCGACGACACAGCATCGCCCATCACCACGGCCACGCGCGGGGCGGGAATGTGGGCCACGTCGTACGCGCCCAAGTCCGGTCCCGACGTGACCATGCCGCTTTCCAACCGCGCCACGCGCATCCCCGGCACGTCGGACACGAGCGCCGAGAGTCGCTCCTCCATTTCAGGCCAAAGCGCTTCGTTGTTCCTCCGGGTCACCACCAAGGATCCGCGCGGGTAGGTGGCGTCGTCGACCACAATGTCACGCTTGGCCAGCCGCACGGTCGCGCCGTCGCGGAGCAAGGCCGCCAGCACAGGGGTCCCGAGGTCGGTCTTGTAATCGAGCACGTAGGCGTAGGCGACGCCGTCTCCCCCCCAATCGTGCGAGACCGCTTCCGGCACCCACGCTTTGGTGGAGGGCACCGTGCTCGTCAAGGCGTACGCTTCGAGGCCGTAGGCGTACGGCAACGCCCACGTGGTGATGTCGTAGGTCAAGCTGTCGCTGAGCTCCGGGTCCGGATCCATGAACACTTGGAGCAGGCCCGATTGCGGCTGACGGGCGTCGACGATCAGGTCACCCGCTGCGACGCTGACTTTTTTCGTTCGCATGTCGTCGTAAGCCAAGCCGGTGGCCTTCGTTGCCGTCGAAGCCGCGCCGTAGGCGATGCCGTTGGCGTCGAAGAGTTGGGTCAGCCAGGCAAGTTTGGCAGGGTCGTTTGAGGCGGGCACCACGTACCCGGTGTACGGTCCCCACGGCTCCTCCAAGTTTCGGCGGTGGAAGGCGGAGAATTCTTTGAGCATGCGGTCGGCGTGCATGCCAGCCGCTTCTACTGTGGACAGGCCGCTTTCGGTGTGGTTTTGGATGCGGTAGGCCAGGGTCAAGGTGTCGCCAACCGCCGTCTCCACCGCTCGGCCCGCGCGGCCGCTGCCTCCTTGTTCGTAGGTCATGCCAACGGCTCCTTGGAACATGGGCCACGTGTCCCCGTAGGAAGGGTAGAGCAGGTCAAACACCTCGCGCGTGAAGTACAAGGCACCGCGCTGGTCGAAGTACTTGGCGTTGTTCGACCCAATGTGTCCTTGGCATTCGCGCTGCCAAGGCGAGATGATCTTGTGGTACGGCTCCGCGGCGGGGGCGAAGTAATACGGGCTGTTGACGCCTTGCTCGTGGAAATCGACGTGAACCTGAGGCATCCACTGACGATAAAAAGCGGTCCGTGCTTGCGTCTCCCGCTGAGTTTGCCAGGCCAAATCCCGGTTCATGTCAAACAGGTAGTGGTTCGGACGGCCCCCTGGCCACGGCTCGTCGTGCTCCCACGCAGCGGGATCCACGTTGGGACGTGGCGCCGTCGAACGGTCCTGGAAATGCACGTAGCGATCCCGACCGTCCGGGTTCACGCACGGGTCCATCACCACCACAGTGCGTTCGAGAAGCGAGGCGTGCGTGGTGGCCAAGGCTTCAATCGTCGCCATGGCGGCTTCCGTACAAACGGCTTCGTTGCCATGCACGTTGTAGCTCAGGTACACCCAAACCACCCGATCTCCGGAGTCCACACCTTCGTTCACGCGGCGTGCGTTGTCGGCGCGCAGCTGGTCGAGCTTGGCCATGTTTTCTTCCGAAGACATGACGAGGCCGAGAAGGGGCCGCCCCTCTGAAGTTTCCCCGTAGCGTGTGAGCTGCCAGTGCGGGACCGCCGACGCCATGTGCTCCACGTAGTCGACGACGGCGTGGTGCCGGGTGAAGCGTTCACCAAGTTCGTGTCCGAGAAGAGCGGAAGGCTGGGTTTGGCCGTAAGTCACGATCGCGGCGAAAGTGAGCCATGCGGAGGCGAGGATCCGCTTCAGAAGAGGGGTTTTCATGGCCCAAATATCGCATGGAACTCCCTCAGAACGCGTTGAATATAATCCTATGTAAAAATATATACGTCTATTTATGTAACCTAAAATGAAGTGACCTCGTTCACATACTCAAGCAAACTCCACAACGCATTCACAACAAACAACACGTACCATGGACACACTTATTCAATTCTACTTCGCGACGGGCCTGGTTTGGTCTACGTACTGGGCGGCACGAATCGCATTGATTGGTGTTCAAAATCTTACGATTCAATAAGCCTCGTGATCGGTGCTTCCAGGGCATTGGCAGGTTGAGAGAGGTGTCCTGGGAGGCCGTTTAGGGTGCACATTGAAGAGTGAATTGAGGATTGAAGTACTGATTTCGAGTGGCTTGAGCGAAGAACTGCGCGAAAATGGCGGCCCAAGGCCGCCATTTTTAATACGCTGAGAATCAACAACGACGGGGGGTTGAGTGGGATATTCACGAGGCAATGTTCATGGATTCACAAGGTGTCCAAAGAACACGATAGTCATTCGTGCCAGATTTGCAGCAGTCCAAACCTCAAAACCCTTACATCATGGACAACGTGTTCAAATTCATGGGCGGCTTCTTTTCTAGCCTTACCCAACTCTTGATCGGTTTTGCTGCGCTCGCAGTAGTGACTGAAGTGGTCTTCGGAGCAGAGATGTTCCCAGGCATGACGGTGGTCGACAACCTTACGTCGCTCATCACCACCCTAGGAAACGGTGGATTTGTGGGTCTCGTGGCCCTTCTGATCCTCTGGAACATACTCTCGAAGAAGTAAGTGATTTAGTGGAAGACGCGGTTGCTCAACAACAGTGACCGCGTCTTCGCTTTCACGCCCTTTGTTCCCACTCAAACCAAACCCCATGGAAAAGCAAATCACAGCTGCAGCCCTCGTGCTCAGCATTGCCGGATTGGGCTACCTCAAAGCGCAACAGATGGAGCGCATGGAGGCGCAAGCGGAATTGGATGCCGCAGCTGCGGTTTTGGCTGCAGATGAGGCCGAGGCCGCTGCGGACGAGGCCAGTCGCGTGCACTTTGAAGTCCCCCACGACCGAGACGCGGCGACGTCCAACGTGGACATCGTCTTGGACGGCGTTGCCTCGTTTGACGCAGAGAGCGATTCCCTTTCGTTCTCGTGGGTCCAAACCGAAGGCGCCCCCGTGGATTTGTCGGAAGACACTCCAGGACGCTCTTCGTTTCGTGCCACACCAGGCAAATACACCTTCGAATTGACGGTCACGGACGCCTACGGCGAATCAGCGAGCCAGGAGGCGCGCGTGGCGGTTCAGCCCGAGCCCAACTCGGCACCGGAGGTTCACGTTTCGGTCTACACCCAATCCAGTCCGACCGACGAATAACGCATTCTCAAGAACTCGTAGAACAGGTTCTTTCAATCAGAGGAACGCGCCCAGGGATGGGCGCGTTTTTTTTGTGCCGGACGCCACGGCTTGAAGCATCTTTGTGCCATGGCCATTCGGGAGCACGTGCTGGAGGCGTCGGACTTTTTGACCGCGCTGCGGGAGGGAGGCACGGTGCTTGACGTGCGAAGTCCGAGCGAATTCGCTCAGGGCCACCTTCCTGGATCCACGTCCTTTCCGCTGTTTTCAGACGAGGAGCACGCCGCAGTAGGAACGACCTACAAGCAGGTGGGAAAAGCCGAGGCCATCGACCAAGGCTTGGGGATGGTGGGCCCCAAACTCCAGGCGCTCGCCGCCCACGCCCGTGACATTTTTGAGGCTCAGGGAAACCGCAAGCCGCTGCTGATCTGTTGTTGGCGCGGCGGAATGCGCTCCGGAAGCGTCGATTGGCTGTTGCGTACTGCGGAAATTCCCACCGCGAGGTGCGACGGGGGCTACAAGGCGTGCCGATCGGTGTTCAACGAAGCGTTGGAACAGCCTCGACCCTACGTGGTGGTCGGCGGCATGACCGGTTCTGCGAAGACCGACGTGCTTCATGCCTTGGCAGAGAAAGGCGAGGCGGTGGTGGATTTGGAGGGCATGGCCCGGCACTTTGGGTCGGCTTTCGGCAACCTCGACGACCACGCCCAGCCGAGCACAGAGCAGTTCGCCAACGATTTGGCTTGGCAGCTGATGAACCTCGACGAGGAAGGAGGCGTGACGGGCCCTCGGCCGATTTGGGTCGAGAACGAGAGCCGTCAGATTGGACGCGTTCACGTGCCGGAAATGTTTCACAAGCACCTTCGTCAAGCGCCCGTGCTCGAGCTGGAGCGCACGGAGGTGGATCGTGTGAATCACCTTCTCGGCATGTACGGCGACGCGTCCCGGGCGTCGCTGGTGGAGGCCTTCCAGCGCATTCGAACCAAACTCGGAGGTCAGCACGCGCAGGCGGCTGTGGCGCTTGTGGAGGAGGGCGATTTGGCTTCCGCCGCGCGTTTGGCTCTCGTGTATTACGACAAAACGTACCGTCACGGCTTGGACGCACGCGACCGAACGCGTGCCGTCGACGGCCGTGGCCTGAATCCGGAGGAGACAGCTGAGCGCTGCCTCGACTCGCACAACACCTGGAACCCATGGAACCTACCTCGGACGTCAAACTGACGCAGTACTCTCACGGCGCCGGTTGCGGCTGCAAAATTGCGCCCGCAGTGCTGCACAACATGTTGAGTGGCATGAAGGCCGGTCCGCATCACCCGTCCTTGCTCGTCGGCAACGACACCAAGGACGACGCCGCGGTGGTGGATTTGGGGGACGGCACAGCTGTCATCAGCACCACCGATTTCTTCATGCCCATCGTGGACGACCCGCACACGTTCGGCCGAATCGCCGCGGCCAACGCCATCAGCGACATTTACGCCATGGGGGGCACGCCCCTTGTGGCCATTGCCATCTTTGGTTGGCCCATTGACAAGTTGAGCGAGGACGTGGCGGGGCAAGTTTTGGAAGGGGGACGCAGCATCTGCGAAGAGGCGGGCATTCCCTTGGCGGGAGGACACAGCATTGATTGTCCGGAGCCGATTTTTGGGCTGGCCGTCACGGGCCGCGTGCCGATCGAGCACCTGCAAAAAAACGCCGCGGCCCGTCCAGGAGACATGCTTTTTCTCACCAAGCCGCTTGGCGTGGGGATTGTCACCACGACCCAAAAGCGCGGCAACGTTCATCCCGACCACCTTGCCGCTGCCGTGCATTCGATGCAATCCCTGAACGTCGTCGGGGCGGAATTGTCGGCCATGGCGGGCGTGCATGCGATGACGGACGTCACGGGGTTTGGGCTCATGGGGCACCTGCTTGAAATGTGTCAGGGGAGTGGCACCCGTGCGGAGGTGTGGGGCGACCAAGTCCAAACCTTCGACGGCGTCCCCGAATACCACGCTCAGGGCATGGTTCCCGGAGGCGCCCGCCGCAATTACGCCAGCTACGGCCAGCACCTCGACCTTCCCGAGGGCTACCTGCGCGATCTCTTGTGCGACCCCCAAACGTCGGGCGGCCTCCTCGTCGCGGTGGCGCCAGAACATGCCGACGCCGTTGCCGCTCTGCTCTACGATCGGGGGTTGCCATCCCGCCCTGTCGGGCGCATGAAGTCCGCGGAAGAGTCTCAGGACGACAGCGCTCCGACAGTCACGTACCGACCGGCCTCACGCTGAGGCCGCGCGCAACTTCGCCGGCGCCCAATGGTCCAGCAGCACCATGTGGGGCACGGTGCCAGCCAGAAGCACAGCCCACGCCCAGCGTACGTCAATCCATCCGGCGTACGCCGCCCATCCGGCGGCCAAACAGCCTCCCAAGGCCACGAGCGTGAAGGGCACGGCGAGCAGGTAATACCGCCAGAACGTTTTGGCCACTTTTTGGTGGTACAAGAATTCGCCACGCCACGAGTCGGCGGCGTGTCCCAGGCAGAAATACGCGGTGAACGCCCACAGCAGCTCAGCGCTTGAGGCCAGCATCCACATGGCCACGACCCAGGACGCCTCCCGCAACAGGCGCATGCTCATGCGGCGGTTGTTGGGCGCGCGTTTCCACGCCACAGCAGCCGTCACGGTCCAAATAAGTTTCATCCACGCGGTCCCGTGCTCCAGGATTCCGAGCAGGTGCATGGCGTTGGCTTCAGGAAGCCAAATGCGGAGGATCTCGAGCGACGCCTCACTCTGGGTGCCGAGAAGGGTGCCAATGAGCACCGCACCCAGCGCGAACCCGCGCAAGCGGTCCAGCCACTCTTCGGTGCGCACCTCCACGTGGCTCTGCCCAAAATGCCAGGCGGCCAGCGCCAAAAACCCCCACGTCGCGGCCGTCGGGGCCACGACCATGAGTCCGGCAAACGCGGCGAGGCCGAGCAGGTAGGGCATCACAAAACGCCACGGCGCGCCCCTCTCCGTCCGGCCCATGGCGTGGTGGTACGTGATGTGGTCCACGGCACCGTGCGGCAGCCCAAGCGCCACGAACAGCAGCGCAGACACCGCCCACGTCCACACGGAGTCGGTGTGCATCCACGGTCCGAACACGGCGCAGAGAATCACAAGGCTGGGGGCAAACCAGCGGTGGCTGAGGTAGGGAAGGGCGGCATTCATGGCGTCAGTCAGTTCGTCAAAGTGAAGTTGTTGTTGAGTGAACGAAAAAGGCGGCTCCAGGTTGTTTCCAGGCGCCAAAAAATTCCGGGAGGAGACTTGAGGAGAAGAGAAAGGGCCGGAAACGTGTTGTTTCCGGCCCTTCACAGGTCACGATTTCAGGGGTGAGGGTACAGGCAATTACTTGTCGCTGCTTACAGCGAGAGAGTAAATCACCAATCCGAAACCGATTTTGTTGATGGCGTCACCGATGTTGTAGACGACGTCCATGTTCAATGGCAATGCGTCCAAGAAGTCGTACCAACCGTCCGTGCCGATCATGTAGCCGAGTGGGTAGATGCCCCAACCGATCAACACGAACTTGCAGAGAATGCCGTGTGCCTTTTGGACTGCAGGGCTAGAAGCGTTGGCCAATTGCTTGGCTTCGCCTGCCATGACGAGGTACACGATGTAGAAGTACGCCAATCCTGAGATGAGACCCCAAACAGCAGGGCCCATGCCCGTCGTGTACACGGCTTCGCCGAAGTACCCGGTCACGAGCATCACCACAGAGGCAAAGATCAACTTCCACAAGAGGTCGGTCTTGGCGCCAGCGGCTTTCAAGATGAGGTAGAACTCCACGCACATCAGAGGCACGGTGAGCGTCCAGTCCACGTAGCGGAAGAACGTTGGTGATTCACCGACGACTGCCCAGTAGTCGCGCATGTAGTAGTAGTGAACGGCAGCGATGAAGGTGATCAAGCCGCTCACGAGAAGTGAGGTTTTCCACTTGCCTTCCACGGAGCTCATGGAAAGGAAGAAGAACGCAGACGCAGCCATCATGGCCATGCAGCCCACGAAGAAAGTAAAGCCGACGTAGTCGTCCGAGGCCATGGCCTGAACCGTCGAGAGAATGGTAGAAATCATAACTTAAGTTTTGATGAGAACATAGAAATGTGTCCTGTGAACACACCTCTAACCTCTGGACGTCACGATTGTTCAATCCATTTTCACTTTTGTTTGCAAGGCGATTGCACTTTGCACCCCAATTCGCTCTGCTTGTGCCTCTTTCAGGCTAAAAAAAAGATTTTCATTGTCAGCGAATTAACGCGTCTTTGGGGCTGCCGTCACTTTGCTTCAAGCAGCAACGTGTGCAGCTTGTGTGTGGGCATTCCCATCACGGTGTAGAAGGACCCTTCGAGCTTCGTGACGCCGACCAAGCCCATCACATCTTGTACGCCGTACGCGCCTGCTTTGTCCATAGGAGAGCCTGTGGCGACGTACGATTGGATGAATGCTTCGGGGAGTTCGGCGAAAGTCACGTTGCACAAATCCAAGGAACATCGCGTGCCTTGGGCAAGCGTGGTGACGGCCACGGCCGAAGCCACGGTGTGGGTTTTGCCGCTCAGTGCACGGAGCATCTCGCGGGCGTGGGTGTGGTTCTCGGGCTTTTCGAGCACCCGGCCCTCGAGGACGACCGTGGTGTCGCCAGTAATCAGAATGTCGTCGCCAGAAAGCACGTCGAGGTAGGCTTCTGCTTTTTTGCAAGCCACGAATTCGGCCACGCCGGGGCCCTCGACTTGGGGAGGCCACGATTCGTCCACGTCGCGAGACATGCATTCCACGTCCAGGCCCAACAATCCCATCAATTCACGACGGCGGGGACTTTGGCTCGCCAGCACGACGCGACGTCCTTCGAGGTGGGGGTAGAGGTGGGGCATGCAAATGTTGGGTTTCCGTGCAAAAGTAGCGTTCACGCCAAGGGCGCTTCTGAAAAGGAGGGCAATACCTTTGCGGCCATGCAGGAGAGCATCTTGATCTTGGATTTTGGGTCGCAGTACACCCAACTCATTGCGCGCCGGGTGCGTGAACTGAACGTCTATTCTGAAATCATTCCTTGGCACGCCTTTGCCGGTTTGCCTGAAGGGTGCAAAGGCGTGGTGCTTTCAGGCAGTCCCCACAGCGTACGAGACGAGAATGCCCCGCAGCCGGATTTGACGGGCATCCTGGGGCACGTTCCTCTGCTTGGGGTGTGCTACGGGGCGCAGTATTTGGCCTCCCAAAACGGCGGCAAGGTCGAAGCCAGCGACTCCCGCGAGTACGGCCGTGCCAACCTCGCTTCGCTCAACGGCAACGACCCGTTGCTCGCGGGCATGACCCAGGGATCCCAAGTCTGGATGAGCCACGGCGACACGATCCTGGACATCGGGGACGGGTTTGAAACGCTTTGCAGCACCTCGGATGTGAAGTACGCAGGCTTCCGCGCGACGGGGCAGGACGTTTGGGGCATCCAATTCCACCCGGAAGTGTGGCACAGCACGGAAGGCCCCATCCTCCTGAAAAACTTCGTGATGGGCATCTGCGGGTGCGACGGTGCCTGGACACCGGACAACTTCGTGGAGGCGACCGTCGCGGACCTGCAGGCCAAGATCGGCCCCGACGACCGGGTCATCCTCGGGCTCAGCGGAGGCGTAGATTCCACGGTGGCCGCGGAGTTGCTCAACCGCGCGATCGGCGACCGGTTGCATTGCATTTTCGTCGACAACGGGTTGTTGCGGAAGAACGAATTCGAACAGGTTCTGGAGGACTACCAAGACATGGGACTGAACGTGCGCGGCGTGCGTGCAGGAGACCAATTTTTGGCCGCCCTCGCTGGGGAATCGGATCCCGAAACGAAGCGCAAGGCGATCGGCCGGGTTTTCATCGAGGTTTTCGACGAGGCTTCTCACCAAGTGGAAGGCGCGAAGTGGCTCGGTCAAGGAACGATTTACCCCGACGTCATCGAATCGGTGAGTGCGACGGGCGGCCCCTCGGCCACCATCAAGAGCCACCACAACGTGGGAGGGTTGCCGGACTTCATGAAGCTCGAAGTGGTTGAGCCGTTGCGCTTGCTGTTCAAGGACGAGGTGCGTCGCGTGGGGCGAGCCATGAACATCAAGGAGCGCATCTTGGGACGGCATCCGTTCCCGGGACCGGGACTGGCGATTCGCATTTTGGGCGACATCACGGCCGAGAAGGTGCGCGTGCTTCAGGAGGTGGATCACATTTGGATTCAAGGGCTCAAGGATGCAGGCTTGTACGACGACGTGTGGCAGGCGGGCGCCATTTTGCTGCCTGTTCAAAGCGTCGGCGTCATGGGCGACGAGCGGACGTACGAGAACGCCGTGGCCTTGCGCGCGGTGAGCAGCACCGACGGCATGACCGCCGACTGGTGTCACCTTCCTTATGATTTCTTGGCCAAGGTGAGCAACGACATCATCAACAAAGTCCGAGGCGTGAACCGGGTTGTTTACGACATTAGCTCCAAGCCCCCAGCCACCATCGAATGGGAATGATCGCCTCACACGCAACCACGGTGTATCGCAATTGCGTTGCGACGGTGCTCGGGGTGGCGATGTTTGCGGTGGGCTTGGCGACTTCTTTGCCGGCTGGTGCGCAAGAAAGTTGGGGCGATTCCGAGACGAACGTGGACACGTTGGATGTCCTGGTTTTGTTGCCCTTTGGCCTCCAGGTGGACACGTTGCCAGGAGGGTTTTTGCCTCGGAAGGCCGGTCGGTTGCGCGAGATTGCCATGGAGAGCCTTCACGGTGTAGAGGCCGCCGCACGAGAATTGGCGGGGGCCGGGTTGCCTGTGCGGTTGAAAGTGGTTGACGAGGTGCCCGATTCGCTTGGAAGGCCTCAGGTCGGCAATTTGGACATTGCACGGTGTGACCTGGTTCTCGGGCCGTTGATGCGTGAAAACGTCGGGGTGATTGCGCCGAAGGTGGATCGGTTCGGTCGCGAACAACTCTTGCTGACAGAACAGCCTGAGCGCTACGTGGCTCGGGGTCCTGGCGTTCGTCAATGCGTGGCTTCGGATCTGGCAGCTGCAGAAAAAATGGCGCGGTGGGTGGCGGCCAAGCACGACACCGACAACGTTGTGCTGGTGGTGACAGGGGCGAGCGAAGCGGCTTTGGAGGCCCGTTTTGAAGAGGTCTTCAACGCAGCGCAACGGGCGAAGTGGTTTTCTCCGATGGACTCGTTGAGGTACCCCATGCTGGACACTGTGGTTGGAAATCCCCGTTCGGTTGGGGAGCTTGCCTTGCATGTCACGCCTTACGAACGCAACGTGGTGGTGTCGATGGCGGGACGTTCTGCGCGTTCGATGTGGGCGGCATTGCAAACGGAACTCCAAATGAACGACAGCTCGGATTTTGTGCTGTTTGCCCACCCTGAGCTCGCTGAGATGCCCTTTGTCGAGGGCGAGTTGATGGAAAAATGGCACTTGACCCTCCCTCAAACGGCCGCGGTTCAATGGGGGGATTCGACGCGTCACGAGAGCTTGCAAAGTTACCGACTGCGAACGGGGACAGAGCCCCAGAAATACGCAGCGTTGGCACACGACGCCCTGCTTGACGCCGGGGTTCGGCTCGAACCGTGGTTGCGAGGTGCCGTGCAGACGTGGGCGGAGCCGTTGGTTTGGGCTCAGCAGGATTCCACTGGAGAGTGGCTGAACGAGGCTTGGACGCTGTCGCGGTTTGCCGATTTGCAATGGGCTCGCTTGGACACGCTGCCGCAGCTGCTTCCCTTCGTTCCTCGCTTGTTCTACGACGAAGAGGAAAACGTCATCCCCGTGCCGGATTCCTACCGCTACCTTTTCCCGGAGGAATACCCCAACGACTGAATCCGTGGAACCCAACGACGATTTGCAACGCTGGCGAGAAGCTCTGGCCCACGACTTTAGAAACCTACAAGACCGCATTTGTTCGGGACTTGAGGAGGTGGAAAGGGCGTACGGCGGAGCGGCGTTTGTGGAGGACGCTTGGGAGCGTCTAGGAGGCGGTGGCGGGCGCACGCGCGTGTTGACTTCCGGCGCGGTGTGGGAGCGTGGCGGGGTCAATTTCAGCGAAGTGGAAGGAGAGGCCACCCAAGCCCTGAAGGCGCAAATGAACACCGATGCAGACCGGTTTTGGGCGGCAGGCGTGAGTTTGGTCCTTCACCCGGCCAACCCGCACGTGCCCATTGTTCACATGAACGTGCGGCATTTTGCATTGAGCGACGGGACATGCTGGTTTGGCGGAGGCATTGACTTGACGCCTCACTACGTGAACCCGGAAGAGGCTACGCAATTTCACCGTGAGCTTCAAGGCGTCTGTGAGGCACATTCGTGCGGTCGGTACCAGGAATTCAAAGAGGAGGCGGACCGGTATTTCTTTCTTCCGCACCGAAACGAAACGCGAGGTGTGGGAGGGATTTTCTTCGATCACTTGGGACGGGACGGCGCGAGCCGCGAAGAGCTCGACGCCTTGAAGGCGTTTGTGCTGGACGTGGGGGATTCGTTTTTGCCCGCGTACCTGCCGATTGTGAAAGCCAACGTCGGCAGGCCATTCGAGGCCTCGGAGCGCGATTGGCAACTGCACCGACGCGGACGGTACGCCGAATTCAATTTGGTGTGGGATCGGGGGACGCGGTTTGGCCTGGTGTCCAACGGCCGCACGGAGAGCATCCTGATGAGCCTTCCACCTGAAGTGAAGTGGACGTACGACCACCAGCCGGGAGAGCGTGAACGCGCAACCCTGAATTGGTTGAGGCAGGGGGTGGACTGGGCAGGTTCGCCTCGTTGACCTTGGCCAATCCAGACAAGTCCGCGCCTTCGAATCAAAGGCGGTTGTCAATCAGGTCGACTCCCGGGTGCTTTTCTACAGGAAACGTGAACATGCCAGGCACGACGTTCAACGTCGTGGAGAAGGAAGTGACCGTGTAGGTCACGTCGCTGCCTTCTCGCCCTTTCATTACGATTCGGACAATTTCGAGGGCTTTGTCGTCGAGGTAGAGTTGCATGGTGTGAAAGGGCTTGTCCTCGCCGGCGTACAAATTGATGTGCGCACAATCGCGGCCTGAAACAGCAGCGCGCCCAATCCACTCGCGGCGGAAGTCCTCCTCCCAAACCGTGAAGAGCTTGGCGGGATCCATGCCCTCTTCCTTCATGGTCTCGGTGTCGTCCACATAGCACTCGTTCATTTCAGGCTCAAACGTCCAAACGGTTTCTCCGTCGCAGTAGATCACGTAGTCTCCGAGGTCGAGGTGGAAGCGGTCGCCTTCGATTTGGACCACGCCTTCTTGCGTGAGCTCGAAATCGTTCTTCAAGTCCACCAACGTGCTGGTGTACGCAATTTCGTACGCTGTGTAGGTTTTTGCCTTGTCGCTCAACTTGGTGAGCAGCGCATCTGCATCTTGGGCAAGAGCAGGGGAGGAGAGGAGGGTGCCAGCGGCGAGGCTGAGGAAAAGGGACGTCGTTCTGCGCATGATGCAAACTTACTCGGTTGTGGTCGAGCTCGATTGCAACAACTGTTCCAAACTTGCTTCGTCGGGCACGAGCACCTTTCGTGCCTTGCTGCCTTCGAAGGGGCCAATGATGCCGGCGGTCTCCAATTGGTCGATCAAACGCCCCGCGCGGTTGTACCCGAGCTTGAGCTTGCGCTGAAGCAACGACGTTGACCCTTGCTGGTGCATCACCAAGACCCGTGCGGCATCTTCAAACATGGGGTCGCGCTCGTCGTCGTCAAGGGACCCTGAAGACTCGCTCGCCTCCGCGGGCGGTGGCGGCAATTCGTACGGGGTGGGGTAGCCTTGTTGTGACCCAATGAAGTCGCAGATTTCTTCCACTTCAGGGGTGTCGACGAAACCGCATTGCAGGCGAATGAGGTCGTTGCCCGTGCTCATCAACATGTCCCCGCGGCCGATGAGCTGGTCGGCGCCTCCTGCGTCCAGGATCGTGCGGGAGTCGATTTTCGAGGTCACCCGGAAAGCCACCCGTGCCGGGAAGTTCGCCTTGATCGTGCCCGTGATGATGTTGACCGAGGGGCGCTGCGTGGCGATGATCAGGTGAATGCCAATGGCTCGAGCGAGTTGGGCCAAACGCGCAATCGGGGTCTCCACTTCCTTCCCCGCCGTCATGATCAAATCAGCAAACTCATCCACGACCAGCACGATGTAGGGCATGTAGTGGTGCCCGTTTCGGTGCAGGTCGGACCCGTTGTCGGGGTGCCCCACTGCCGCGCCGGGAATGATCTTCCGCTTGATGAACTTGGCGTTGTACTCTTTGAGGTTCCGGCATTGTGCTGCTTTGAGCAATTCGTAGCGCTGGTCCATCTCCACGCAGAGGCTGTTCAGCGTAGACACCACCTTCGACGTGTCGGTGATGATGGCGTCCTCGCTGTCGGGAAGTTGCGCGAGGTAGTGACGCACAATCTTGTTGTAAAGCGTCAGTTCCACCTTCTTGGGATCCACCAGGACAAACTTCAGCTGCGACGGATGCTTCCGGTACAGCATGCTGACGAGCATGGCGTTGAGTCCAACCGACTTTCCCTGCCCCGTCGCACCCGCCATCAGCAAGTGCGGCATCTTGGCCATGTCGAAGACGTAGGTCTCGTTGCTGATGGTTTTGCCCAGCGCAATCGGGAGCGCGGCGTCGGAGTTTTGGAATTTGTCGCTGGCAATGAGCGCACGCATGCTCACCACGTCCGGGTTCGAATTGGGCACCTCGATGCCGATGGTTCCTTTGCCTGGAATGGGTGCAACGATGCGAATCCCCAGCGCAGCGAGACTCAAGGCAATGTCGTCTTCGAGGTTTTTGATTTTGCTGATGCGAATGCCAGGCGCTGGCACGATTTCGTAGAGCGTCACCGTGGGTCCCACCTCGGCGGTGATCTTGCTGACTTCAATGTTGAAGTTGGCCAAGGTGCGCAGGATGTTCTCCTTGTTCTGCTGCAATTCCTCGTCCGTCACGCGGTTTTTGCCGTCGCCGTGATTCACGAGTTTGTCCAAGTTGGGGAGTTGGAATCGGCCCAAATCCAAAGTCGGGTCGTATTCCTCCCCAAACTCTTCGGCCAAGTCCTCCAGCTCTTCGCTGCTGAGCGTTTCCTCCTCTTGAACTTCCTTTACCTCAAACTCCACGTCGCCTTCCCCGCCTGGGTCTTCCGAAGCAGTCGTTGCGGGGGCAGTCTCAGCTTGAACAGGCTCGTCTTCAACCGGCTCCGCCGCGACCTGCTCCTCGACGTTGTTGGCGCTCGGGTTGGCTTCGGGCTCCGGCTCCGGTGCAGCCACCGGCGATTCAGCTGCGGCCGGTTCCGGCGCGGTCTCGGCTTCAGGCGAAACCTCGAACGGAACGTCATCCTCCATCACGGTTGACTCGTCCTTGCGCAGAAGAACGTTGCCCGTCGCCGCACCGGCGGCCAGGCCGGAAGCGACAACATCGTCCCCAGAAGCGGCCTCTTTCACGGCAGCCTCGTCCTGGGCGTCCTCCTCCATCATGGTCTCTTCCGAAGACTTGAACCACGCGCCAAGGCGTTGACCCAACCGCTTCCACAGTGCAGGGGTGTTGAAGGCGAGCATGACGCCCACCGTCAGCATCAAAAACAGCGACGAGCCGAGTGCGCCGCCCCAATGCAGGGATTGCCCAAGAAGCCACAAACCCGCAGCACCCGTGACGTGGTCGTTGAGCGCGCTGACGGCGGGTTGGTTGGCTTCCGGAGCGGTGTGGGTCAAAAAAGCCAACGCCCACGGCACAAACATGGCAAGGAAGGCGGAAAGGCGAAGGGTCTTGGCCAAGGGCAAGAAGGGGCGGTCCGTCAGCCAACGCAAACCCAACAACCCGAGCAGGAAAGGAATGCTGAGCGCACCGAGGCCCAGGCCTTGACGGGCAAGGAAGAAGCCGATGTGGGCGCCCAAGCTTCCAAGGACGTTGTGGTACGCTTCCAATTCGTCGGTGACGCCCTCGTTTTGAAGGATTCGAATGTCCAAGCTCCCGGTGAAAAACGACGACACCACAGCCAGGGCGAACACCAAGGCCAGGCCCAGCGACACCAGTCCCGCCACCGAACGAGTCCGCTCGTCGTGCCATGTTTCGCCGACTTGTGAGAACATCGCGAGGTTCCGCTTGGAGTCGGGTTGAGGCTTTGTTCCGCGCTTTTTGCGCTTGGATGAGGTGCCTTTGTCCGCAGGGGAGGCGTCGGTATCTTTGAGAAGAATGTTCTTTGCCATGGGTTCTACGAATCTAAACGCCCTTGAAACGTGGGAATTGTGGGCTCAAAAGGCTTCTTCACGCGGGGGTGTGCAAAAGGCGTTGTTCGAATTGCGGGAATTCGCTATCTTTGCGACCCAATTCTTGAAACCATGGCGAAGAAAGGAAACCGCGTTCAGGTGATTTTGGAATGCACGGAGCACAAAGAATCCGGCATGCCAGGCACGTCACGCTACGTCACCACGAAGAACCGCAAGAACACTCCAGACCGCATGGAGATCAAAAAGTTCAACCCCGTGCTTCGCAAGTACACGGTGCACAAGGAGATTAAGTAATTCGACCTAAACCTCTGATAACGAGAAAGCATGGCTAAGAAGACAGTGGCATCGCTGCAGACCGGAGGAGGTCGTCAGCACACGAAAGTGATCAAGATGGTGCGCAGCCCCAAGTCGGGAGCGTACATGTTCAAAGAAGAGGTGGTGCACAACGACGATGTGAAAGCCTGGTTCGACAAGAACTGATTCACGAGTACGCCTCAAAACGCATTACGGATGGGCTGGTTTCCTCGTGAATCCGGCCCATTTTTTTGTCAAACCACCTCACACCAACGCGCCTGATGGGATTTTTCAAGCGGCTATTTGGACAGGAAAAAAAGGAGTCGCTCGACCAGGGCTTGGCGAAATCCAAGCAGTCGGTCATGGAGCGGATTTCACGCGTCTTCACCGGGCGTCGTCGCATTGACGACGATTTGATGGACGAACTGGAGGAGGCGCTGATTCTCTCTGACGTAGGTGTGGACACCACGGAGGCAGTCCTCGATCGCCTGCGGAAGCGCGCCACGTGGGAGGCCTACGTGGACCAGCAGGAGCTCATGACCATGCTTCGAGAGGAGGTCCTTGGCTTGATTACGCGAGACGAGGGAAGCGCGATCTCGGACTCGACGGCCTACAAAGTGCCGCGCGGAAACGGCCCGCACGTCATTTTGGTGGTGGGGGTAAACGGCGTGGGCAAAACAACGTCAATCGCCAAGCTTGCTCACCGCTACAAGTCCCAAGGATTGAAGGTGATGCTCGGCGCGGCGGACACGTTCAGGGCCGCGGCCGTCGACCAATTGAAGGTGTGGGGAGAGCGTGTGGGGGTGGACGTTGTGGCGCAAGGAATGGGGGCAGATCCGGCGGCCGTGGCGTTTGATACCCTGCAGTCGGCGGCAGCCGCCCAGGCCGATTTGGTCATCATTGACACCGCCGGGCGCTTGCACAACAAGGTCAACTTGATGAACGAGTTGGGCAAGATCAAGCGGGTGATGGCGAAGCAGATTCCAGAGGCGCCGCACGAGGTGTGGTTGGTCCTGGACGGTTCAACAGGCCAAAACGCGCTCGAACAAGCCAAGCGGTTCACCGAGGTCACCGACGTGACTGGCCTGGTGCTCACCAAACTCGACGGCACGGCCAAGGGTGGGGTAGTTCTTGCCATCTCGGACCAACTCAACGTGCCGGTCCGGTTTGTGGGCGTGGGCGAAAAAATGGAGGATTTGCAGGAATTTCACCCGATGGAGTTTGTCGACAGCTTGCTTCCTCAATCTTTGGATGCACAATCATGAGAGCACGTTCCTACAAGCCACGCAAGGTCAACGTGGTCACCCTCGGGTGCGCCAAGAACCTGTTTGACAGCGAAGTCATGATGGCCCAATTGCGCGCCAACGACTTCGAGGTCGAGCACGAGGCCAAGCAAGACGACAGTGGCATTGTCATCGTCAACACATGCGGGTTCATCGAAGCGGCCAAGCAGGAAAGCATCGACACCATCTTCCGGTTTGCTCAAGCCAAGGCAGAGGGTCAACTCGAGCGCGTGTACGTGACGGGATGCCTCTCGGAGCGCTACAAAGAAGAGCTTGCGGACGGCATTCCCGAGGTGGACGATTGGTTTGGCACCCGCGATTTGCCGCGCCTCTTGAAGACGTTGCGCGCCGATTACAAGAAAGAGCTGGTGGGCGAGCGCTTGCTCACGACCCCCGCGCATTACGCCTACCTGAAGATTGCCGAGGGGTGCGACCGGCCCTGCGCGTTTTGCGCCATTCCGCTGATGCGGGGCAAGCACCGGTCCACTCCCATGGAGGATCTGGTTTCCCAGGCCAAGGGGCTCGCCAAACAAGGCGTGTCCGAGATCATCCTCATCGCCCAGGACTTGACCTACTACGGCCTGGATCTGTACCGCG
>Ga0181573_10001611_pt1 | contig 21916 bp, 14 predicted proteins | sample 101ome_25_FD_148643 | JGI IMG/M metagenome (GOLD analysis project Ga0181573, IMG submission 148643) | Coastal salt marsh microbial communities from the Groves Creek Marsh, Skidaway Island, Georgia - 101409BT metaG (spades assembly) | ecosystem: Environmental > Aquatic > Marine > Intertidal zone... | reverse complement strand
CCAACTGCGATCGGCGCCTCTGTTTGGAGTGGGGCTTGGGAGAAAAATTGGTCGCGATCAGCTTCGATCCGCTTCGCTTCCACCAGTCCACGTCGATCGTTCTCTCAGCTGAGTCTCTCGGTGCGCCGGTGTGCTGAAGCGACACATTTGGCGATGGCGCAGGCGTGCGCGAGGGTGGCCGATGGGGCGATTTCTCGGCCCACCGCCTCCCGGTGTTCGGTGCACAGGGATCATCGACGAGCCGTGATGACCCGCGCGCTTTCCCCCCGATCGACGCCCGACCCCGATCTCCGCTCGAGGCGCGCTTTCATCGGGGCGGTCCTATCGGTGCCGACGTTCTCGGCTGCGTCCATCGCCGGGGCCGCGGAGTCGGTGGATGAGCTGCAGCGATCTCTCGTGGCCGCGTACGAGGTCCAGGACTTCACCGCCGCTCTGGACGTTCTCGCGCGCTTACGGCGGCTGGAACCCAAGGAGCTGAAGTGGATCGAGGCGGACGCCACCATCTCCACGGATCGCAAAGATTTCCAACGAGCGCTCAAATCGTACGACGTCGCTTACGAGATCGCCAAGGGCGACGCGGGAGCCGAGGCGAGGATCCTGAACGGCCGCGCGCTCGCCAGGGAGGGCGTCTACGACTGGCCGAACGCTCTCGAAGATTACGACGAGGTGCTCAGGCTGGCGGTCGCCAACGGTTTCGCCCCGGACCCTTACGTCTTAAACTCCCGGGGCAACGTTCGCGGTTCGCTGGGCCTGTGGGACGACGCGAGAGACGACTACGAGAGCGCGGGTGATCTGTTCCAGAACGCGAAGGGGTTTCGCAACGGCGCGAGCACCACGCAGAGGCTGGACGGCGCGATATACGCGTACAGCAACAGGGCGCTGGCGACGGCGCAGTTGGGCGACGAGGATGGCGCGCTGCGGCAACTGGAGGCGCTCACGAGGCGAGCGCCAAACTCGGCGGACGTGCGAGCGGCGGCGGCGGCGCTCTATTACTCCGCGGGGAGGGTCGCGGAGGCGGAGGACGCGTGGGAGAGGGCGTGCAGCAGGGAGGCGGGATGCGCCAAGTACAAGGACCTCGATTACGTCAGGCGCGTACGGCGGTGGCCGCCCGCGATGGTTGGAAAGTTGGAAAAGTTTTTAGAGCTCAAGTCGTGACGGGACACGAGCGTCGAACAGTCGAACGTCGTCGAAGCACGTGTCGTAGTAATCTTAAGAGTCTTACCCTTCGATTATACGAGGTAGTCGTAATACCCTCATGATTAAGACCCTTCCTTATCGTCCCATGTCCGCGACGACAGCCTCCGCGGCGATCCGTCCGCTCATCATCGCCCCGTCGAACGTCGCGGGTGACCTGTGATCGCCGCACACGTAAGCCCCGCCCCCGAGCCTCGTCGTTCGCTCCAGCTCCGACGGCGTCTCCTGGTTGGGCTGAGCGTACGGGATGGCGTACGTCTTGAGGTGACGCCACCGCTTAACCGGCGGGCACGCCCCGTCCCGGCCCTCGCACCCGGCGCCGAACCACGCCTCGAGCTCCCCTCGCACCGTCTCCACCAGCGCCTCGTCCCCGACGCCGCTCGGGACGCCGACGATGGACACGGACGCGAGCGACTTGCCCGCCGGCGCGTACGTCGACGCCACCGTCGACGGGAAGCAGCAGTTGTTGATCATCCCGCCGCCGTCGCCGTTGAGGTAGAGTATCGGCGCGGGCAGCGGCGGCGGGCCGTCGATGGCGAAGTACAGGCAGGTGGTTCCCACGGGCGCGCCGGGGGCGGACGGGGAGGTGGCGGCCAGCTGCGGGAGCATCGCCGCCGCGGCGGGTCCCTCCGTGGCGACGATCACCGCGGAGCGGGCGGTCACCGTGGAAGGTCCCTCGTCGCCCTCGACCGCGATGCCGTCGTCGCCCACGCGCACCGTCCCGGTCACCTTCGCGCCCACGCGCACGCTGCCGGGCGGGAGCCCCGCCTCGAGCTGCGCCGCCACCGCCTCGATCCCGCGCGCGGGCAGGCAGTTCTGGCCCGTCGCCAGCATCCGCATGACAAAGTTGAACAGTCGGGAGCTGGTGCGCAGCTCCGGGTTGAAGAAGATTCCGGACATGAACGGCCTGAAGAACCTGTGCGTCATCTCCTCGCTGAACCCCGCGTCGTCTAGCCTCTGCCGGATCGTCGTCTCCGGCGCGCGGAGGATGTCGTAGCAGTCGCCGAGGAGCGATTGGAGACGGACGACGCCGACGAGGATCTTGTCGACGACGGAGCCGACGGGATGCGCGGGGCTCAGCGACGCGACCGCGTCGACCGGGTGCCTCAACGGATCCGCCACGCGGTGGAACGCGTTCTCGAACCTCACGTCCGCGCCCGCGTAGAACGGTCGGAGGTCCAGCGATTGGTAGTCGAGCTGCGCCCGGGCCTCGGGGTAGCCGGTGAGGAAGATGGCGAAGCCCCGATCGAGGAGAAAGCCTTCGACGACGTCGGTCCGGAGCCTGCCGCCGACGGCGTCGGAGGCTTCGAGGAGGAGGAAGTCGACGCCGGACTCGGCGAGTTTCTTCGCGGCGCACAGACCCGCGAGGCCGCCGCCGATGATGACGACGTCGGCCTCGGTCTTATCGCCCGCGTCCGACGCGGAGGATGCCGCCCTCGGGGCGGTCGTGGTTCCGCGGTCGGCGGGGGCGTTGCCGAAGCGAGCCCGCGCGCGCTCGAGAGCCTCCTCGGCGGCGCACGCCATCTCCGCGCGGAGCGACCAGATGCGGCTGCCCTTGACCTCGCCGTCCTTGATGTCCGCGACGGTCGCGGCGCGCGCGACGGGTGCCGTCCTCGCGAGTCCGCGGTTGTTGACGCGCGCGAATTTGACGTTGCCAGCTGTCCCGCCTCCGGGCGATCGGCGCGCGGCCGACGGACGCGCGCGGCCGATGGACGCGGGCGCCGCGAAGGAGGTCATCGCGAGGGTCGATGTCATGTCGTCGGAGGTGTTTGACGCGTCGACACCTCCGGACGCTCTGGAGTGTGACGGGGCGGAGCGCAAAGGAACGAAGAGCTATCCTTTCGCGTGACACGCAACTCCTCCTGATTGGCTCGCGTCGGCCCGAGCGCATTCGGACGCTGAGGTGAGGCCGCCGCTCTCCACGGCGCCGCCGCACTCGCGAGCGCCCCCGCGCGCGCGAGACGGCGACGATGAGCGCATTGACGGCGTGTTCGGGCGCGGCGTGGGACCGAACCGCCGTGATCGCGCCCCCCCGCGCGCGGCTCGCCGCGAGAACCCGCGCGCGTCCCTCGCCGCTCCGCGCACCCATCCGGAGATGTGCGTTGTCGTCGCGGAGGACGCAGCGCGGCGTCGTCGCGCCCGCCGCGTGGCTCGACGGCGCCAAAGCCGCGGCCGCGCAGGGGGGATCCTCGCCCAACAACAGGTCGATCGACGTCGCCAACCCGCAGCGGCTCCCCACGCGCAAGAGCGACCGCGACCCGCAGGGCGACGAGGAGGGCGACGCGAACGACGACGAAGATGGAGAAGATCTCCCCGAGTTTGTCTGGGACCCCGACGACGCGTTGTTCGCGTACGGAAGCCTCGCCGCGGTCCTCGCCGTCGGCACCACGCCGTGGCTCCAGGACCAGCGCTACGGCTATGTCCCGTACTTCCTCGGCCTCGCGCTGTGCTCCATGTACATCGCGTCCCATCGCGGGTTGACGAGGATTGACCGTGAAACTTTCGGGTTGCGGCAAACCGCGCTCGCTCCCGTCGCGCTCTCGATGTCCCTCTTCGCGATATACTGCGTCCTGCGGTACACCCCGTTCGACCTCGCGTCGCTGGTGACCTGTTACTTCTGGCTCCTCGGCGTCGTGGCGGTCACGAGCAACGTCGCCGTGCCGGTGTCGGCGGCGTTTGGCGCGGGGTGGTCGGAGACGAGATTGATCGACGTGCCCCTCCCCGAGGGCCTCGCCGAGGATAAGGTAACGGGCGAACCGGTGCGCTCGACGCCGTTGACGAACGCGTACGCCGTGTCCGCGGTCGTGGGCGTCGTGTTCGCCACGTGGGACGTCGCGTGCGGCCACGGGAACCACACCGTGAACAACTTCCTCGCGACGATGATCGCGGCGGATTTTCTCTCGCTCGTCGGCCTCGGTTCCTTCGCCGCCGCCGGTTCCCTGCTCGTCGGTCTGCTGTGTTACGACGCGTTCTGGGTGTTCGGCAGCGGGTACGTCTTCGGAGACGGCACCGCGGACAGCAACGTCATGATGGCGGTCGCCACGTCCGACGCGTTTCGCGGTCCCTTTCGCCTCCTGTTCCCCCGATTCGAAGACGTCCTGAACCCGCCCCCACCGGGCGCGTTGCCGTTTTCGCTGCTGGGCCTCGGCGACGTGGCCGTGCCGGGCCTGCTCGCGTGCCTCGCGCTGAGGTACGACGCGAGCAGGGCGACGGATATGCGGGGCAGGGCGACGGCGGCGGCGGCGGCGTTCATGTCCGCCTTCGACGACGCGTGGGCCGAGGCGGACGCCGCCGAGTCGAACCGCACGGGCGATGTATCGAGTAGGGCTCGTTCGCTGGACGATTCCGTGGCGGATCGGGCGGCGAGGGCGGCGGAGGAGGCGTTCGACGGCGCCGCGGACGCGCTGGGGGATACCACGAGCGGCCCCGATCCCGAGGGGTACGGTACAAGAGCGGGTGGACGCGGAGTGAGGAACATGGTGGTGCCGCGGTCCATGGGGGGTCGGGCGTTTTTTTCGGCGACGCTCGTTGGGTACGCGTTTGGTCTCTCCTTCGCGTGCTACGTCAACGTCGTGACGGGTCAGGGTCAACCGGCGCTGGTGTACCTCGTGCCGGCGACGCTGGGCGCGGTGGCGTACACGGCGACGCGACGCGGGGAGTTTGGCAGGTTGATGAGCTACAAAGAGCCCGAGCGAGAGGCATGAGTCGGTCAACGTTACGTAAGTGTTATTTTAGTCGGGTAAAATTACGTAGTCTATGAATCGAACCCGGCGATGGGCGCGCTGTCATCGACGCGCGCCTCCTCCCCAGGGAATGTAATCTGGGTCCTAGGCCTCCTCCCTCGTCTTCTTGCTTTTGGAAAACATCTCTCGTTGCTGTTGGTACACGTTGGTTATTTTTCTCGCTCAGAGGGCGTGCGGTTTGCAGGTTCCAAAGGTGGGCGAGCCCCCGTCCTCGTTGGAGAAATTCGAGTCCCCGTCGATGGATCGCCTCCGCGGGGTGTCCGGCATGTCCGCCGCCAGCATCCCCATGTCCGCCCTGGACTCGGTCAGACCCAGGCTCCGCACCGAACCCTCCAGGCTCCGAATGCCATCCGCGTCCACCCAGGGCTCGTCGCCCCCGCGCCGCTCATCCACGCTCCTCGCCCGCGATTTGACGCACGACGCCTTGTGCACCCCCCAGTGCGCGTGCTGGCACTGCCTGCTGCAGTAGTGCGTCACGTCGCACCCCGCGCACCGCTTGAGGAACACGCCGTCCTCCTCCGACCCCGTCATGGCGCATTTCGCGCACGAGGCGTACCCGACGCCGTCCCTCCCCCGCGCCGCCATGAGCGCGGACTCGGCGCGGATCACCTGCTCGCGGCTCAGGTTGGATTGAGATCGGTCCGTCTTCAGACCGCCTTGGTCCCTGTCGAGCCAGAAGTCGTGGTCGCGGTAGCGCTCGGGGAACGCGGCTCTGCCGAAGCGATTCTCCACCGGGTCTCCCCGCGCGGCGACGCAGAGGTGGGACGCGAGGGTCTCGTCGTCGCCGCACGACTCCATGAGTGACTTGAGGGAGACGTGCAGGGGTACCGGGAGGGATTCGACGACGAGGACGCCCGCGAGGTCGAGGCAGAGCTTCCTGCGCGCGCCGGCCCCCGCGGGCGTCCACAGCGTGCACGGCAACTTGTCGGGGAGCATCCCGAGCACCTCCGCGGGGGCGGCGCCGACCATCTCGACGCGCCTGCACGGGGGCTCGCTGGGCGCGATGCCCTCCAGCAGGTCCACGCCGCCCGGAACGGAGCAAAGGTACTCCCGGTCGACGAAGTGCCGGCACTCGTACGTGTACGCTCCCAGGTCGTGCGTCGCCGTCGTGGGCCTGCCCTTCACCTTGAGGTGGAGCACCCGGGTGAGATTGGGGTGGAAGGCGGCGTCGCGCGAGGGCACGTAGCAGCGATCGGTGGCGAGCCGCGCCGTCATGGCGCGATACGCGATCGTCGTGAGACCTGTGCCTCTACTTAAGAGAAATTCGGTCGACGACTGGCGCGATAGCGCTGCTCTCGATGGTCAGACGACGGTACGTTCCCTCAGAATCCCTCCCTCGAGAGTTGTGTCACGCCGCGATCTTTGTCAGTCTGGGCGGGAGAAATTGCGGATTCTGCGTCGTTTGACTCGACATTTCTTGAGTTAATATTTCCCAATGAGTGAAGCTCGAGGCGTGGTCGGCAGAGAAAGTGAGTGAAAGTTGTGGAAAGTTCCGCCACGTCGGATCGGGGAGCACGGGTCCTAACGGGGAGGGAGAGAAAACTCCGCGGTTTTTTTCGCCTAGCAGATTCCAACATGGACATAGATTCGCTTGCAAAACGCCGCCCGCTACCTTACCTAGCCTTTGTCCCCTGCTGCGCCGCGACGCCTCCCTTCTGCTTCGCGCCTTTATTCCCCCCCGCGCCCCCCGCGCCGCCGTTCTTCGCGTTGCCCCCACGTTTCGTCTCCCTCGTCGGCTCCGCGCCAACCGCCAGGGCGCACTCGTGCACCGCGAGCGGCAACCCCGGGAAGAGGTGCGTGACGTACGCTCCAAACAGCGCCCGCCTCTGCCGCCGGGTCAGCCTCCTGTACGCCATGCCCTGGACCACCCCGGGCGGGAGCAGGCTGCGCGGGCGGTTCGCGACGGACCGGAGCTCGTAGCTGGCGGTGGTCCGGGCGTCGGCGGCGGCTTCGGACTTTTCGTCCAAGTCGGAAGCTTCGGCGTACGACGACTCGAGGGCGTCGGAGGCTTCGGCGAGGGCGTCGACGATGGGCGCGATCTCGTCCCCGAAGGGGGGATGCTCGTACGCGTTCCTGCAGAACCTCAGCAGGTCCGCGAACCCGTCGCCGTAGGGCTTGCGCCCGACGTCAGCCTTGGATTTTCCGTTTCCGGCGGCGGCGTTTTTGCCGGCGGCGACCGCCGGGGACTCCTTCACGAGGTGCTTGGTGATGCGATCGCGGATCCCCGGGTCCACCATGCGCTTCCAGTCGGTGAGATCCATGGACGCCGCCGCGAGCAACGCGCCCCTCTCCGAGTTACCCGAGCTCGCGCCGGAGAGCAGCGCGTCCGTGGCTATGTCGTTGAGCACGCCCGACATCTCCCGTTGAACGCTGGCGGACCGGGCGTGAAGCGCCGCGACGTTGCGCATGGCGACGTCGTCGTCCCAAAACAACGGATGGTCGCAGACTCCGGCGGCGTCCGGCCTCGACGCCGGGTCGGGCGCGAGCATGGACGCGAGCAGGTGCCTGGCCTCGAGCGCGCGCCGCGGGTGCAGGCCCTTGACGCGCATGAGGTTCTGGAGGTGGTGCCGGCCGTTTATGATGGCCGCGTTTGTCGGGACGTCGCGGCCGCTCTCGCTAAACGGGCTGGCCCGGCCCGTCAGGACGAAATAAAACACCACGCCCATCGCCCATATGTCGGCGGCGGGCGTGAGCGGCTGGTGCTTGAGCATCTCCGGCGCTCTGCCCGCGAGCACGATGTCTATGCCGTACTTACGGAAGGTGGACATCGTGTACTTGTCGCCGCTCTTGCCGGTGTTTTGCAGCTGCACCCCGAGGCCGACGTCGGCGATCTTGACCTCGCCCGTGGAGTCGACCAACAGGTTCTCGGGCTTCAGGTCGTTGTGAGTGATGCACCCCGAGGGCTTGGACGGGTCGTGGAGCCACTGGATCCCGGAACTCACGGAACGGAGGATGTCCATCCGCCTCTCCACGCTCATCCCGTCGCCCCGCCGCGTGACGTGCTCCCGAAGCGACTCGGTGCACAGCTCCAACGCGATGAACACGTGCGAGCTGGTGATCCCCCAGCAGTGGAAGAACGGAACCTTCGGGGACTGATTCAGCGCGGTGAGCAACTCCACCTCGCGTTCCACCAGCTTGAGCAGCTCGCGGCCCTCCTCGCCGGGCGGGCGCTGGATGCGCTTCACCGCCACCGCGTGTCTCGCGCGAGTGGTGTGCTGCACGTACCCCCTGAACACGTACGTCCCCGAGCTCCCCACGCCGATGATCTCCTCCTCGTTGTATATGATGGTGTCCCCAACGCGCCTCCACCCGCCCCTCGCGCCGCCGCCGCCGCCGCCGCCGCCCACCCCCGCGCCCCCGGAACCGTCGAGGGCGCCGTCGTCGCCGCCACCCGCCGTGACGGTGATCTCCTCGCCCGCGCTTCCCTCATCCGGGACAGCCTCTGCCCACAGCGACTCGACGTCCGGATCGTTCGCGCCCATGGCCTTGTAATCCTCGCTGCCCTCGAACATCGGGCGCCTGACGCCCTCGCCGGACGCCGAGAAGCTGACGCGCTGACCCGGCCCGCCGATCCTCGCGTCGTCCCCGTCGTCGTCGGCGTCGAAACTCGTTCCGGCGCTGCGTGATTCGACGCGCTTCTTCTTCTTCGTCTGGACGTCGAGCGCCTCCTTCGACCGAGCCGCGGCCGCCTCCTCGGGGGTTCGCGAGCCCGCGGACGCCGCTCGCGTCACTTGCTCGTGCTCGGCGTCGGTTATGTCCAGCGACTGCCGGATGGTGTTGAGCATCGCCGCCGCCTCGTCGGTCAACACGCCCCCGGCCCACGCAACCTTCGACGCGGCGAAATACGTTCGCAGGCGCTGATCGCCATCCTCCATGGCGCGTTCCGCGTCGAGCTCCGAGAGCAGCGCGACGGCGCTGGAGAGATCGAGGCTCGGGTGCTTCGCGGCGCACGTCCCCACGGCGTCCCTCAGTCGCGCCACGGATCTCGACTTCATCGCCGAGTCCACCGCCGCGAGCGCCCGCCACCGCTCGAGCGTTGACTCAGCCTCCGCGACGGCATCCTCGAGCTGCCACGGCCACGCGCTGGTCCTCGCCCTCGCCACCGCCTTCTCGAGCCTGGGCACGTCCCCGGGCTCGAGGGACCCGGGGGAGATGTCGCGGCCGCGGAGCGAGGGCTCCAAGGCCTCGGCCAGAGAGGCCCTCGCCCCCTCCATCTCCTGGAGCGCCGTCGCCCTGCTGAAACACCTGGACACCAGCGTGTTGAGCTTCGCCGCGCCCTCCTGGGTCAGCGGGGGTTTGCGCTCGGCCACCTTGGCGGCGCGGAGCATGAGCGCCTCGAGCCTGGGAACGGCGGCGACGTCGAGGGAACCCTGGTCCTGAAGCGTGACGCGCAAGTCGCCCTCCAGCTCGACGGCTTCGAGCGCAGCCTCCGCGCCCGCGACGGCGGCTCGCAACGCTGCGAGGCCTCTCGCTCCCCCTCCCCCGGCGTCGGACGTCTTCGCGCCGAACCTGTCGATGTCTTCCATGGTGCCCAGGAGGCTCCCCGCCGCCGCCGGCGTCGCCGCGTCCGCGGTCTCATCGTCGTCCTCGTCGTCCTCCTCCTCCTCGATTGACGACTCGACCCGCCCCCCGACGGGATCCTCCACCATCCCGGGCTCGTCGTCGTCGATGGAGTAGCCGACGTCGAGGGACGCCGCGACACCGTCGTTGTACACCATGTTAATGAGCGCGCCGGGTTTCGCGGTGACGTGGGGAGCCGACGCGGGCGACTCGGAAGCCGCCGCCGCCGCCGCTGCCTTCGCGGCGACCTCATCCGCCTCCGCCTCCTCGCGCTCCAACACCCCCCTCGCGCGCTGCAAGTTCGCCCTCAGGCTCGCCACGTCGACGGGCACCTGCAGGCACGCGGACGTCAGCGCCGCGGCCAGGGCGTCCGTCTCCGCGGACCTCGCCTGCGACCGAATCTCCGCCAGCATGGCGTCCCCCTCCGATCCAACTTCGGCGCCCGCGGCTTTGGCCTCGGCGAGCGCTTCTTCCAGCGCTACGTACCCCTTGCCCTGCGGCATCTTCTCGGCCCTGGCGTACGCGTCGCGAATCTTCTGCCGCGCCTCCTTGCGCCGGACGCTTCTGCCGAGCAAGATGCGGGTCCGTCGCTCCATGAGAACCCGCAGGGCGTCGCGTTCCTCGGTCCGGGCTCGCTTGGTCTGCACCGACTTGACGAGCGAGTTGTCCTGCCACAGCGTGAGAACCACGAACGGGACGTTGAGCTCCAGGAGCGTCTCGGCCGCGTTGACCATGCCCTCGCCGTCGCTCTCCGCCGCGGATTCCTCCCCCGGGGAGGACACGTTGACGACGATGACCAGTCACTTCTCCCGCCGGCCGAGTTTCTTCTTCCCGTCGACCCCGTCGCCCTTGAGGTACCGATCGTCCGAGCTCACGCTGTCCCTGCCGTAGGTGCCGAACGAGTACGGCGCGTCCGGCCACAGCGTCTCGAAGAACTCGCGAAGATCGCCCAGCGTCTCGGTGGGTTCGGGGAAGAGAATCTGCGGCTTGAGGAGCCCGCCCCCGCGCGCATCCTTCGCCGGGTCACCGATGACCGGCTGGCGCATGCCCGCCGCCGCGGTGAGCGCCGACGCGGTCATCAGCACCGCCCTCAGGGTGAGCGCCGTGGCGGGCTGCGTCCAGCCCTGCCACGCGGGGAACCCCGCCACGAGCGCCTCCCCCGAGGCGTAGTCGCACGAGTCTTCATCCAAACCGGTACCCGACGCGGATGCTCCGGAGGCTCCGCCGGATGAGCGCTTCTCGTTCATCCTCATCGCCGCGGCGCCGAGCTCCTGGCTGTTGCACGGCCCGCCGTTGGAATTCTGCCTCAGCGTGGGCACCGGCACGTGCATGGCCACCGAAGGGGACTCGCCGAGCGCCACCTTGTCAACCGGGAAGGAGGTCACCTCGCTCACGATGGCATCCTGCACGTCTCGCAGGACGAGGTCGGCGGAGGTGGAGTTGCCGACGTGCCACTGGAGCATGGCCTCGAGGAAGTCCACCCTGGCGCCGGGTAAGACCGGGGGAGGCGCGGCGGCCTGCGTTTACGAGGGAAGGGAGGTGGGAGGCGGGTGGGTCAGCGGGCGGGTCTCGGCGTGGAGGATTGATGATTTCACGGGACGGGGGCCTCCGCTGTTTGTGCTGTGTGTCACCCCCGGGAGGTTGGGTCGGGTCGCCGGGTGCACGTCGGGGTGGGGACGTACCTGGTAGATGGTGACGCCCGGCATGCGCTTGAGGATCCCGCCGATGCCCTCGAGCCCCTTCATCCAGCCGTTGTCGCCCTCCTTCGCGCCCTTCGCGGCGACCACGACCGCCCTCCTCCTCCGCGTCGACGGCGATAGAATGGGCTTCCCGGAGTTGGCCCCGCGCCCGCCGGGCGGGGCGTGCGAACGCCAGAGGCGGGGTGGCGCCGCCGCGTAGCCCGCGGACGATGACATGGGCCCCAGATCCCCTTCCCGATCCGGTCTCCCGCCTGAAACCTACCGCGAGACGGGCCCTGGCCGCGCCGAGACCTGTGCCCCCGCGTGACGTGGACTCGCCCGGTCTCTCTCGGGGTGCGTGAGCGAGCGAGAGCTCGCTGGAGATCCCGTCTGCCGTCAAAGTCGGCGGTGAGTTCCGATGATTGCATCACTCGCCGGCGACCCGGCCAGGGCGGGGTTATGAGCACCCCGACCCCCGAGGCGGAGTCCCTCAAGGATAGGGGCAACGAGCTCTTCGCCAGGGGCAAGTACGGCGCCGCTATAGACGCGTACACCAACGCCCTCGACCTCTGCCCGAGATGGATCACGCCGATGAAAAACCGCGCCTTGTGCTACCGGCAGAGGCGAGATTGGGCCAACGTCCGCGCCGACTGCGAGCGCGCGCTGTCCATCGACAGGGACGACATGAAGGCCAACTACTACCTCGGCCTGGCGATGATCGGCGAGGGTAACCACACGGACGCGGCGAGGCAGCTGAAGAAGGCGCTCGAGTCGGCGAGGACCCAGGGTGCCTCGATACAGACCGAGATATGGAGGATGTACGCGTTGGCAAAGTACTTCGAGTGGGCCGCGCTGGCTTCGAAGCGCAAGGCCAAATACGACGCCATCGAGGCCAAGCTCGCGGCGGCGTGCGGCGTCGAGGGTTCCGCGGGTGCGACGGGTTCGGCGGGGGGAACGAAGCGCCGCGCGGGCTCGGGCGCGGTTGACGATCCGATGGACCTGACGATGGAAGACGCCGGGCCCGCGAGAGACGGGGTCGCCGAGGGTGCCGAGGGTGCCGCGGGTGCCGCGGGAGCGGGAGGACTGGGACCCGGGGATTGGAACACCGTGCGCGAGATGCTGGACGCGGTGCGGCGCGAGGACGACCGGAGCGACGAGCCCCCGGACTGCTTCTGCTGCAAGCTGACGTTTGAGGTGTTTCGGGATCCGGTGGTGGCGCCCTCGGGGCACTCGTACGAGCGCGTCGCGGTGATGGAGCACCTGCGAAAGGTTGGAAAGTTCGACCCGGTGACGCGTGAACCCCTGGTGGAGTCCGATTTACGGCCGAATCACAGCCTGAGGAACGCGGCGCACGAATGGCTCAACGCACACGCCTGGGCCTTTGCGGATATCATCAATCCCAACCAGGAGCTCGCAGAGTTCACGGGCGCGCCTTGAGACCGCGACGAGGGATATCACCCCGCACTAGCGAACGTTAGGTAGCATAGCGGGCGCCGCTCCGCCTTCTTGGTCGACGACGAACCCAAGTCTTTCCCCATTCGCCGACCGATCGATTCCGCGGCGCTATGATACTTTGGACCATCATATTTGGCTTTTTGTTTGGCCGCGCCTCGGGTTTGACGCTTCACAGCCTCCCGCGCGGGAGTGGACATGTCCGCCGTTCACCGCGCGCTCGCGCTCGTCGCGGTCGCGTGCGCATCCTCGCTCCCGGCGACCGCCGACCACATCGTCTACGCCCCGCCTCCGCCCTCCCCTCCCCTCCCCGCTCAGCGAACCTTCCCGCGCCTCGACGCGCTGCCCCTCGGCCTCGGGCCGTCCCCTTGCCTCGGCGGCGTGAACGGGCTGCAAGCGCGCATCGCCGCGGTCGAGGCGTCGCAGGCCGAGGCCGCGCAGGTGGTCTCCGCGCAGGCCAGGTTCCTCGGCGGGTCCGAGCGCGGGTTCCTCGGAGGCGCGTTCGAGGGATGGGGCAGGCGCGGCGCCGAGGAACCCGCCGAGGACGTCGTCGTCGCCACCGGTCTTCGCGCCGCCGCCCTCGGCACGTCCTCCGCCGCGGAGGGAAACTACTCGCTCGCGGCGGGCGAGGCGACGCTATCGTCGGGCAAGGCGTCCATGGCCCTCGGCAAGGGCGTCGCCGCGACCGGCGACGGAGCATCGGCGCTCGGGGTCTACACCCTATCTCGCGGCGCGGGAGCCTTCGCCGCGGGCGGCGGCGGAGCCGCGCTCGGCGACCTATCGTCAGCGCTCGGCGCGGGGACGACCGCGTCCGGCGAAGCGTCCTCGTCGTTCGGGGTGCTGACCAACGCCAGGGGCGTCGCGTCGACCGCCATGGGCGACAGGACCGTCGCCGCGGGCGAAGCCTCCACGGCGTTGGGAGCCGAGACCGAATCGACCGGCAAGGCGTCGCTCGCGGCGGGCGTGTCGACGCGAGCGACGGGTGAAGGTGCCGTCGCGGGTGGCGTGCGGACGCTCGCCCTCGGGCGCGGGGCGTCCACGCTCGGCGTTCTCACGCTCGCCAACGCGCTCGGGTCGTCCGCGATCGGGTTGGCGGCGTTGAGCGGCGGAATCGGATCGGCGGCAATCGGCGCGGGCGCGTACGCGGGCCCCGCGCTCGGGTCAATCGCGATGGGTCTGCTGACTCGGGCGGAGAGGCACGGATCGTTCGCCGCGGGGTTCCGATCGAGGGCCGTGGACGTCGGCGCCGTCGCGATGGGAAGGGAGGCGTGCGCGGGAACGGCGTGCGGGAGCATCGAGCCGCTGTTGCTGAGGCTGCTGCCGGGGAGGTTGACGGCGGAGACGCGATACGCGTTCAATCACTTCGACGACGGTTACTTCGACGACGCGACCAGCGTCAGCATCGGATCGAACACCAACGCCTCGGCACCCGGTGCCGTCGCGTTGGGCCACGGCGCCGTCGCGACCGCGAACGGGTCGTTCGCGTTCGGCGCGGGCGCGACGGCGACCGGAACGAACGCCGTGGCGTTGCCGGGGGCGGCGGCTGTCGAGCCGGGGTCCCTCGCCGTGTCCGGGACTGTCTCAGCCGCCGGGTTTAACCTCACCGGCGTGGACGGGGAGCTAAACTCGGTGGCGGCGCTGGTGGCCAGGGTGGAGGAGCTCAGCGCTCGGGTCACGGCGCTGGAGACTGGTGTCGTGGTGTCGCCCGGTGCGCCTGGTGTCGCGATTCCGTGACGCGCGCTCGCGTGTGTGCACGTCTTGCAAATTCTATACGACGGCGGCGTCTATGATTCGTATCGTACTCTCTCACGGCGTCACGGGCCCGCCCGGCTGCAGCGCACGCTGCATCTCCCTCCACCTCTTCGCCATCTCCACGATCCACGGCCCGTTGAAGATGCACAGCACCGTGCAGTCCTCCGTGTACTGCAGGTTGTTGAGCAGCTTGGGCGTCAACAAAAAAGTCTGCGTCGCCTCGCTCGAGCTCGCCGCCTTGGTCATCCGCTTGAAAATCTTGCGCTCGTTGATCGGGTCCATGCCCTGGTTGATCTCGTCCACCACCCTGAACGGCGCGCTGGTGAGCTCCTGGAGCGAGATGAGGTACAGCATGGTGCTGACGGACCTCTCCCCGCCCGACTGCCTGTGCGCGTCGAGGATGTGCATGTCGGTAACCGCGCGAAACTTGACCCAAATCTGAAGCTCCCACTCTTCAAACCTATCCCCGGCGTCATGGAGCTTAACCTCGCCCGCGCATCCGATGGAGGCGAAGTTCGTCTTGAAGTTATCGTTGATCTTATCGACCAGCGGCCTGAGAGCGGCGAGCCACGCCTGCTTCTTAGTCTCGATCACCTCGAGTTTTGTATCCAGGTCGCCGCCTTTTTCTGTCAAGGCTTCGCGAAGCTTGTTGCGCTCCTCCTGCTTGTCGCGGAAATCCTGCAGGACCATGTCGTTGGGGCACATTATCTCATCTGCAGCCTCCTCGAAGGCTCGGACGCACTCGTCGATCCCGGGTAAGATCTCCTGGTAGTCATCGTGGCCCTCCTGGCCCTCCTCGGGTCTCGGTTCAGGGTTGGGGTAGGGATCAATCTCCTGGGGCATCTCGAAAAACCTCTTCTTGCGCTCCTCGTCGAGCGGCGCCTTCTCCTCGGCTTCCCTCTTAGCCAAGGCGCAGACCCTCTTGAGCGCCAACGTTTTCTCCTTTTGCGCGTTTTGCGCGTCCACCAGGTCCCGAGCTTGCCGGGTCTCGCCGTCGTACAGCTCCTTGAGGTATTTGTACAGGGCGTCGCACTGCTTGGCGCGAAGCAGCGCCGTCGTCTCCGCGGCGCGCGCCTCGCAGCAGGCGGTGACTGCGTCGGCGTAGGCGCACGTCTCCTTGGAGCGCTTTTCGAGGATCTTGGTCATGTCCCGCTTGAGACTCTCGATTTCCTTACCGACATCCTGCTGTCGCAGTCTCTCGAGCGCGTTTTGTTGGGCCTTGAGCTGAGTGTTGAACCTATTTTTTTCGGCGACGTACTTGGCCATTTCGCTTCCCATGTTGTTGATCCTGGAAGCAAACGCCTCCAGCTTTTTCCTTCCATCGGCCAACTCCGCCTTGAGCTGGTTGAGCTCCCGGTCGCACGCCGCCTTTTGTTCCTGGACGATCTGGATATCCCGCTTCAGGTTCTGCTCGTCTTCTTTGCTGCTGCCGCTGCTGAACAGGGTGCTGTCCCTGGTCGGGCTGGATGAGGTGGTCGTCTCGCGCCTACCGTACCTCGACTGGATCTTGGTGTACCGGGTGGAGGGTGTGTAGAATATTTTCCCGTCCTGAACCTCGGTCACGGCCCTGTCAACCACGTCCTGCGGCGCCTTGGGGTCGATGACAAAGGTTATGTTCAGTTGGTTCATATCGCAGAGCGCAGCCTTGACAACTGCGTCAGCCTCGAAGCACTGGTCGAGTCTGTGGGTGATCCCGAGAGATTTGAGACGCTGATCGATGATGGGCTCCTCGTATCTGGCGCTGGGCATGTTCACAGCAGTCGTCTGCCATCTCTTGGTCCACTCCTGAAGTTTCGAGCGGTCCCGGTCGTCCTGGGTGATGTACGCCGCGAGAAATCGTTTGCCAATCTGGGCCTCGAGGTACTTGCGGTGGTTGATGTTGTCGCACTTGATCAGGGTCAGGATGGGGCCGATGACGGGCTTGTGGAACTGATTCTGCATATTCTGCAAAGCTCTGTCCGCTTCGATGATCTGGTTGTGGCCTGCGCGCTGCAGCGCCACTAGCCTTTGCTGGCGCTCAGACTGAAAGCCAGCGAGTTTAGCTTCCAGGTTATTGAGTTCGAAGCCGTGCCTGTGTGAACGGTCCTTGAGGATGTCGTGCTTCGTCTCGAGCGACACGACAGCGTCGTTGTGCGCTTTCTTTTCCTTGAGCGCCTTGGTCCTCTCCGCCGTCATGTCCGGGGGCTCGACCAGACCCGCGAGTTGATCCTCGATATCCGCGATTGCCCTCTCCCTATCGCGAATCCTCTTCCCTTTTTCCCTCTCCTCCTTCTCCTTGCTGTTGATCTTGTCATTCAGCACGCTGTGCTCGGTCTCCGAGTTGTAAACTCCCTGGAGCCTCTTCTTCTTCTCCTTGAGCGCGGCCACCAAGGCTCTCGACGCGACCATGTGCGCCTTTTTCGCCTCCTCCTTCGCCACCGCGGCTTTGTCCATGGGAACCTTGTGCTCGCTGGCATCCGCGTGAAGCTGCTTGATCTGCTCGTTGATCTTCAGGAGCTCGGCCTGTGCGTCTTTCCACACCTTCCTCTTGTCCTCGAAGTCGATCCAGAGCCGCTTCAGCTTGTACTCCTCCACCTTCTCCAGGAGCTCGTTCCGCTCGTTGAAGCGCGCTACGTCGCGCTCCATGTTCTCCACCTCCTTGTTCAGCTTCTCGATGCGAGCCTCCTTCGCGGCCACCTGGTGTTGCGATCAATCACCGGGGGGAAACGTGGGTCAGATTGGGAAAGGGCGGAGGGTCGGGGGCGATAAGTGGAAATCGGTGGGGGGGTGCCAACATTTTGAAATGCGGGCGACCCGGGTCTTCCGTCGGGCGCTCACCTCTCGCTCCAGATTGGCGATCGAGTCCTTCTCTTTTATGAGCCACTCGTGTTCCTCGAAGAGGTGCCCGTCCCCGATGGCCTTCTCGGTCTCTAAGAGGAGTTCCGTGGGCTTGAGCTGCGCAAACGCGACGACGCGATCTTGCGGCAAAAACTGGCAGAGGTTATCGAGCTGGCACCCCAGCTTCTTGATCTCAGCCTTGACGCGCTCGACGCCGACGGGGTATCCGTTGATGAGGTACCGCCCGCTGCCTGCGCTGCGATTCATCTCGCGCCTGACGACGAGCGGCTTGTCCGGGCGCTCGCCCCTGAGCGTGATCTCGCACCAGCCCTTCTCCTCGCCTCGCTTGACGAACTCGGCCACCTTGTCCGCCCTGCCCAAGATCTTGGTGGGCGCGGCGAGTCCCATGGCCAAGGCGCACACGAACGACGACTTACCGGTGCCGTTCGGGCCGAGGATGACGTTAAGCCTCGGGCCGGGTTCCATCTCCACGTCGGAGTAGGTCATGAAGTTGTGCAGCCGCACCTTCATCACGGCGCCGGGCTTGTACTCGGAGGGGTGATGGCGAGACCCCGTGCGCGCGCGTTGAGCGTTTCCCTTCGCGTCCACCGGGGTGGCGTCGATGGTCTCATCCTCGTCGAGGTCGAGGTGCTCGGCGCTGCGCTTGACGAGTACCGACATGACGGGTTGTCCAACTCCTGGAAGACACCCTGTCCGTGCGCCCGCGCTCCTCCGCTGTGCTGTCTCTCGGCGACAGTTCAAAAAATAGTTCAAGCGCCCGTAAGGGGCAAACTCGAGGTGATGCTCGGATGGAATGGAAATCGAGGCGAAATCGAGGCGATCCGAGTGGTTTTTGTCATTCCATACGAGTGGCCAAGGAAAATTAGCGCCTTAATCATCGGGCGATTACGCTTTATCATTGGTCTATTACGTGCAGCTAGGGACCACCCCATTCTATCCGAGTTTCGAACTACCACTTGCGACAGACTGAAAAACAGTTGAACTTCCTTCGACTATTTTCGGATCGCTAGCTATGAATTTGCCAATGATTTGTTCCGAGCTAAACCGTGGACTCTTGAGTCTTTTTCTATGTGAGGATATTTATCCTCATTTTTATCCTCACGGGCAAGAAAAAGCTCGCAAAAAGTGGAATGTGGCAACTTTGGCGCGCCCGTGTCGCTCGACGACGCCGAAACAGGCCATACCCTGCGAGCGACGTTCATTTGAATCGATTTGTGACATAAAAGTGTCCTTCGTTTCCGCCCCGGGCGCCCTCAGTATACCCCTTGCGCGTCCATGGCTGTTTGCAAGAGGCTAAATTTTATATTTCACACGGCGAGTTGCTAAGAGCTAGCTCTGGTTAGGACGACTCGAACTCATTCGGGTTGATCAGGAATCCGATCCCTCGCTCGAAGTTATCCGCGTCCTTCAGGTACCTCAACCGTCCGTGCCATCGCTTCCATCGAAACGCGCAGTGCCACCAGATGTTGAACACGAACCACACGCACGAGCCCACGATGTTGATGTAGTAGTCGACATCCTGCATCAGGTTCAGCTTCTTTTTCGTGATGTACTCGAACGCCTCGTTCTCGTCATCCTCGTTGATCCTGATCTCGAACGTCCCCTGCATCGCCTCGCGCCCAACGCCGAACAGGGTGGGTAGAATGGCGTGGTAGCCCGTCATGAGGAACAAGAAGTAGAAGCACGCCACCACGTACCTGTCCAGCGCCGTGGAGTAGTTGATGTTGGGCACCATCGACGCGACGCTCTGCTTGAACGCGGTCGCGGTGAGGATGACGGTGAAGTCGATCGCGTGTCGCCCCGCGATGTCGGTGGGCGGGTACGTGCACGACGACAGCGCGAGGGTGGCGACGCCGAAGAGCACGTGCACCACGTTCTGAAGGTAGTACCCGTGCTTTCGCTGAATGTGCACGCGGAATAGCAGGCGCGAGAACCGCTCGCCAAAGCGCGACTCGGCCGGGTCCGTCGTGGTGAGCGACGCGATCCACGGCGGGGGTATCTCGATCTTCGTCGTGTCCTCTTCCCCGGACGCCGTCCCGGCGCCCTCGTCGTCGGAGCCGTCCCAAGTCCACCCCTTCCCCATGCCCGCCGCGTTCCGGAGGAAACCGAGGTGCTTGCTGCTACCCGTCGGCTCCAGGCTCTCCAGGCTCTCCTTCTTCCGCGGGGATTTCAGTTTCTCCAGGAAGATGTCCCGCGCGCGCTTCACGTTCCGCGCGGGCATCTTCAGGAGCTTGAAGTCCTTCAGGAAGCAGTTGTTCCGGAGCACGTCTCCCAGCGGCGTGCCGTCGCTGAACGGCACCAGCTCGCACTCGGCCACGTCCTGCTCCATCTCGATGTCCACGGTGAGACCCTGGCAGTCACCCGGGAACGAGCTCAGGTCGAACGGCTGGAACAGCTGGACCTGCTGGAGATGCTCGGCGAGGACCATCTGCGGCTGCGTCTCCGGGTCGTTGCTCCTGATGAACTTGTAGGTCACCTCCCGCGAGCTGCAGGCTTGCTGGTGCTTGACGCGGAATTTGGGTACCCACACCGGTAGCCAGGTGTTCTTGAGGAGCTCCTCCTCGGACGGCGCCTGCTCCCAGTACGGCAGCTCCCACATGAAATATATCTGAAGCTGGACGCCGTAGGTCTCGTTGACGGTGTCGACGTCGAAGACGCGTCGCGCGCGCAGGGACACGGCGACTTTTCCGACGCTGCGCGTGATCCTCCGGGACGTGGCGCGCTTCAGGCTGATCCTCCGTGAGGTCTGCGCCGGCGTGAACGCGTCGCCGCTCCCGGGGGGCGGAATCCCGGGCAACCGGCCGCCCATGGTATCCGTTTCGAAGGTCACGCCGCCCCCCTTCGCCGCATCCTCCCCCAAGCTCGGCAGCCCCTTGCCGCGCATCGGATACAGTTACGTGTGCGGACAATTCCCCGTCCTGGCCCCGTCACGTTTCCCGTTGTATCTGGAAGCGGGCGGGTCGGGCGGCGAGCGCACACGCGGTGACGCGCGCTGGGGGGGGCGGGGGCTGGTCCGAGAGCGATGGCGTCGTCGCTGTGGTCGGAGCTCCGCGCCAGGGACCCGAACCCGACCGCCATGCTGCGCCCGGAGTCGATCAAGAGGGTGAGCGAACCACGACGCGCGCGGGCAGGCGGGCAGCCCCACCCGGCCATCACCGCCCTCGAGCGCTTTTATTAACAACGAACGCTGACCCCCCCTTCCTCCGCCCGTCCATCCTCCCTCCGACTCCGATTCGCAGTGGGTCGCGCTCGACGCCACGTTCAGGAGGGCATCCACCGAGATCGACGGCAAGGGCAAGTTCGACGCGAGCACCGTGCGCGTGCACGACGACGGCTCCATCGCGGGCGCGTGCGTCGGGAGCAAGGGCACCGAGCGGTACGACGTGCGGGTCAGGGTGTCCGTCGCGCACGCCGACGCGGCCCACCCGCCGCCGCAGGGCGCGTCGACGTTCGAGGGCGCGTGGATCGAGGCGACGTGCACCTGCCCCGCCGCGACCAAGCCACCGTTCGTCCAGCACGGCGCCGCGGCGCCCAAGATTCAACCCCCCGAGGGGAGCTGCAAGCACTCGTGCGCGCTGCTGCTGTGGCGCGCTCGCACCCTCAGCGCGCCGCGCGACCCGACCGCCGCCGTCGACGACGCTCTCGCGGTAGACGACACGACCGCGACGCAACCCGCGGATCCCGGACCCTCGGCGCCGCAACCCGCGGATCCCGGACCCTCGGCGCCGCCGCCGCGGTTGGGCGCGAAGCGGCGCCGCCTGCCGCGGTCCCTCGTGGAGGCGGCGGCCGCGGCGGGGTCCGCCGCGACGGATCGCGCAACGAAGACGGCGAGGAAGGGCGCGGCGAAGGGGACGGCGGGTGAGGAGGGGGGAGGGGGAGGGGGGGGCGGAGGCGGCCGGGGGGGTGCCGCGGCGCCGTCGGATGCCGCGTCGGGGGGGGCGTCGATCGCGCGGGTGAAGCGCGAGCCCGGGTCGGTCGCCGGCGGCGGCGGCGCGGCGACCGCGGGGGCGGCGGGGGAATCGGAGCCGGCGTCGAACTCCCACGTCGACATCGTCGCCGAGGCGAAGGCGATGACCGACGAGCAGTTGCTCGCGGCGTGCCGTCGGGCGTTGTCGGCGGAAAAGGCGGCGGCGGGTGCATCTCCGAGCGCCCCGGCAGCGGCGAGCGCCCCGGCAGCGACGAGCGCCCCGGCAGCGACGAGCGCCCCAGCGGCGAGCGCCCCGGCAGCGACGAGCGCCCCGGCAGCGGCGAGACCCCCGCGGAGGACGGACCTGCTCGATGACCTGTTCGACTTTGCGCCCATCCCGTCGTTTGGAACGACGCGCAAGAGCTCGAGCGTCGAGCCGGCCCCCGCGCCCGCGCCCGCGCCCGATCCGGTTCCCGCGGCGACGGTTTCGACCGCGGCGGTGATGAATGGCGCGATCGGGGAAGCGAACGGGTCGCGCCAGAGGGAGGGATCGGAGCCTGTCAGCGGCGGATCCGGCGGGGCTGGGGGTCCGCGGAAGATCAGCCTCGCGGAGCTGCTGAGCGAGTACGGCATGGGCTGAGACGAACCCGGGTGGGCGCGACGCGAGACGATGTTTCGGGCACATGGAGCTTTGTTACAATTCAAATTAGTCCGTAGGTTCACGAGAAGTAACAACGGCGTCGCTCTCGCGACTCGGCGCACTCTTCGCGGCGGTCGAGTGCGCGCGTCTG
>Ga0181573_10001605_pt1 | contig 21986 bp, 14 predicted proteins | sample 101ome_25_FD_148643 | JGI IMG/M metagenome (GOLD analysis project Ga0181573, IMG submission 148643) | Coastal salt marsh microbial communities from the Groves Creek Marsh, Skidaway Island, Georgia - 101409BT metaG (spades assembly) | ecosystem: Environmental > Aquatic > Marine > Intertidal zone... | reverse complement strand
GGAAATATGGGGGAGCGGGGCTTTGGTTCGGGGTTGGGTGCGTCAACTTCGCGCTGTGCGGGGCGGTGGTTGGGAAGATTCGTTGGTGTGGGGGCGGCGGGGATCGAACGGCGCGGGGTTGGCGGCGGTTGGGCACCGACGAGGGTGCGTAGGATTGATAGTTTGCCAGTCGAGAACGCACGTGATTTTGCAAACCATCGCGTTTCCCTCGGTGATCCACACGTGGGATGCCAAATCCGGGATGACAAAACGGAGCACCGGATCCTACCGGACCGTTTGCTCATAGCGGCCCGGATTTGGGTCTTGGGTTAAAAAATAGCGTCTGACTCTGCACGTTTGTTTCCGAGTTTGAGGAGGCCTCGCGAGCGCCATCTTGGGGCTGCGCGGCCGGCGCGCGTCTCGTCTCACGCCTCGATAGCATAGGCGGCGTGGACGGGTTCGGCGGATCGGCGCGCTCGTTTGGTGAGCGAGAGAGAGGCCTGAAGGGCCTCCTCGGGAGGGCGATTCCCAGCGCCGGTGGGAATTATTAAAGTGTCCTGCGCAGAGCCCCGTTGTTGACGGGGCACCGCGGAGGGGGGCACCATGCCGGCGCCGAAGAGCCGACAGGGCGGGCCAGGGTCCGCGGGGGCGTCCCTGAAGCACTTAAACCCCACGGTGGCTGAGAGGAAGGTGAAATTTGAGGTGAGCGTCGCCCGCCACGCGCTCCTCGCGGCGTCGTCACCGCGCCGGGCACTGGGCACGATTCCTCACGCGGCGCGCTGTGGCGATTTTGACCAGGCGCGGCCTCTGTGTTCGCCGACCGCGCGATCCGACGAGGCGTCTCCGCCGATGTCATCGCGCCCTCCACACTGGTTTTGACCATCCGACGACCCTCGCATTGTGTTAATCGCCAAACCCCGCGGCCTGACGAAGACGCGCGCGCCCCATCCACCCCTCACCCCGCAGGAGCTGCCCGAGAAATCGCTGTGGGTATTCCGAAAGGAGAACCCCGTGCGACGGTTGTGCGTGTCGCTCATACGGAATCCATGGTTCGACAGGGTGGTGATGACGCTTATCCTACTGAACTGCGTGTTTCTGGCGATGGACAGCAGGGAGCCGGGTTTCGACGAAACCACGAGGGGGTGCGTGACCCGCCCGCCCCAGCGCCAAACCCCGACCGACGCTCTCAAATTCTTCGCGAACGAGGACGAGATTCAACACTCGTCGTCGTCAGTCGCCCCTTCTCCCGGCTGACCCCGTCCCCACGGCCCGAATCTCACAGGAAAGCGGTGGACAACAGCGAGAACATCTTCTTATCGCTGTTCTGCGGCGAGATGGTGATCAAGATCGTCGCCATGGGCTTCTTCGTGCACCCGAACTCGTACCTCAGAGACTCTTGGAACAGGCTGGATTTCACGGTGGTGATTTTAGGCATCATCGCGGCGATGAACCTGGGTAACTTTAGCGCCATCAGGACGGTAAGGGTGCTGAGACCGCTCCGCACGCTGCAAGGGTTCGCGGGCATGCGTCAGCTCGTGGTGACTCTGCTGAACTCGCTTCCGTTGCTCGGAGACGTCGCGGTGCTCATGGCGTTTTTGTTCTTTTTGCTGGGGTTGATGGGGGTGCAGCTGTTCAGCGGGGCGTTGAACCGGCGGTGCGCGTCGCTCGATAACCCAAACGCGGGTTGCCACCTGTGTGGGTACGACGTGGGGTACGCGGGGTACAACGCGTCGCAGATTACGGCGGGTTGCGCGAGCGATTGCGCGTTACCGGCGGCGCCGAGATGGACCGTGCACGAGGATACCACGTGCGGCGGTCCTCGCGCGTCAAAGTACCCTTCGAAAGGCGAAAAACCGAGCGGGTACTCCTGCCCGGACGGGCAGTGGTGCATCACGTACGAAGCGCCGAACCACGACATCACCAGCTTCGACAACATCCTCGGCGCGTGGCTGGCGATCTTCCAGTGCATCAGCCTGGAGGGATGGGTGGACATCATGTACTGGACCCAAGACGCGGTGAGCGAATGGAGCTCGTGGTACTTCGTGGTGATGATCATCATCGGCTCGTTCTTCGCCATCAACCTCGCACTCGCGGTGCTGTACGTCAGCTTCACCACCGAGCGCAAGACGGACAAGGAGCAGCACTCGGACGCCATCGCCGCGGAGAAGGAGGCGAACAGCAAGCTCCTAAAGTCTATGGAGAGCGAGGGCGCGTACCAGGCGGCGCAGGTGGCGGATTTGCAGCGGCGTCTGAGCGACGCGTCGCCGGGACGGAAGAGCGCGCCGCCGTCACCGTCCATGTCCCCGCACGCATCCTTCGTCGCGGCGACTCCGCCCAACGGCGGCGGGGAAAAACAGCGCGAAGACGCAATCGCCGAGGAGGCGGAGATGGGAACTTTCGACGACGAGGACGGCTCCGATACAACGCCCGCGACGACGACGAACGACGCGCACGGGGGCGACGTGGCGGTGCGACGACCGAGCGTCTTCGACAGCGCTTTCCGCCCGGAGAAGTTCGGCAGCGCGATGGTGACGCCGCTTCCGATGCGGACGGTTGACGAGGATGGCGACGACGATTTCGCCGACCAGCCGTGGCTCAGGGAGGGTTTCGCCACTCCGCAGGAGTGGGTGAAACACCACGGCGGCGAGATCGAAGACGTGCAGATCGTGGACGGCGTGCCGGTGGTGGTGCCGCCGTCCTTGGCGCAGCGGTTTCAGCGCACGTGCCGCGTGCTCGCGATGTCGGCCACGGTGGGGAAGGTGACGATGTTCCTGATCATACTAAACACGGTGTTGATGGCGAGCGAGTTTCACGGGATGAGCAAGGGTCAGATTGACGCTTACGAGGGGATCAACTACTTCGTCACCGCGTACTTTGCGCTGGAGATGGTGATGAAGTTGATCGGGTTGAGGTGGAGGGCCTACATCGCGGACAGGTTCAACATCTTCGACGGGGTGGTGGTGATTATCAGCATCATCGAGCTGGCAGTCGCGGACGGCGGCGGCAACCTCACCGTCCTCCGCTCCTTCAGGCTCCTTCGGATCCTCAAGCTCGCGAGGTCGTGGCCGCAGCTGAGGAAGATCATCGCGACGATCCTCGACACCATACCGTCCATGAGCTCCCTCGCCGGGATGCTGTTCCTGTTCATCTTCATCTTTGACCTGCTCGGGCTGCAGCTCTTCGGGTACGAGTTTGTCTTTTGCGATTCGTACGGGGTCGACGGCGCCGCGCCGACGTGTCCGCCGGGCGTGGCGGAGACTGCGTGCCCCAATCGCAAGGACTGTTACGTCGCGTGCACCCAATCGCAGGTTGGCACGTGGATAGAGTACGCGTCGGGCGCCACCGGCTACTGCGCAGAGTACGGGGGCGGTGAAACGGCGCTGGCTAGGCTCGGGATCAGCGATCAGCCGAGGCACCACTTTGACGATTTCTTCTGGGCGTTCATCACGATCTTCCAGGTGCTCACGGGCGAAAACTGGAACGAGGTGATGTACGACGGCATGCGGACGAAGGGCGACGCGGCTTGCCTGTACTTCATCCTGCTGGTTGTCATCGGCAACTACATCGTGCTTAACCTTTTCCTGGCGATCCTGCTCGATAACTTTGCCGACATGGACAGCAGCGGGGAGACCGCTGCGGAGACCGCCGCGAGGGAGGAACGCAAGGCTGCTGATCTTCAGCGCAAGAAGGCAGTGGCGCTGGAGAGGCGGAAGACGCGCCGAGAGGAGTGGATGAAGCTGCAGGCGCAGGCGTCGCTCTTGTCGTCGGGGGGAGGCAAATCTCTGAAGGCGGCGGCGACTGGCGGCGAGGAGAACCTCTCGGTGATGGACCGAACGCGAATCCGGGCGAAGCACCTGATCCTTCACCCGAAGTTCGAACAGTTCATCATCCTGCTCATCCTGGTGTCGTCCGTGTTGCTCGCGGTGGATTCGCCAAACGTCGACGAAGATTCAAAGCTGAAAAAGGCTCTGAACATCACGGATGTGGTGTTCGTGTGCCTGTTCGGCTTGGAGGCGGCGTTGAAGATGTTCGCGCTCGGGGTCAAGAAGTACTTCGCCAGTGGATGGAACCTGATGGACTTCGTCATCGTGTTCATCGGCGCGATTGGAGCCATCTTGGAGCTCAGCGGAAGCGCGACGATGCAGGCGGCGAGGTCGATGCGATCTTTCCGAGCGCTTCGGCCGATGCGCATGGCTGCGAGGGCGGAGGGAATGCGGATCGTGATCGAGGCGCTGTTCCAGGCGGTCCCGCCCATCATGAACGTGGCGCTCGTCTGTATCCTGTTCTACCTCATCTTCGGCATCCTGGGGCTGAACTTGTTCATGGGTAAGATGTACCGATGCGTCTACGACGGCACCGACGACGTCATCAACTCCCCGGCGATGGGCATAGCGGCCAGGGACGTCACCAAGCAGTGGTGCGCGGCGGGCACGCATCTCACCGGGTGCGTCAGCGGCGCCCGCGTCGCGCTGTACTCCTCGGGTGCGAACGGCTGGGCTTGCACGCGCGTGACGTCGACCGTCTCTGAGCTCAACGTGGATTTCAACCGCGTCGAGACCTACTCGGGGTCGTGGACGTGCGCGGCGTCCGCGGACACCCTCGCGGTGCTCACCGCGGACCCGTACGATCCCACGGAGCGGTTTGGGCTCAGGGCCAGCTACGTGGACGGCACGATCGGCGCGGTCGGGTACGACGCCACGGCCGTGCGCGAGGCGGTGACGACGGCGGCGACGACTGGCGCGTTTTCGTCAACCTGCGAGCCGCGTCTCGAGGCGCACGAGTGGAAGAAACCCGAGAATTACAATTTCGACAACATCGGCGCCTCGATGCTCGTGCTGTTCGAGACGGCGACGCTCGAGATGTGGCTCGAGGTGATGTATCACAGCGTGGACGCCGTCGCCGAGGGCTTGCAGCCTCGGCTCAACTACAACGAGGGAGCCGCGCTCTTCTACGTCGTGTTCATCATCATCGGCGCCTTCTTCGTGATGAACCTGTTCGTCGGCGTGACCATCGACAAGTTCAACGAGATGAAGGAGACCCAGGAGGAGGAGGACGAGATCGAGGGGCGCGCGAAGGGGGCGTCGCTCTTCGTCACGGAGGAGCAGCGGCGGTGGCAGCTGGTGGAGCGGATGATGTCAAAGTGTAAACCCACGCGGGTCTACGAGCCGCCTAAGCACCCGGCGCGCGCGAAGGTCTTTGGCGTCGTGACGAACCCGTTGTTCGACGTGTTCATCATGATCTGCATCGTGGCCAACGTCGTCGTGATGTGTCTCACCTACGCGGGTGAACCGGAGCAGTGGACGATGGATCTGTTCGTCGCCAACTCGTTTTTCACTTTTGTGTTTTTGTGCGAGGTCATCGCCAAGATCACGGCGCTGGGAGTGGTGAACTACTTCGAGGACGCGTGGAACAGGTTCGACTTCACCGTCGTGGGGTTCTCCCTCTTCGGTTTCATCATAACGATGTCCACGGACGCGAGCGCGGGGTTCATCGCGATGCTGCGCGTGTTCAGGGTGGCGAGGGTGCTACGGCTGGTGCGTCGCGCGCGGGGATTGCGAACGCTGCTGCAGACGCTGCTGTTCTCGCTGCCGGCGCTCCTCAACGTCGGAAGCGTCCTGGTGCTCTTCTTCTTCATCTTCGCGATAATGGGCATGAACCTGTTCGGCAAGGTCAAGAAGGCGGATCACCTCACGCGGCACGCCAACTTTGACTACTTCGCGGATAGCATGCTCGTGCTCTTCCGGTCCTCAACCGGAGAGATGTGGAATGGGATTATGCACGACTGCATGGTGTACCAAAAGTGCTACGAGATACAGGTCGGGCCGTACGCCGGTACTTACGTGGACGGGGGTGATCCGCTGTTGGACGGCCTGCGCTTGGGAGAAGACGGGTACGAAGACAGGTGCACGCCGTCTTACATCGGCACCATCGCCTACTTTGTCCTCTTCATCCTCATCTGCGGCTTCGTCATGCTGAACCTGGTCATCGCGGTGATTCTGGACAACTTCCAGAGTTATTCCGGAAACGTTGACCTGCCCATCAGCGAGGAGGACTTCACGCACTTCGCTCTGGAGTGGGGACGAATCGACCGCACGGGTTCTTATTACATCGCGGTTGAGAAGTTACCCAAGCTACTGAAGCGACTCAGCGCTCCGCTGGGCGTGAAGAACCTCCCCAAGGGCATGATCAAGCGGAGCCTCATCCTGACGCTGTTCACGTGCAACGTGACCGTGGAGGAGGGGAAGGTGCACTTCAGCTCGGTGCTCAAGGCGCTCGCGGCGAGGCTCGACGGCATCGAACCCCCGCCCGACCCCCCCATTCGACGCAAGCGCCGCGGCTCCGTGGGCTCCGTGATTTCCGAGGCTGAGGAGGAGGAACTCTTCGGACCGCTCGGCGAGGAAGACAAGGTGAAGCACCTGTTCGCCGCGATACACGTGCAGAGCGCATGGCGACGTAAGGAGGCGATGCGGCAGGTGCAGCTCGCCAAGATTCGCGCGCGAAAGCACAAGGGAAACAAGGTCTCGGAGGATGCGGAGCGACGGCTGTTAAAGTCGACGAGCATGACGTCGGATCGATCATCCGCGTCGCACGCGTCCTCCGCGTGATGGGATTTTGACGGATTTGGTAGAAGGCGAACTCGTGTTGACATCTAAACACGTCACTAAACGCGTTCGTTCATCCCCAGCGTCTCCTCGAACGACGCGTCAGGGAAGCGGCACGGGGGAGCCCTTCGGCGTCGAGTAGTCGTACTCCCCGGGTAGGTTCGCGAGCAGCGCGCCGACGTCCGTCGTCGCGCCCGATCCCTCCCCTTCCTCCCTGCTCGCCAGGTCGAAGCTGACGTTCCTCGCCTCCGCCAGCGTGAGGCACGCCACGGCGACGCGCGCGACGTCCGCGCGGGGCACCGATCGCCGATCGCCGCTCAGCAACGAGTCGTCCAATCCCGCGAGCAGCTCGCGCTTTCCGCCCTCCTTGTCGAGCAAGCCGCCCGGGTGCACGATCGCGTAGTCCAGCCCCGACGCCTTCAGGTACATCTCCGCCTTGCGCTTCCAGAGGAGGATGTTGCCGTCGCCCATCGTGTTGAGGAAGTTGTCGATCTGCGTGCCGCCCATCGAGGACACCAGCACCACCTTCTTCACGCCCGCCGCCTTCGCCGCGTCGATCTGGTTCTTCTGGTACGCCCAGTCCACGAGCTCGGGCCGGCCCTCGTCCGGAAAGTAAAACTCCGGGCGTTTGGCGTCCATCCAGGGCAGAATCTTGGACACGATGGCGACGAGAAGCGACGCGATCTTGGGCTTGGGCACCGCGGACGTGAGGATGACCAGGCCGTCGCAGCCCTCGCACAGCGCGCGGCACGACGCGGCATCGGAGACGTCGCCGATGACGCACTCGGCGTCGGACTCGGCGCCCAGCAGCTTCTTCACCTTTCCCGCGGACTTGTCGCTGCGCACCAGTCCTCTGGGCGGGGCGAACTCGGGCGACTGCGCGAGGAGCTTCATGCAGAGCGAGCCGGTTCGGCCGCCCGCGCCGGTGACGGCAACCTTCATGCCGGAGGCGCTCGTCGCGCCGGGGCGGCGACGCGCGACGGGGCGGGCGGCGTCGCGGCGGGAGAGGGAGGCTCCGCGGACGGAGATCCGGGAGGAAAGGGCGGGCGACGATGCGACCGTGACGGCGGAGGACATGTGCACCGTTCGCCCGCGCTGATGAGGGCCCGACGGTTGGTGTGTGACGCCTCGATGGTCCGTTCTTCCCGCGGATATCGCATCGCGGCGGAATCGGTCGGTTGCGCAGTTTGGTTGCCAAAACTGTCGTCAAAAACCAAATCGACCCAAATTTACCCAACAAACGAGGGTTTGAAACCAAGCCCCTCATCGCGATTGCCAACGTACGTCCCACGTTCGCCCCACGCCAAAAGAGCCAATCATCTGGCGCAGCCACGCTGGCATTCATTCGTGGCAAAGAGCGCGCCTCCCGCCGCGCCAGTCACCATCACCCACCGCACCGCCGGCCCCGTCGCCATGGCCTCCATGACCACCGTCAACCTCGCCCTCGGCTCCCGCGCCGCCGTCCGCGGCGCGAAGGTGCAGCAGAAGCGCACCGTCGCCGCCAAGAAGGTCGCCGCCGCCGCGCGCGCCGAGCTCTCCCAGGGTGAGCGCCCGGGCGAATCATCTTGGCAACTGTTACGGCGCCTCGAAACGTTGCGCAACCGCGTGAGATCACGCGCGAACGACCGTCCCCGTCGCTGACCCGACCCGCCCCGTCCCCCCCCATCTTCTCTCAACAGTCGAGAAGGCCGCCGCCGTCGCCGCCGTGACCGTCGCCGCCGCCTCCCCCGCCCAGGCCTCCGAGCTCGGCGAGGTGCGCCCCCTCCCCCTTCCATCCATCGTCGCAATAATCTTTTCCCCCCCCGCCGCGGATCGAAAACGAACGAACCGTCGGGCCTTCCCTCCCGCGCGCAAGTCGCTGACGACCCGAACCCGCCGTCCATCCGCCGAAACTTCATCAGGACCTGTTCGCCATCTTCGACAGCATCGACAAGGCCGCCGATAAGGTCGAGGAGGCTTTCGGCGTCGTCGCGCAGGGCGTCGAGAAGGTTGGCGAGGTGGTCGAGAAGGTGACCCCAGTCGTCAAGCCCATCGCCGAGCGCGCCGTCGAAGCCGCCACCCCCGTCGTCAAGGCGGGCGTCGACTACGCCGGACGCGCCGCGGGTCCCATCGTCTCCGACGCCACCTCCAAGGTGTCCGGCGCCGCCGGTTCCGCGGTTGGCGCCGCGGGCGACGCCATCAAGGCCAAGGGCATCGACGTCGAGCCCGTCGCGGGCGTCGTCGGCAAGGGCGTCTCCGTCGTCACGGCCGCCGCGTCCTCCGTCCTCCCTTCCGTCGACGACGTCACCGGTTTCCTGTCCACCGCGAGCCCCACCGAGCTCGCCGAGGTGGCGGGCGGCGCGGTCGCGCTCTACCTCCTCTCCCCAACGCTCCTCGGCGCCTTCGCGGGTGTCCTTCGCGGATACGCGGGTTCCGTTCGCCCTGTGGAGGCGTACGACGCGGTGACCAGCGGCAAGTGCGTCATCGTGGACATCCGCCAGGACACCGGCCGCGGGGAGATCAAGGTCCCTCGCGGCAAGGTGCTCGCGATTCCCCGCGAGAAGCTCAGCGGCAACTTCAAGAACATGGGCGACGTCGAGGCGAACCTCACGGCGCTCAAGGTGGCGAGCCTCAAGGGCGTCAAGCGCGGCACCAAGGTGCTCATCCTCGACAACAACGGCGGCTCGGACGCGACCAAGGTTGCCAAGGCGCTCGCGGCGCAGGGCTTCGGCAAGGCGTTCGTGGTGCAGGGTGGCTTCAACGGCTGGGCGAACGCGGGTCTCGCCATCGAGCGCTAAGCCCTTTATTCGCGTGGCCCGATTCGCGGCTCGTCGACGCGGACGGCGTATTAGCAGTCGTGACATTCGCGTAAAATTTCGTACGTACGCGGTGACCCGACGACCAAACCTCGAGGGGGCGACGGACGCCCTCCCGATCACATTAGTGCACGATTACCAGTATCACCGCAGTAGCGCTCGCTTGTCAATAAACTATCATGAAAGCTCATCGGAGCCTACGCGATTTCGTCTAAACCCTCCCGCTCGTACTCGTACTCGCGAGCTAAGCTAATCCCCGCGCTTATTATCATCGATCCTAATCGCCGGCTCCGACGAACCACAGCGTCGCTATCCTCCTCCGCTCCGGCGAGTGATTCGTCCCGGACCCGTGCGCCAGCGCGGGGTGAAAGAATATCGCGTCGCCGGGCTCTAAACGCGGGCAGAAACGTCTGGAAAGGTCGAAGACGTTTCCAGAAACGTCCGCCGCGCCGTCGTACGCGTCCCTCGTCTGCGAAAACTTTTCGCCGAGACGATGGGTCCCCCCGAGGACGACGAACCCGCCGTTGCCTTCGTGCGACGGGTCCATCGCGACGACCGCGTTGCACCCGCCGTGCGCCTCGCACGCCGCCCTCGCGTCGGGTTTCAGGAAGGAGACGTCCTGGTGCCACGGGAACCCGGTGCCCGCGCCGGCGGGATGCTTCAGGTTGACTTGGTCCACGACGCAACGCATCGACGACGAACGATCGGCCGTCCCTCGTCGTCGTGCGCCGTCGCTCACCCCGCACAGCTGCGCGCACACGGCGCGCACGTTCGCGTGCGTCGTGAGAGACGCGAACGCCTTGGAGCGCTTGGACGGGGAGGTGATCTTGCGGAGCACCCCGGGCGCCACCGCCGGGTCGCCCTTGCGACCAGATCCGGATTGCACCTCGAAGTACACCCCCCGCTCGCGCCGGCTCCGCGTGAACGCCGCCGCCTCGGCCTCGAGCGCGTCCGTCGCCGCGTGAAGCGCGTCGACCGCGTCGCGGGTGACCAGGCGGCGGACCACGACCCATCCCTCGCGCGCGTAGTGGCGCCTCAGCGCGCCGAGCTCGAGCTCGTCCCAGCCCTCAGCTCGAGACGTCTCGGAGAGGAGCGCTTCGTCCGTGTGCGTCGACGCTTCGTCCGCGGCGGCGTATCCGCGCGCCGCTCGCGATATGCGACCGCGTCCGACGCGGTGGCATCTCGCGCGGGTCGACGAGAGCCCGAACCGCGCGACGTTCGCTGCGACGCTCGCCGCCATGCGCGGATGGTGGATTTGTGAAGTTTTACCGAGCGGGTGCCGACGAGAGGGTGATGATCCGGCGGTTCGGCGGCTCGCAGCGCGCTGGCAGCTTTCCGACGGATATCGGTGGTTACATCTACATCCTCCAGAAGTTCGCGCCCCTTCGACGCACACGGACGGGGCGCGCAGCGGCGACGACCCCGCTGGAGACACGTCGGGCTCCCCGTGGACGCTCCGATACACGCGATGATGAGGGAGCCGGCGACGGTGGACGAGCGCGCGCCGCTCCTCCGCGGCGCCGGGTCCGGATTTAGCCGACGAGGTGCCTCGATCCGAGGGTGCCTCGACGACGTCTCGCGCGTCGCGAGCAACCGGTGGTTTCGCGCGGCGATGGTCGCCAAGAGCGCGTTCTTCACGCTCGGCACCGTCATCCTGCTTCATCACGGGTCGTCGATGTCCACGGGACGGACGTGGCGCGAGGGCAACGGGTACCTCGAGGTCCCGGCCGAGGCGCACTTCGCCCCGCTCTGGAGCGGCGACCACCTGCGCCATCATCCCGCCGCGGACGACCTGAACATCGCGTGGTTTCCCGTGCACCGCGGCCGTTTCGTCATGGACCAAACCGCCGAACGGGCCGAGGACGCACGCGGCGGGAACCGCGCGAATGACGACCGCATGCCCAAGTGGCCGAAGCACGTCATCGGCGGGGACGACTGGGCCGACCTCGGCGTCGTCGCCATGTCCGGCGCATTCGGAGGCGCGAGGGAGAAGCAGCCCGAGTTTTGGTTCCACGCCGTGCCGGGAGACATACCGGTGGTCTCCATGGACGTCCGCGGCCACGGCGAATCCGAACGCGGCTGGAACGCCCTCAGCGTCGACGACGCCTTCGACGCGGTGCGATGGAACCTCATGGCCAACGACGTCCTCGCGGTAGCCGACGACGCCAAGTTCCGCAGAGTCGTCTTGGTGGGCTCGTCCATGACCAACGCGGTGGCGCTGTGGGCGGCGACGAGCCCGCACGTCAAGGACCGCGTCGCGGGGGTTTTGCTCGTCAGGCCCGCCACGGGGTGGGAGATCAGGGGCGAGGGGATATGCAAGCTGCGGAAAATCGCGTGGACGCACGCGTCCTTCGCGATGCTGCTTCGCCGGTCCAGGCGGTTCGCCGAGGGGGTGGACCTGGACGAGCTCGACTCGGACGACCTCGCGCCGCTGCCCCCGCCGGAGCTGACGTCGTCGCTCGTGGGCAAATCGGAGCGCGTGCGGGAGGGGGACTCCCACGCGAAGAAGGAGGGGGGATCCAACGCGAAGGGGGGATCCGATGGAAAGGGGGGATCCGATTCGGGGGGATCCGGGTGGGTGTCCAGGTGGGTGCTGAAGGGGAGCGCGTGGAAGCGGTACGGGGGCAACCCCGGGCTCGGGAAGGCGAACCGCGCGAAGGTCGAACCGCGCGACGAGGTGTACAAGTCCATCAAGGAGCTCGACCCCGGTCTGGACGGGTACTGGTCGAAGATGGTGGAGAAGTACCTGACAAAATCCGGGACGGTGACGGACGGCGAGCAGTACCTAGCCGCCGCGAAGCGATACGCCGAATCCGAGCCCGAGGAGTGGCGCCGGATCTCGCCGCTGGTCCCCCTTCGCTACCTCGGCGACAAGGTGAGCGATTACCCCAGTCGCAGAGCGCTGCAGCTCTGGTTCGCGTCCCCGGCGGGGAACGAGACCCCGGTCAAGGTTGTGGCGTACAACTGGAGCAGGACGCACCGGTACGTCATGGCCAAGGCGCTCAGGTTTCTCACGGGGGGCGACTGGGCGAGGGATTACCTCGCCGACGGCCACGACGGGTTGGCCCGGGACATCGCGGAGTTTGTCGAGAAGGTTCGCCGACGCGAGGAGTCCGTCAAAAGTGATGAATCGGATGCAAACGACGGACAAAAGTCGGACAAAAGTCGGACGAAAGACGGCGCGTCGGACGACTTTTGGCGCGAGGACGAGGAGGACGAGGAGCGCATCGCGGGCGTGACCAGAGACGAGGATTGGGTGCGGAGCGACTACGTCGACAGCCTCGACTACGACGACGGAAACGAGGACGACGACGGGGACGACGACGAGGCGTCGTCCGCGCTCGGCCGGCGTCATCACGCGCGAAGGACCCGCGCCATGCACGGGTTGATGAAGGAGATCGACGCCCTCCTCGGCGCCGAAGACGCGGACGACGTGGACGCGGAGATCGACTCTGTCCCCGGAGATGTCCTCGAAGAGGAGGCGACGCGGCTGGTGCGCGCCGACGCCGAACGCGTCACCGCTCGCGGGCGCAGCCTCGACGACTGGCTCGTCGAAAATTTCGGCCGCGACGTGTCGCTCAAATCGTTGGACCTCCTCGACTACTGCGACGGGCGGTGCTGCAGGCTCAAGACGACGCTCCCGGAGAGCGGGTGGGTGCCGGAGAAGGCGCGGTCGGGGCCCGGGGTGCGTTGGGTGTTCCACGAGGAGCTCGCGTCGGAGGAGGCCAAGTGCTACGCCGGGGAAGCCGAAGACGCGGCGAGGGAGGAGAGACGCGTTCGAGCCGGCGGGAGACTGACGCGAGAGGAGCGAGCGGACGTGGAGGCTGAGCAGTTTTGCGTCGAAAAGATCAAGGCGCGATTGGAAGAGACAAAGTCGGCGGCGGAGGAGTCCAGGGCGAGCCTGGCGGCGGCTTCCGTGGGCGACGTCGAGAAGCGCTCCCGCCGCCGGCGACACCGCGGCGACTAGCTAGCTAAGAGTTACCTCAAGGTGGAAGGTAGTATTATACCCAAGAGTTAGAGGTGGTCGCTTTAAAAAAATCCACTCCGTTCGGCGCCGAGCGTCATCGAAACAGCGGCAGACGTTCGTGCATCAGCCCCACCGCCACGAAGTACGCCGACGCCACCGGCACCCCAACGTTCAACCCCGCCATCCACAGACGGCACCACACGTCCCAGAACCGTCTGAACCGCGCTTTGTACACCTTGTCGATTCCCTCCTTTCGTCTTTTCTCGTCGTCCAGAGCGACGTCGGTTCCCTTTCGCGTCCGCCGGGGCGGGGCCTTGGCGTAACAGTCGTAACGGTTCGGGTCGTACGCCGTCGCCCGCGCTCGCGCCTTTGTCTGCGCCTCGGGCACAAATCCCTCGTCCATGGCCTGCGACGTCGGGACGGAGTGGGTGGAGAGGTTGGGTTCGGGGGAGTGGATGGATAGGATCGTGATTTGTTTTTCCCGCGGGACGAAGGGTTCGGGGGCGCACCTCCCAGTCCTGTCCCAGGTCGAACCTCCGGCGTCGCTCGACGTCGCCGACGATCTCGTACGCGGCGTTGATCCGTCTGAACCGCGCAGCCGCGTTCTCGTCGGGGTTCACGTCCGGGTGATAGGTCCTGACCAGCTTTCGGAAGGCGAGCTTCACCTCCGCCTGCGTCGCGTCCGTCGGTACCCCCAGCACCGAGTACGGGTCGCGGAGCACGGAGCCGCCCGCCCTTTGCCGGTACCCGCCGCCGCCCCGGCCCTGGCCCGCGGCCGCGCGGACGCATCGCCGCGGCCGCGCGGGGACTGCGACCCACCGCGCCACCGCGGGCATGGGAAGTGACGACGGCTCCCCGGCGAGATGCCAACCTGGCGGTGGACGAAACTGACAGGAAGCGAGCAGACGAGCCGTGATGAGTCAGACGAGCTGCCGAAACCTAACACTGACAGCACCGCCTCGGTGGCGCATGCACGCGTCGATCGCGTGCAGACTCGCACCCCGCGTCGCCGTCGCGCTCCGTTCAGCCCCGCGATCATCTCCGACGTCGCTGCCGCGTGGATTCGCACCCCGAGCCACGACGACGACGACGACGACGATGAGCGCCTCGTCGAATCCATCCCGTCCGCGTCGTTACATCGACGTCGGGGCGAACCTGACGGACGGCATGTTCCGAGGCGAGTACCACGGCAAGACCCACCACGAACCGGACCTGGACGTCGTCCTCCGCCGCGCGTGGGACGTCGGCGTGGAGAAGGTCATGGTCACCGCGGGGACCCTGCCCGAGGCTCGCGAGGCGATCGATCTCGCGGACCGATTCGACCGGGGCGACGGTGCCGACCAAGGCGGCGAACGACGATCGAGCCCGCGGCGTCTGTTCACGACGGTCGGGGTGCATCCGACGCGATGCGGCGAATTCGAGGCGTCCGGCGACGGCGACGCGCACCTGCGATCCCTCGTCGCGCTCGCGCTCGAGGGCGCAAAGGCGGGCAGGGTTGTGGCGGTTGGAGAATGCGGGCTGGATTACGACAGGCTCCAGTTCTGCGACGACGCGACGCAGCGCAAATGGTTCGAGGCACAGTTCGAGATCACCCGCGCCACGGGCCTGCCCATGTTCCTGCACATGCGCGCCGCCGCGGAGGATTTCACGGCGATCGTCCGGCGCAACCTCGACGGGTTTAAAGGCGGGTGCGTGCACTCGTTCACGGGTACGTGGGAAGAGGCCGACGCGCTCCTTAAAACGCACGAAGACGTGTACATCGGGCTGAACGGATGCAGTTTGCGCACGGAGGAGTCGCTGGAGGTGGCGAAGCGGCTGCCGAACGATCGCATCGTGATCGAGACGGACGCGCCGTGGTGCGGGATCAAGGCGTCGCACCCGGGGCACGGGTTCGTTCGCACGACGTGGCCGACAAAGGATAAAAAGAAGCGAGCCGGGGTCGACTCGGGGGAGACGGTGAAGGATAGGTCGGAGCCGTGTCACGTCGCGCAAGTGCTGGAGGTGATCGCAGCGGTGAAGGGGGAGGACGCGGACGAATTGGCGGAGATTTACAGGCGGAACGCGCTCAGGCTGTTCTTCCCGGAGGAATACGCCGCGCTGGGATGACGCTCCTCCGCGGTGAACCGCACTCGGACCTTCGAATAAAAGTTGAGGGTTTTTACGAGTCGAGCCGTTGAGTCTCACCGCCACCGATCCGGTGATCAGAACGCTCCGCCGTACCTCTGAAACGCCGCCGCCGCGCCCGTTGCCGTCCCGCCGACTCCGTACGCCCCGCCCGGGTAAAACCCCCCGGGCGACGCCTGCTGATACGCCTGGTGCGGCAGGTTGCGATAGTTCGGATTGTGGTACTGGTACCCGCCCTGCGCCTGACTCGCGTCGAACCCGAAGCCCTGACCACCGTAGGAAGCCGCCATCTTCGACGGCGACGGGGCGTACGCGAGCGCCTGCGCGCGCGCCAGCGTGGCCTGAAAGTCGTCGTTCGCGGTTACGGGCTGGTGAAACTGTTGTTGCGCCTGCTGGTGGTACTGAAACCCGGGGCGCGCCGGCTGCGGTTGATGGTAACCCTGCTGCTGCATCGGCTGCTGCATCGGCTGCTGCATTGGCTGCTGCATCGGCTGCTGCATCGGTTGCGTCTGCTGCTGCATCGGCTGCATCTGCTGCTGCATCTGCTGGTACTGCTGGTACTGGTGCATCTGCTGGTACTGGTGCATTTGCTGCAGGTAGTTCGCGTGCGCCGCGTCCAGACCTATCCCGTACCCACCCCCCGGCGTCCCCGACACCGATCGCGGCTGATCCGTCCCCAACCCGTACCCGCCGTGACTCGTGACGGGTCTCGCCGGCGTGGGAGCCGCGGACGACGGCCTCGACCCGCCCGGCGCGAAATTTCCCGTCGACTCCGCATGAACCGGGTTCGCGCGCGCGTTCGGGCGAGGGTGGTGACGATCGAAGTAGACGCTCGGGGGCGCGGCGGCGGTCGGAACCGCGGTCGGTATCGCACGTCGCACCTCCTCGACGAGCTCCTCGGCGCTGACGTAACGGTCATCGTAACGGTCATGAGCCGTCGATGATTCGCCAACCGGCGTCGTCGGCGCGCTCGGAGCCGCGGAACGGTACCCGCCGCCGAACTCCCTGCTCGAGCGAACGCCGCCGCCTCGATCTCCGCGCGCCGAAGGGACGGGATGGGAACGGCCGATGGCGCTCCTGTCCATCGCGGCGCTCGGAGGCTCCGGTCCCCTCGAGGAGGACGGCGTTCGCACCCGGGATCTGGCGGTGGCGGGACCGCGGAGCCGAGACCGAAACGGCGGATCAACCCCGTCGTCGTCCTCTCCGGCCGTCGGGAGGATCCTCGCGCGCGCGTCCATCGCCGCGTCCACCCCGCCGCCGCGTCTGTCGCTCGGCATTCGGTCCTCCTTGTCCTCCTCCTCCTCGTCGTCGTATGAATCGTACCTCCCGCCTCTTCGAGAGCCGGCGTTTTTCGTCCTTTTACCTTTTTCGGCTCGATCTCGCGCCGGGTCCCTGTGGTCGATGCCGAGCCCGCCCGGCCCAGTATCGAACGCGGGTCGGTCCAGCACGCTCGACAGCGACCTGGCACTCCTGTCCCCGCGCCCACCGGCCGCCGTCGATGGCCGCCGAGGGTCGACTCCCCTCTTGAGGGGTACCTCCTCGAAACCGCCCCACCGAGTCTTACGAATCGTCGCCAAAGCGCCGCCTCCTCTCGACGCCGCCGGCTCCTCGACGTCGCGTCGCAGCCGACCGTCGCGGGTGATCCGCCTGCCGTCGCCGTCGTATTCCGGCTTGTCGGATGCGGCGCGCGCGGTGGACGGGCGGCGGCGCGCGCTCGCCGCCGTGCTCGGCCGCCTTCGTTCGGTCGCGTGCCCCGCGGTCCGATCTCGACGGGACCCGAGGGGATCGTCGAGATCCCGTCGATTGGACCTCGGCGCCAACGCCTCGCGCGCGCTCGGATCGATCCGGCGGCCGTTGTAGTCGTACAGGTCCCTCGGCGTCGTCGGTCGCCTTCTCGCGGATCCCGGGACTCCGTCCCGTCGGTTCTCCTTACCCCCGGGCGCCGCCGCTCGGGGCGTCGCCACGGCGAGCTTCCCGAGGGATGAGTACTGCCCCATGAGCCGCTCCTTCGACGCCGACATCGGACGCGAGCCGAGGCCGATGTTCATCGCGGTCGCGTTGGACGACGTGGCGGGCCTTCGGGACGGGCGCTCCTCGATGGCGTGGTGCGCCAGCGACGAACGTCCCGGGCCGGCGGTCTTCAACGCGAACGAAGACGACGAAATGGGCCGGTGGAGGAGGCCGGTGGAGGTGGCGGGGCGATCGGTGGTGCCGAAGCGCGACGCCGCGCCCGGGCGCAAGCGCGGGGGCGTGCCCATGACGGCGTCGTCCTCGTCCTGCGAGTGAACGGTGGGGAAGGGGCGGTTGGAGATGTCGGTGAGCGCGCGGCGTCGTCGGGATGGAAACGTTGGATGAGACGAAACGCGGGCTGCTGTCGGGGACGGGCCCGGGGTCGCGGGAGGTGCCGCGAGGGATGGACGAGGGAACGCACGTCGTCGCCGTACATGCGGAGCTCCCTGCGGAGCTCCATGCGGAGATCCTCCAGCTCTTTCGCCCGGAAGCTGCTCATCGGGCCCGCAGCCTTCTCTGTGTCGCGCGCGATGATCCAAACTAGCCGTTTCATCGGAGCGCCCGAGACATTTTTGTTAACCGCGACGTACGTCGGGGTGCGCCCTCGAGGGCCCGCCACATCCACGCGCGCGCCGCCGCCGCGGGTTCGCGCAACCCGAAGTCGCGATGATGAAACGGTCGCCTAAGAAGACCATGGCCGCGTACGTGGCCGACGGCGAGGTCGAAAGGCGCGGCGCGCCCCCTCGCCCGACGACCGCCACCGGCGGGGTCGCTCGGGCATCGACCCGGGAGGGTGGGGCGATCTCGACCCGGCGACCCGGATCTGCGCCTTCGTCCGCGGGCGCCTCCCCGATCAAGGGCATCGCGCGACGCGTGCATCCCTCGGCGCTCGCCAGCCCCGTCCGCGCCACCGCCGCGGGCGCCGCCGCCTCCAAGAAGGCGGACGACGAGCGCCGGCGCGAGGAGGGGCGAAGATCCATGCGGGAGCGCGCTTCCGCCGAACGCGCCGAACGCCAAGGAGGTCGCGAGCCCGCCAAGGTCGTCAAGGCCAAGGTGGTGACGCGCCACGCCCCGCCGTCCGCCGCGCAGTCCCACGCGGTCACCGCGCTCTGGGACAAGATCGCCGGCGCGTGCGAGGGCGTCAGCGTCGCGCTAGACGAGTGCGCTCGCGCGATGGTCGAGCCGGATCCCAACCGGGGAACCCCGGGCTTCGGCGCCTCGAACGCCGGGAGTTCCTCCGGGGGCCCCACCCACGTGTCGGGCACCACCCGGCGCAAGAACGCCAGTCGCGCCTCCTTGAAGCTCCGCGAGGCGCGTTCGACGTTCAACGGTTTCGCCGCCGGGTTCGACGAACTGCGAAGGCACTCCGCCGCTTTAGCAGCAGCGCTTCACCGGTCGGAGACGTCCGGTGCCACGGTGACGGAGCAGCTCGCGTCCACCGCAGGGTACGCGGAGGAGACCACGAACCGTCTGCGCAAGACGGCGCGGGAGAAGGAGGTGGCGGAGATGACTTTGAGGGAGGCCAAGTCGGCTTTATCGGACGCTTTGTCCCGGATCGAAGTTTTGGAAAAGGAGCGACGCGACGTGGACGGGTACGAGGCTCGACTGGAGGAGGCTGACTACGCCAGGGCCAACTTCGCCAAGGCTCTGGAACGCGCGGAAAAGGCGGAGTCGTCCGCGGCGAGGCACAAGGAGGGCGTCGCCAAGCTCACCGCGGACAACATGGTCTTTTTAATGCGACTGAAAGAGACGGAGACGGAAATCGCGGCGCTGAGAAAGGAGACGGCGGATGCGAGGATCGAGCTGGAGGCGAAGCGCGGGGCGTGGTTCGACCGCGCGCGCAAGGACGTCGAGCGCGTGGTCCAGCGCGCGATCAAGCGCGCGGAGGAGGCGGACGCCGCGCTCGAGGCTGAGTTTGGAAGACAGGAGCAAAAGGCTGAGGAGTACGCCGCCGAGCTGGCGAAGATCGACGACGTTCGAGCCGAGAACGAACTCCTCGCCATGGCCGCCGCCAAGGCGCAGAAGGCTGCCGAGCACGCGCTGATGGAGAAGGTCAAGATCCACGAGGAGCTCCAAAGGTGGAAGACGAAGGAGTTCGACGCCACGTCGTCCGCCAAGGCGTCCACCACCGCCGCCGCCGAGGCGTACGAATCCGCCGGCGTCCTTCGAAAAGAGCTCGCCGAGACCAAGGCGGAGCTCGAGGGGATGCGCTCGTTTGTCGACGCCGCGAGAGCGGAGGCGGAGGCGAAGACCAGGGCGCTGGCGAACCAGCAGGCGGTCAACGCGGGGGTGATGCGCATGAAGAACGCCATGGAGTGGCGCGTGCTGGAGATGCAGGCGGCGCTGGAGAAGGCTGGCGCGGCGGCGCCGCCGCCGACGACCCAGCCGCCCGCCGATCTTCGAGCGTCTTCGACGAATCTCGGATGGGCGGGCGTCGGCCTGCCGCCCACCCCCGCGTCGGTGCCCGTCCCACCCGTCGCGCCCCCCACCAACGCCGCCGTTCACCCGACGCCGTCGAACGCCGGGAACGAGATTCGAACCATCCCGGGCTTCGAGCTGTCGCCGCTGCCCCAGTCCGACCTCAAAGACGCGACACCGCGGCTGGCCGCCGGGTTCGACGACGAACAAACCGCGGACAAAGTAGTTCATCGCTCGGCGCCGGCGCCGTCGTCGTCGTCGTCGGACGCCGCGAGCTTCGCGCGCTTCCGCGCGATGTTCCCCGACCTTCAAACCCCGGAGGAGATGGACGACCTCGCGGCGTTGGACGCGTTGGACGTCGCGGGCGCCCCGGCGCTGGCGACGGATGCCAAACTCTCGGGCGACGCGACGCCGCCGCCCAAAAAAGTCTCGCGCAAACGCAAAGAGAGTCTCGCACAAACGACGGATCCATCGCGACAAACGGGAGGACCCGCGTCGACCGCCGCGCCGCTCATCGCGAAAGGCGCGAGAGGGAACTACGCGAGTTACGGCGCGACGGCGCCCTTTGGCGGTTTCTCGGAAGTTTCCGGGCCCCAGTCTCCGACGAGGGGCCCGGAGGTTCGCCAGACGAAAAAGTCCGCCGCCGCGGCGGCGGCTAACCGCGCCATGTACGCGTCCGTCGAGTCGGTCAAGTCGCTCGCGGACGACGAGGCGAGGGCGAGGGCGATCGACGCCGCGAAGGCTGCGCGATCCACGCCCCCCGCCTCGCCGACGAAGGCGACCCCCGCCGCCGACGAAAAGGCGGAGGCGGAGTTTGACGACTTCTTGAGGGAGATCGACGAGGACGCCCCGGGGTCGGACCACCCGTACCAGCCGCTCGCGTCCGAGAGCAGCGACGGCGAGGCGTCGGATCGCGTCCTCCGCGCGCCGCCGAACCCGTGGGCGGGGGATCCTCGCGCGGCGGAAGGCGCGGCCGCTTCGCCCGGTCCCGACTTTCCCCATCTCGGCGCGATGACCCTCGGGATGACGTCCACGAGGTCCCCTGAAAAGCGCTCTCCGAAGACGTCACCCGCGAAGGGCGTCCCTAACGCGAAGGATCCGCGTCCCCCCTCGAGCGCGGCGACGAGGGCCGGCGCGTCGTTCAAGGCGTCGATGGCGGCGGCGGCGGCGGCGGCGGCGGGCTCCGTGAAGGACTCCGAGCCCGCGGCGGGGGGTCACGGGGGGCCATCCGACGATGAGATATCCGCCGATGCCCTCGAGGAAGAGCTGAGGCGGAACGCGCGTAACGACGAGGAGATCCTTCGCGCGTTCCAGGCGAGCGCCCGCGCGGACGAACAGAGGGCCGCGGCGGAGGCGGCGAACAAGGCAAACGATCGCAAACAAAAACGCGGCGGAATCCGCGCCGAATTTTTAGGCGACGAGGACGACGACGACGACGGCCACGAGATCGTCGGCGAGGACGTCTTCGAGCGCGCCGCCGCCCGCGCCATGGCGAACAAGGAGGAGACCGGTTCGCCCGTGAGGCGCGCCCCCCCCGAACAGGCGTCGTCCGAGTCCGCGTTCGACGGTCCGGGTTGGATCGGCGCTGGGGCGGATTCGTCCTCCCTCGGCGGCTTCGGCGCGTTTGGAGCCCGGTCCAACTCGGCGCACACCTCCGTGCTCGCGGTGGACGGCTCCTCGGACGAGGAGCAGGAGCGCGAGCGCGTCGCCGCGGGGAGGCCCGCGCGCGTGCCCGCGTTCGACGACGACGACGACGACACGTCCGACCCGGACAGCACCGACGCCGACTCCATCTACGACGTATTCAAAGCCGCCGCGGGACCGGGACCGACGGGACCGACGGGACCTGCGGCGGCGAGGCGGGAGGCGACGCTGAGCCGGTTCGCGTCCGCGTCCAACCCCGGGCTCGATGAGGAGCACGCCGCCGCGATGGAGCGGCTCATGGCGACCGGGGTTGGACGCGGTCGAGGTCGCGACGCCGCTCGCGGCTTAGCCGCCGCCGCGGACGACGACGACGTGGATCTACCGGGATCTACCGGCGCAGCCGGCGGCGGGACCGGCTTCACGTTCAGTAACGCTCTGACGGGCGGT
>Ga0181573_10001604_pt1 | contig 21988 bp, 15 predicted proteins | sample 101ome_25_FD_148643 | JGI IMG/M metagenome (GOLD analysis project Ga0181573, IMG submission 148643) | Coastal salt marsh microbial communities from the Groves Creek Marsh, Skidaway Island, Georgia - 101409BT metaG (spades assembly) | ecosystem: Environmental > Aquatic > Marine > Intertidal zone... | reverse complement strand
CGGGCGGGTGGGGGTGGTCGGGTCACGGGTCCGGGTCGCGGGGCGGGGGACCCAACCAGCCGAGCCTGCGCCGGTTCATGGCGCCGGCTTCTTCGGGTGAGTCTCTCGGCGCGTGGGGCGGATCGGGGGTTGGATCGGGGGGGGGATCGGCGGGAGTGGGCGCGACGAAGCGAGGCTGGGACGCGTTCGGGAGCATACTGGGCATGCGACGCGGCGACGCCGACGCCCCGAACGACGCGAAGAGGCCGCGGCGGCCGTCGGATCCCGCGAAGCCCGCGGAGCCCGCGGAGCCCGTCGCCGAAGAAGCCGCGATCGGATCTGATCTCCCGGAGTCGTACTCGCAGATCGACGGATCGTTCCTGGAGGCCATCGGCGAGGAGGAGCGCGCCAGGCTCAGGGAGCACTACCGAGCCGTCGCGGCAAACCGCGGGGCGACGTCGGCCGCGACGATCGAGCTCGAGGGACACGACGCGGGGGAAGCGCGCCCGGAAGAAGAGGTCGGCGGCGACGCCGCGGGCGAGGACGTCGTCGTCGCGCTCGTCACCGACGCCGACGTGGACGCCTTCCGCGCGGCGCTCGCGGCGTGCATCGAGGGCTCGGACGTGGAAGCTGACGTTGATGCTGACGTGGACGATGACGTGGACGCTGACGTCAGACCCCCCGGGAGGTCTGGAACATCCCCCGTCGACGTAGACGTCGTGGGTGATGCTCTCGCGGCGCAGTGCGAGGCGCAGTGCGAGGCGCACCACCTGGAGTCGGCGGTTCGGCTGATGCGTTGCGGGAAGGCGTGGGCGGAGAGGCGCGGGCCGGGGTCGGCGTGGGCTGTCGCGTTTGAGCGGGCGAGGGTTCAGGTGGCGGCGGCGGTGAGGAGGGAGTACGACGGCGCGGAGCTGTTTCTGGGGGGATCGTGAACGGGGGATCGCGGCGTTTGTTCGGTCGTGAGTTTTGCGTAGATCTTCAGTAGCTAACGTTAGCGGTGGGTAACTTTTAGAAGGTACGACGTCGGGAGTGAACCGAGCCGGGCATTCTTCGTCTTTGTCATCGCGCTCGTGTGGTGGATGCTTCCTCGACGTGGTAAATACGGGAGCACGATGTCCTCACAGTGTGAGGAAAACGCGAACAATTCAACATACTATCGTGCTCCCAAGCTGCATTGCATGACCTTTACCACGTCGAGGAAGAGTAAGCATTGCAAGGTCTTAACCACGACACGAGCGCAAAGAAAGGAAGCGTAAGGAAGAGTGCTCGGCCGTCGGGGCGACTGGTGTTCGTCTCGATCTTCGCGCGCGGAAGGGTTCGTCGACGTTGCTCTCGCGAGGTGACGGTGCAACTTAGCGACGCGGTGGCGTTCGCAAGCATCCTCAAGTTGCACCATCCCCTCTACGAAAAGCTCAACACCGAACGACAACGTCGACCCCTCAGCCACGTAACGAAGATCGACAAGAACTCAAACAGCGCTATCAGTGCACAGTCGCCACGAGCGCCGTCGCGGTGGAACCTGACGCATCGCGCATCACATCCCGGACACCTCCAGCATCACCTCGTTCGTCTTCAAGAACCACGGCGTCCACGGGGGATTGTACCCGGCCGCCATCACCTCGGCGCCCTCCTTCGCCGCGACGCCGTCAGCCTCCAGCGCCCTTCGCAGCCGCTCGCCGCGCTCGGCGATTGCCGCCTGGCGCAGGTTCCCGCTGAACGTGTGCACCGCGAGGGTCCGCGCGGGGACGTCCTTGATGGTGACGTCGGGGTTCGTGGGCTTGGGGGCGTCCGATGCCTTCGAGAAGCGACTGGCGGGCATGAAGAAGGCCATCTTGTACGTCGTCGTCTCGAAGGCGTTCTGATGAGATCCCTCGGACGGGCCGACGGGAGTATCCGCGCCGTCGCCGGCCCCGCGCGACATGAGCACCGGCGCGGTCATGGATATCGCGGTGGTGGTATCGTTCTGGGGCTTCGCCATGACCCCGATGTACTTGGCCAGGCGCATGAACGACCCGCCCTGGTCGCCCTCGAACATCCCTCGGCTCGTGCGGTACGACGTCTCCGCGACGACCGCGGGGGCGTATCGGCGAATCTCGTAGAATCCGCTCGCCGCCTTTTTGACGACATCGTGCCGGGGAAGCTCCTCCGTGATCTTCCCGAGGACGGAACCCATGACGGACGGACGCGCGCGGCGGCGTCGCGGATGCGCGCTCGCGAAAGTGCCACGTTTCTCACAGTTTCACTTTTTCCAAGCCACCCCGAAGTGCACTGCGCTTATCCGCTGCGGGTGTCCAAGTCAGCATCGACGGGAGACGCGCCACACCCTCGACGCGCGACGCCGCGCCGGTGGATCCGAAAGCGACACGGTCGACATGAACGCCGCCGCGTTGACCGCATCGCGCGTCGCGGGGACGAGCGCGATCCGCGCCCCGCCCCGACGCCGCGCCGCCGCGGTTCGCGCACCCGCGATCTCCGCCGGGCTCCGGGCGACGCGCGATGCGCACGAATCGGGGCCGGAATCGGGACGACGACGGGAGGAGGAGCCCGCGTCGCTTCCCTCGCGCCGCGCCGTCGCGCTCGCGCCCGTCGCCGCCGCGCTCCTCGCGCCCCTCGTCGCGCGCCCCGATCCCGCGCGCGCCGACACCGAGTGCACCGAGTGCAGCAACAGCAACTCGTCCCTCGCGCCTGGGGACAAGCCCTTCGTCCAATCCCCGTCGGGCGCGCGATTCGCGGACCTGCGCGAGGGCACCGGCGCGACGCCCCAGCCCGGCCAGACCGTCGTCGTCGAGTGGGTCGGGTACACCAGCGGGTACCAGGCCAAGAAGATCGAGTCCACGCGCGAGACGGACGCTCCGTACGCGTTCAAGCTCGGCGCCGGCGAGGCCATCCCGGCGTTTGACGAGGCGGTTTCGCAGATGAGAGTCGGAGGCATCCGGCGCATCGAGATCCCGGGCGAGCTCGAGGAGAAGCTCGCGTACTCGAGGGACCCGAGCCAGCGGTACGCCGTCGGGCCGGTGCCGCAGACGCTGGGCGGGAGGCGGGCGCTGGACTTCGTGCTGGACAACAGGACGCTGAAGGATTTCAACCGCACGCTGCTCTTCGACATCCGCCTCTCCGCCATCAGAAAGTAATGTTAGCTGACATTAGCGCCCACTCGTTTGTAACTTTAAAAACGAGCGTCGTCGACGACCGTCCATCGTAGACCATCTGAGCGTTCGGAGAGTTCAGCACGTCATCTCACAGCTTCAACAGCGCGCGCGCCGCCGCGACGAGCCCCGCCGTCGCCAGCGTCGCCGCCCCGAACAGCGCCGCGACGAACGCGGCTACGAATGGAAAATGTCGCCGATCCCGCAGCTCGCCGACGTCCGCTTCGACACCCTCCAGCATCGCCGCCACGTCATCACCCTCCCTCACCGACTCCTCGTGCTCCACCGCGACGTAGTGCATCCCCCGCGCGGGGTCCCACGCCATCTGCGACGCGATCCCGCCCGTCGGCGCCGGCGCGCCCGCGACGCCCACCGTCGCGTTTTGGCAATTTTTGGCAAACGTAGCCACGGAGATGACCTCGGCGACGTCGTCCCGGCTCACCTTGCCCGCCGGGACCTTCGCGTCGCCGTGCCCCACCAGCACCACGCTTCCGCGCGGCCTCGGGGTGTCCAGCAGGTTACCCGGGCGCACGACGGTGTACGGCACGCCGCATTCGCGCACGGCTCGTTCGCCTCGCAGCTGCCACTTGATCGTCATCGAGAGCACCGCGTTGAGGAGCACCGCGATTGGGTCCGCCGGGTGGTACCCCACGGACATGCCGGTGACGCGGACGAAGCGTCGGACGGTTCCGGCGTTTGCGGCGGCGGTCGCGAGTCTCGCGACGCCCCGAAAGTTGACCGCCGCCGGGTGCGTGACGTCGTTCGTCTCCGGCGCTCCGAGCCCGAGGACGTCTCCGATCTTGCTGATCCTCTGCGCGCCGAAGCACGCGACGACGTGGGTGCATCCGAGCAGGGCGGCGGCCAGCGCGGCGTCGCCCTTCGGCCCGGGTTCCGTGACGTCCCCCCGCGCGAGCTCCACGGTTCCGGGCGGGCACGCGTCGCGAAGCGCGGTGGCCGCCTTCGAGGACGGGTCGCGGGTGAGCACGCGGCATCTCGCGCCCGCGGACGCCAGCCGGCGGACCACGCGCGCGCCGACGCGCCCGGCGCCGCCGACGACGAGGACGAGCTCGTCGCCCTCGAGGTCCAGGCGCGCGGGGGCGGGGGCGGGGGCGGCGTCGGGGCCGGCGTCGGGGGCGGCGTCGGGGGCGGTGGGGGCGTCGGACGCCGCCGCGAACCGCCGCGTTCGGACCTCGGACGACGGATAACGCGTTCCTACGCGATCGCGGAGGGATGAGGTCCGGTGGGGGGCCGGGGCGAGGCGGACGCGAGGGGAACCGCGAGGGAACCGCGAGGACGCGCGTCGAGGGAGACCCCGCGCGGGAACCGCCGCGACGGGCGCGATGGCCGCCATCACGACGCCGCGCATCGACGAGTGGCGGATGGCGATGAAACTCGGCTCGTGTAAAATATCTTACGGGATAGCCTCCGTCAGTGGCCGATCACCTCGTTGACGTAGGCGCCCCCCTCGCCCGCGCCCCCGCCCCCCGCGAACTCCCGCAGGTTCTCCACCGTCGTCGTCGCGATGTTCCCGAGCGCCTCCGCGGTGAGAAACGCCTGGTGACTGGTCACCAACACGTTCGGCCGCGACGCGAGGGAACCGAGGCTCAGGTCCCAATCCGGCGATAGCGAGCTCCCGGGAGTGGCGTCCGTCTCCTCGCTCTTATCCTCGAAGAACAGGCCCGCCTCGTGCTCGTACACGTCCATGGCGACGCACGCGATCTTCTGCGCGTCCAGCGCGCGCGCGAGCGCGGCCGTGTCGACCAAGCCGCCGCGGCTCGTGTTGACCAGCATGCTCCCCCGCCGCATGAGCTCGAAGGCGGCGTCGTTCATGAGGTGGTGCGTGTCGTCGGTGAGCGGGCAGTGGAGGGAGACGATCTGACAGCGCGGTAACAGCTCCTCGACGGTGTCCACGTACTTGACCCCCATGTCGATCGCCTCCTTCGACTGGAACACGTCGTAGGCGAGCACCTCGCACCCCATGCCGAGGAGGATCTTCGCCGTGCATCGACCGATCTTTCCGGTTCCCACGATCCCGACAGTCTTGCCGTGCATGTCGAACCCGACGAGGCCGCTGAGGGAGTAGTTCCCCTGCACGACCCGCGCGTGACCCTTCATGAGCTGGCGGTTGAGCGCCAGCATCATGGCGATGGCGTGCTCGGCGATGGCGTAAGGGCTGTACGCCGGCACCCTCGTCACCGCCACGCCTCGTCGAGCGCACGCGTCGAGATCGACCCTGTCGAACCCCGCGCATCGCATGGCGATGAAGCGAACGCCGAGGTCGGCGAGGGCGTCGATCGTCTCGGCGTCGGCGCGATCGTTGACGAAGAGGCACGTCGCGTTGCATCCCGCGGCGAGCGGCGCGGTCTGCGGGGTGAGCCCGACGTCTAACCACCGGACGTTGTCCGCGCCGAGGGCTTCCTCGATGACGGGCGCCTGCGTGTGTCGCATGTACGACGAGGTGGAGAAGACGGCGAGCTTGAGCGTCTCGGTGGGTTTAAGCGGACCGCGGGCGAGCTCGGGGGCGTCGGACGGGGACGGCACGATGTTGCTCTCGGGCGCGTCCTCGGCGAGCGCCCGGGAGCGCAAGTTCGGGGCGCGCGCTTTCGCCGAACGAATCGTCGTGGAACCAGACTGCGGGGCGCGCTTCGGGACCGACGCGCGGATCCAGCCTCCGGGTTCTCTCGCGTTGGGACGCGGCGTCACAGCCGCGAGCATCGTCGCGAAGGATACGTGGGCCGACATGTGGCCGCGAGCGCCCGTGGCGCGTCCTCGTTTGGGTTGTTAGCGCCGCTTGCTCATCGTGATGACACACACCGTTCAGGGCAGTCTGGCGCGAAAAATCACGGCCGGACACACGTGACGTCGACCGGCCGCCGCCGCGACGGGTGGAGGCTGCTTTCACGCGTCGCTCGGGGTCCTCCCTCGCGCCACTCGAGGACGCGCCGCCCCGACGCGAAGCGACGCGAATCAACCTCCGATCGTTCCAACCGCCGCGCCTCGAGCTCCTCGAACCGCGACCCGCGACCCACCTTCGCGACGCAGATCGTGCGCGCCACACAGGTAAATTGACGTGAGCCCGCGAGGAAACAGAGAAACACGCCGAGAACGAAGGCGAGGGGCGATGGGGGACTCGACGATGGACTTCGACAAGGATGAGAACATCACGTTCGACACGTCCAAGGGCGTCAAGGTGGTCAGCACCTTCGACGGCATGGGCATCCGCGAGGACCTGCTCCGCGGCCTCTACTCGTACGGATTCGAGAAGCCCTCGGCGATTCAGCAGCGCGCGATCGTGCCCATCACCAGCGGCCGCGACGTCATCGCGCAGGCGCAGTCGGGCACCGGCAAGACGTCCATGATCTCCCTCGCGCTCTGCCAGATGCTCGACACCAACACCCGCGAGGTTCAGGCGCTGGTGCTGTCCCCCACGCGCGAGCTCGCGACGCAGACGGAGAAGACGGCTCTCGCGCTGGGCAACTTCATGAACGTGCAGGTTCACGCGTGCATCGGCGGTAGGTCCATCGGCGAGGACATCCGCAAGCTGGACCACGGCGTGCATATCGTCAGCGGGACCCCGGGCCGCGTGTTCGACATGATCAAGCGACGAAACCTCCGCACCAGGAACATCAAGGCGCTCATCTTGGACGAGGCGGATGAGATGCTGAACAAGGGATTCAAGGAGCAGATCTACGACGTGTACAGGTACCTACCCCCGGAGACGCAGGTGGTGCTGGTGAGCGCGACGCTGCCGCAGGAGGTGCTGGAGATGACCACCAAGTTCATGACGGACCCGGTCCGCATCCTCGTCAAGCGCGACGAGCTGACGCTGGAGGGCATCAAGCAGTTCTTCGTCGCCGTGGAGAAGGAGGAATGGAAGTTTGACACCCTGTGCGATCTCTACGACACCCTCACCATCACCCAGGCGGTCATCTTCTGCAACACCAAGCGCAAGGTGGACTGGCTCACGGACAAGATGCGGCAGAACAACTTCACGGTGAGCAGCATGCACGGAGACATGCCCCAGAAGGAGCGAGACGCCATCATGGGGGAATTTCGCGGCGGGACCACCCGCGTTCTCATCACCACCGACGTGTGGGCTCGCGGGATCGACGTGCAGCAGGTGTCGCTCGTCATCAACTACGACCTGCCGAACAACAGGGAGAACTACATCCACCGCATCGGTCGTTCCGGTCGGTACGGGCGCAAGGGCGTGGCGATTAACTTTGTCAAAGCCGACGACGTTCGCATCCTGCGAGACATCGAGCAGTACTACTCGACGCAGATCGACGAGATGCCCATGAACGTCGCGGACCTGATCTGACGAGGTGAGTGTAAGTGTTACGCGGGGAGGGTGGTACGCGCGGGTAGCTACGACGAGTTTGTTTTGTAAGTGTACTGCACACCGAAGTTACGTAAGCGTTTCATAAGCGAGGAAGCCGAACTGCTGATGAACGCTCCAAGAAAAAGCCACGACGCGAAAACCAAAAAGATAAGAGGCGGGCTCTCGCACTTCCCTCCGCCGACCGCACCGCCCCCCGATGGTCGAGCCCCTCGACCCCGACGCCGTTCGCGTCACCCCGGGCTTCCTCCGCTCGGAACTGTCGCGTTGGGGTCCCGACGGCCACGCCATCACGTCGCGTAACGCCAAGCCCCAGTACTACTGGGGCGTACCCAGCAACCCGACGCGGGCGCGGCCGGTGCCTGGGGCGCCCGCGCAGCCCAACTTCTCGCTCACCGTCACCGCGCAGGAGGCGGAGGACGATCTCAAGCGGATACAGGCCGCCATACGTCGCGACGCCGATCTGATGGGCAACGGGAAGGGCGGCGGCAAGAGGAGGAAGACCAAGGCGACCCCCGAACGAGCCAGCCCTTGCGACGGGGTTGGCGAGGGTGGAGTCGAGGGGACGGCGGCGGGTTCGCCGTCGCCCGCGCCGCGCGCCGTGAACGGGAACGATCGACGCGAGGCCTGAGGACGGACGGAGGGACTGAACCTGGGCCGATACAGCGTCGCCGCGCTGTCGTCATCGTACGTTCACCACACAGGTAAACTTCAACGTCGTCTTTTTGAGTTTTCGGGAATACTCTTCTTGCTCGGTGCGAGCGGTGTGTTCAAGCGCGTGCGCTAACTCTCCGGCCCTTGACGGGATTTTCCGGTCTTGTCTCGGAGAGTTAGTACGTCCTAACCTGCTGACTGCTTCAACACACCGCTCGCGTTCGAGCCGCAAGAAGACGACGCGAAGGCGAACGACGACGACGGCGCGACTCGTATCGAAAGTACCAATCTTTTTCGTCGATGATAAACGTCTCGTCGCTCGGGTCACACCGTCACCCCGGCCATCCGCCTACTCAACTCCTCACCTTCCCCTTCATCCCCCGCCCCCCTCTCCCCATCCTCCTCGTCCTCGTCCTCCTCCTCCTCCTCCTCGCTCTCCGACGGCGGCATCTCCCCCGGAAACGCCGCGCGCCTCGACCCCCCGCCGATTCTGAAATCCGTCCTGTTGCGGTTGGGCACCAGCCTGGGCATCCCGTCCTCGTCCTCGTCCTCCTCGTCCGTCTCGTCCGTCTCGTCGCTTCCGCCCTCGTCGTCGTCGTCGTCGCTCCCGTCGTCGTCACTGCCGGGCATGCCCCTCGGGGAACGCTTCGGCCCGCCCTCGGTGAGCCACCTGTTCTGCGTCTCGAGCACCTCCTCCCCCGTCACGCATCTCGCGTACGACTCCAACAAGTCTCTGTTTAGCGTTATGAACCCGTGCCCCCACTTGAACTTGTTCATCAGCAGCGTCGCCGCGTCGGCGTACCCCGCGATGTAGAGCCCCGCCGCGAGTGCCTCGGCGCAGTTGAGCTTGCACGGCTTGCCGTAGTTGACGGGGTTGGCGGCGACCATCCACGGCAGGAGTCGGGGCGAGTGCGAGTGGAGTCTTCGCCACGGGACGTCGTCGAGTCGGTTCCACGAGCAGTCCACGACGCACAGGCCGTCGGTTCTCACGAGGGCGTAGTCGTTCGGGGAGATGCAGTCGGTGGCGGACGGGGTGAGGGCGACGCCCGGGAACCTCTGCTGGATGCGCATCTCTCGCAGGCATCCGAGTCGCGCGAGCTTGCGACCGCTGCATCGCTTGGGATCGCACTGGCCGAGGTCCCACATGGCGAGCGGTACGGGGAACTTGGTCGGGGCGGCGGCGGCCTCGACGTCCTCGTCGCCCTCGTGCGGGCGTTCGCAGTCCTCGGAGGTGCACGAGCACAGCTGGACGTTGCCGTTGGCCCAGCGCGGGTTGAGCCGGCCGAACCCGCCCCCACCGCCGCCCCCGCGACCGCCGCCCCTACTACCGCCCCTACTACCGCCCCTTCCCCCGCCTCCCTTGCCCTTGTTGCCGCCCATCGCGCCGAGGTCTCGGTCCGTTCGGTGCTTCTCCCTCGCACCTGATGAGGTCGCGGTGGCGCCGGTCGGGTCCTCCCCGTCGTTCGACGGTCGCGCGGCCGAGACCGCGGGGCGATTGAGTGCCCGAAGTTGTCGCCTCCGGTCCACCCGCCGATGCGTTTTGCATTTCCGCGAAAATTTCATCGCGAAATCTGCGTTCCACCTCTCACACTGGATTCACGTAGAGATCTCGAGCTTTTTGTCTCATTTAGTGTTAGCGACTTTTTCTCTGCAACGGAAAGCGCACGAAGCTGGGAGCAAATGCAAACTCTCGGCACCGCTAGGAACCGCCGCCGAACTCGTTATCCATCTGAGAAAACTTTTTCGAGACTCGAGGGTGGGAAAGGAAAGCCGGCGACTCCGCGTCGTGAGCGCACTCTTCGGAAGCACCGGCACGTGACCCGCTCACCCGCCGCCTCACACCCCGTCGTAGCAAGATGCACGGCGTCATGCAGGCCTCTCCCCTCGCCGCCCGCACGGTACGCGTCCCGACCTCGGCCGCATCTCTCTCGGCAAAATTTCATCGCGCGAGCGCCTCCTCGAGCGCGGAAGGATGCGAATCGAAGCTTCCTTCCGCGACGGACGGGTTCCGAAAACGGGTGCACCGGAGGATGCGCGAGCGCCCACGCGGGGCGACCGGCGGACGGGCTCCTCGCTCAATAACCGTGGATGCCATTCGTGACGCCGGTCGCCGCGTCGATGCGCGGTGACGCCGTCGTTTCCCACGGGGCGCTCGAAGCGACGCGATTAAAGTTTCCACGGAGCGGCGGCTAAACCTTCCATCCCCACCCTCCCCACCCGATCCGCCAGGCTCTCGCGGGCAAGGCGACCACCGCCCGCGCCTCCCGCGCGGTCCGCGTCCGCGGCGCGACCCTCAAGGTCCGCGCGGACGCCAAGGAGCTCACCTTCGACATGAAGTCCCGGATGAAGATCCAGGAGGGCATCGACATCGTCGCCGACGCGGTTGGCGTCACCCTCGGCCCCCGTGGTGCGTCTCTACCCACCCTCTCGGATCGCTCCTCCCGCGCCCGGCTCTCCGCGCGCCGTTCCCCGAGCCCCAGGGCCTGACCCCATCGCCTCTTCCCTCTCCTCAGGCCGTAACGTCGTGCTCGCCGAGAAGGTCGGCATGCCCCAGGTGCGCCCGCCCCCCGCCGCGCTCCCCAGCCCGACCCCCCGCGCACGTCCGATTTTTTTACAGGGTTTAGGGCAAAAGTCCGCCGCGCCGAGCTGAAATGCAAAACTTCCGAGATCGGTCCTCTGACCTCCGCCGCCCGTCCTCCCCGTCATCCATCCTCGTCGTCCATCCAGGTCATCAACGACGGCGTCACCATCGCACGCGCCATCGAGCTCTCCGACCCGGTCCAGAACGCCGGCGCCCAGCTCATCAAGGAGGTGGCGGGCCGCACCAACGACTCCGCCGGCGACGGCACCACTACGTCGTCGGTGCTCGCGCGCGAGATGATCCGCCTCGGGCTCCAGTCCGTCACCGCGGGCGCGAACCCCATCTCCATCAACCGCGGCATCGACAAGACCCGCAGGTACCTCACCGACAAGCTCGAGGAGATGGCCAAGCCCATCAACGGCAGCGCCGACATCAAGGCGGTTGCGTCCATCTCCGCGGGGAACAACGACGAGATTGGCCAGATGATTGCCGAGGCGATCGAGAAGGTTGGCGCCGACGGCGTGCTCTCCATCGAGAACGGCAGCGGTCTCGAGACCATCGTCGAGGTCGAGGAGGGCATGGAGATTGACCGCGGCTACATCTCCCCCCAGTTTGTCACCAACCAGGAGAAGCTCACCGTCGAGTTTGACGGCGCGCGCGTCCTCGTCACCGACGAGAAGATCGAGTCCATCAAGGATCTCGTCCCCATCCTCGAGCAGGTTTCCCAGTCCGGCGGCGATCCCCTCCTCATCATCGCCGAGGACGTCGCCGGCGAGGCGCTCGCCACCCTCGTCGTCAACAAGATCCGCGGCGTCCTCAACGTCGCCGCGATCAAGGCGCCCGGTTTCGGCGAGCGCCGCAAGGCTCTCCTCCAGGACATCGCCATCGTCACCGGCTCCACCTTCCTCGCGAAGGACCTCGGCATGGGCGCCGCGTCCGCCACCATGGAGACCCTCGGCTACGCCCGCAAGGTGACCATCAGCAACAACACCACCACCCTCATCGCTGACTCTGCGTCCCGCGAGGAGATTGACATTCGCGTCGCGCAGCTCAAGAAGGAACTCGCCGATTCGGATTCCATCTACGACACCCAGAAGCTCTCCGAGCGCATCGCGAAGCTCGCCGGCGGCGTCGCGGTCATCAAGGTTGGCGCCGCCACCGAGACGGAGCTCGAGGACCGCAAGCTTCGCATCGAGGATGCCAAGAACGCCACCTTCGCCGCCATCGAGGAGGGCATCGTGCCGGGTGGCGGCGCGGCGCTGGCTCACCTCTCCCTCATGGTTGACGATTTCAAGGACCAGCTCACCGATCCCGAGGAGAAGCTCGGCGCGGAGATTGTCCAAAAGGCTCTCGTCTCGCCCTGCCGCCTGATCGCCAACAACGCCGGCGTCGAGGGCGACGTCATCGTCGAGAAGGTTCTGAACAGCGAGTGGGAGATGGGCTACAACGCCATGACTGGCGAGTTTGTCAACATGATGGAGGCGGGCGTCATCGACCCCAAGAAGGTGACCAGGTCCGGCCTCATGAACTCGTGCTCCATCGCCGGTATGGTGCTCACCACCCAGGCGGTCATCACCGACATCCCTAAGAAGAAGGCCGCGGCGCCCATGGGTGGAATGAACCCCGCCATGGACCCCGGCGCCATGGGCAACTACTCCCTGTAAACGGTGAACTCTGTCGACTCGGTCAAGTTGAGTTAAAAAGAGGGTGGGTGTGATGAAAGAAAAGAACGACGCGTCAGAGGACGCGTCGAAATGCGCGCGGAGGAGGGTGTGGCGTGATGAAAAATATGGGAGAGAGGAGGAAAGCAAAGCAGCGAAGGGGCCGATATATTACCACTGGGCTCACGTACATAGAGGGCGTCTTCCGAGTGAAGACGCTCGATTTTTTCATTAGCTTTTCGAGCTCGCGGGTGAACCCAGCGGCGCTCATGCAATGCGAACATCGTATAACTTTTACGAGTACCGTTAGCATCGCACATCTTCCGAGGTCTCGTCGGATGGCGGGGAGCGATGCGGTGCAGGGCGTCGCTCGGAACGCTCGGAGATGTGGGTTCACCACACCGGCGACATTTCCAAAAAAGCATCACATGCCGCAGCGCCGTCGCCCGCCGACGCCTCAAAAGTGCTCGGGACGACGCCAAACTTGAGGAGGACGTAGCTGATGCCATCATCATGACGATGCGCGGCGTCGTTCCGTGTGCTCGAAACTGAAAAAAAGAATGCATTTGTCCACGACGGGGATCGAACCCGCGGCCGCTTGATTAGAAGTCAAGCGCTCTATCCTCTGAGCTACGCGGACCAATCGATGAAAATCGATCAACCCGGTTTCTGGGAATCTAAAAAATATGTACAGAATGGTTTTCACCGGTCAAAAAAAGTTCGCTCCCCTTTCAACTCCTTTCAAGCCCCGATCGGCTCCTTTCAACCGCTTTCAGCCACAGAAAGAAGATGGACCCCTTCACGTTCACTGGGCAGGGCGCGGCGCGGCCGAGGTTCGCCATGAAGGCGATGATGATGGTGGAGTCCGGGATGGACCGTCACATCTCCACGTCGCCGCCCAGCAACGGCGCTCTCGCAGTCGAGCACCTGCACCAGCGCCACCACCCCGAGGGCAACGGAGACGCGCACCATCACGCCCTGCTCGTGCGCGAGGAGGACGCGACGTCCGCGGGCGGGAAGGCCGCGGCGGCCCGATCGCCGAGATCCCCGTCCGGCGGATTCGCGAACGATAACCGCGGGAATCCCTTCCTCGCCGCGCTGTTCCTCGGCATCCTCGCCGTGGAGAACACCGCTTCCATGCTCGCGCGCCGGTACGCCGTCGGGGTCATCCGACTCAAGTTCAGCAAGAACGCGGTGCTCGCGGTGAACGAGCTCATGAAGCTCGCGTTCTGCCTCTTCATGGCCACGCGCGATCCACAGAAACACGCCGCCGGCGGCGGCATCAACGCCACCACCAGGCGTCGCCGTCGCCGCGCGCATCTCCGCGCGGTCGTCGCCGGCTCCCGACCCATGGCCGTCCCAGCCGTGGTGTACCTCGTGGTGAACTTGATCTCCTACCCCGCGCTGGAGCGAATCAACGCGAGCGTCTTCACCGCGATATCTCAGCTGAAGGTGCTCGCCACCGCGTTCTTCGCGGTGCTCATGCTGGGCACGCCCATCAGCGGACGCAAGTGGCGGACGCTCACGGTCATGGTCCTCGGGGTGACGCTGGTATCGTGGGAGTCGGCGCCGGATGCCGACGGGTTGACCAAGTCGGGCGGGGACGTCATCGCGTGGGATTACGCCGTGGGGATCGGGTGCGCGGGGGTGCAGACGGCGCTGAGCGGGTTCGGGTCGATATACTTCGAGATGATGCTCAAGCGCGGGAGCGTACTCGCGGGGGGTGGCGGAGCGGGCGGCGGGGGGGGCGAGCGGGGTCCCGAAACTTTCTCCGTGTGGGACCGGAACATCCAGCTGGCGATGTACTCGGTGGCGATTTATTTGCCGATGGCTTTCCTGGACGTCGGCGGCGCGAACATACTGGAGGGGTGGACGCCGTTGGTGTGGGGGATCGCGTGCCTCCACGCGTCCGGCGGCGTCCTCGTCGCGCTGTCCGTGCTGTACAGCTCCAGCGTCACGAAGACGGTGGCGGTGTGCGCGAGTCTGGTGCTGACCACGGTGATGGGCAACGCGCTGTTCGACGCGCCGCTCAACGGCGCCATCGGGCTGGGGTGCGCGGTGGTGGTGATCGCCGTGTTCGGGTACAGGGACGACTGCGACGTCGAGGAGGAGCTGCGGCGGCTGAGGCGCCTCGCGGAGGGCGGTCCGGGACTCCACAGGAGTTAGTAAGCGTTCACTTTTAACGTCGCGAGCCTTCGAAAACGCGGTTGAACTCTCACGTCGTCCAGTCGGGGTCATCCTCGTCTTTTTGCCCGTCTCGGAGCCGCCACGAGCACTGCTTGGCGCGCGCGCCGCGAGGCCGGGGATGTCCGCCGCCTGCTCTCAGGATACGTCGCCGCTGCACGCGGCGGTGCGCGCGAGCGACACCGCGGCGATACGCGCGCACCTCGACGCGCGCCCGAACGACGTGGACGTCGAGGACCTCGAGGGTGCGACCCCGCTGCACGTGGCGGTGGCGGAGAGCTTTTGCCTGGCGAGCTGCAGGGCTCTGCTCGCCAAGGGCGCGGATCCGAACAGGGTGGACCCCCGCGACGGGGAGGGCATGGCGCCGCTCCACCGCGCGGTCGTCAACGGCGACGAGTGCGAGCCCATCGCGCTCGCGCTGCTCGCCTCGGGCGCGCGTATCGACGGAACGACCGGGGGCCCGGGCGGCCTCTCCCCGCTTCACCTCGCCGCGCGGAGCGGACACGACGCGCTCGCGCGTTTGCTCATATCGCGCGGCGCCGACGTCAACGCGCGCGCGCGCGACGGATGCACTCCGCTGCACCTCGCCGCCGCCGGCGGTCACGAGAGCACCGTGAAGCTCCTGCTCGAGCACCGCGCGGACCGAAGGGCCAAGAATAACGAGTATCTCACCCCAGACTACGTCGCCGCGAGAGCCGCGCACGCGGGCGTCGCGGATCTCATCCTCGGCCCGAGGGACACTCGAGGCGTCAACGCGCCGCACAAGAAGAAGAAGACATCGAGGCACAGGAGACACCAGTGAGAGGGAGGCACGAGACGCGACGAGACGAGACGAGAGTGGTAAAAAGTTAGGGGGGGCGACGACGACGCGGGCCTTTGCTCGGCGCCGCGGCACGGGGTTTGAAGATGAGAATAGAAATTACAGGACGGCGCCGCGAACCGCCTTACTGGCGTTTGGCTCGATTTTTTTTAGCCGGTGTTCTGCATCCCCGCGGCGATGCCCTTCATGGTGATGATCAGCGTGTCCGACACCGCGGCGTGGTAGTAGTCCTTGGACACGTGGAGGCTGAGCATCTGCTTGGCCCACGGCATCACCGGCACGTACCCCTTGGTGTCAACCTTGCCATCCTCGATGTCGCGCAGACGCTTGAGGTTCTCAACCTGGATGATGTTGAGCGGCGTGAGGTAGATGCTGCGCATGGCGAGCTTGTCTTTGAGGGTGTTGATGCTGCCCTGGCCGCCGTTGGTCGTCTGCGACGTCAGCAGGTCGGGGTGCTCGGTCACCTCGAGCACGATGTCGATGGTGCTACGAAGCGCCTTGCGGAGCTGCTCGCCAAAGGCGTGGTACTGATCCTCGACGAGCTCCTTCTCGTAGAGCCGCGCGACGGTGGGGTCCGCCTTGGCGAGGACCATCTCTATGAGGTCCATGGTGACCCGGAAGAACGGCCAGGTCCTGTACATCTCCCGGAGCGTCTCGAGCTTCCCCTGCTCCTTCACCCGCTGGAATCCCTCCGCGATGCCGAGCCAGACGGGGAGATGGAACCGCGACTGGGTCCACGCGAAGATCCAGGGGATGGCGCGCAGCGCGGTGACGCCCGCGTTGCTCTTGCGCTTCGCCGGGCGCGAGCCGATGTTGAGCGCGCCGAGCTCCTGACCCGGGGTGGCCTGGAGGAAGTAGGGGTTAAACTCGGGCGTCTTGAAGACAATCTCGCGATACCGCTCGCAGGACACCTCCGACATGGTGGCCATGGCGCCGCGCCACTCGTCGCTGGGCGCGAGCGGCGGCGCGAGGGAGTGCTCCAGAGTCGCGGCGGTGTAGAGGTCGAGCGTGTGGAAGCAGTTCTCGTGCTCGCCAAAGTTTTGCTCGATGACCTCGCCCTGAACGGTGACCCTGAGGCGCCCGTTGATGGTCGCCGGCGGCTGCGACAGGATGGCGAGGTGCGAGGGCCCGCCGCCTCTTCCAACGGTCCCTCCGCGGCCGTGGAAGAGCGTGAGCTTCACCCCAAACTCGTCGGCAACCTTCGTGGCGTTTTCCTGCCCCTCGTACAGCGCCCAAGCCGCGGCCATGCGGCCCGCGTCTTTGCCCGAGTCGGAGTATCCGATCATCACCTCCTGGTGGCCGTCGATGAGCTCGTGGTACCACGGGATGGAGAAGAGCCTGCGCAGCTGGTTCGGGCCCTCGTTGAGGTCGTCCAGGCGCTCGAACAGCGGCGCGACGCGGAGGAGCTGGTCCATCTTGCCCCCCATCTCGCGCTGGAGCAAAACCACCGCCAGCACGTCAGACGCCACGGTGGCCATGGAGATGACGTACGTCCCGAGGGAGCCCGGGCACACCTCCTGGAGGTGCGCGATCATCTTGAAGGTGTCGAGCACCTCGCGGACGTCGTCGGTGCACTCCAGGTCGGGCGCCACGAGCGGGCGCTTGGACTTGAGCTCCGACACGAGCCACTCCGTCTTCTTCTCCTCGTCCCACTCGTTGTACGATCCGAGGCCGATGTGCCGAGTGATGGCGTCCACCGCGTCCGCGTGCCGATCGCTCTCCTGCCGGATGTCCAGCTTGACCAGGGACAAGCCGAAGCAGTTCACCTGGCGGATCAGATCGAGCAGCGAGCCGTCCGCGACGGTGCCGTCGCCCACCTCGATGAGCGACTGGTGGCACGCCATCAGCGGCTCCAGCAGCTGATTCTTGTCGCGGAAGATCGAGTCGTCCGCGGGGTCGAGCGCCTCCGCCTTGCCCATGATCACAGCCTGGAGGGCCTCGCGGGTGTTGTAGAGCTTATCGCGAACCTCCGCGAGCACGACGCGGTAGGGTTCCTCCATGGGAAGGGACCGCCAGAAGTCCGCGTAGTTCCGCTGCTTGCGCATCTCGTACACGTGCTCGGCGGTTTCCCTCTCGTGCAGAAGCCTGGCGCGCTCTCGAAACGCGTCGGTGCACCTCCACATGGACAGCGAGAAGATGAGGTCCTGGATCGCCTTGAAGTAGAGGTTCACGGCGGTGATGCGCGCCAGGTACACGACGTCGCGGGTGCAGGTGGCGGTGACGAAGGGATTTCCGTCGCGATCGCCGCCCATCCAACTGCTGAATCGCATGATGGAGTGCTCCATGGGGATCCTCGGCAGGCCCTGGTTGATGAGCGCGGAGTCGATGCGCCTGCAGAACTTCGGCAGACCCTCGAACACCGTCTCGTTGAAGTAGGACAGCCCCGCGCGCATCTCGTCCTGGGGTTTCGGGGGCGTGCGTCGAATCTCGTCGGTTCGCCAGGCGGATTGGATCGCCGACGCCATCGAGTCGAGGAGCTCCGCGCGCTCGTACCCGGAGAGGCGAGCGCGCTGGAGGTCGAGGAGCTTCTGGCGAACGGTGCCGAAGTTCTTGAGCATGGACCTGCGGAGCGCCTGCGTGGGGTGCGCGGTGAGCACGAGGTCCACCTCCTGCTCGGTGATGGCCTTGTAGATTGCCTCCTTCGAGATCCCCTTGGCGACGAGGCCCTTGATGGCGCCGTTGGTGGTCTTGGCGGGGCCGCGGGGGATGTCGTCGAGCCTCGCGTGCCTCTCTTCCATCGCGCTCGCCACGTGCTCGCTCACGTTGTGCAGGTTGAGCACGTTCGAAAACGCGGACGCCAGCATCATCGTCTCCTCGTTCGTCAGCGATCCGAGCTTGGTGGTGAGCGCGTCGAAGTCGGACTGCGCCTGCGTCTCGTGGAACTTCTCGGACAGATCGTACACCTCCTTCAGCGACTGGAAGAATTCCGTGCCGGTGGTCTCCTTGACGATGCTGAAGAACAGCGCGCGGATCAGATCGTCGGACTCTTGCAGCACCTGGTGGTGATCGAACGTGGTGGACTCGCCCGTCCCCGCGAGGTACTGCGAGCCAACCACCGCGTCCTTGATGGCCTCATCCTTTATCGCCTGCTTGGGCATGGCGAAGCGAAAGTTCGGATCGCGCGCGGGATCCGAGCCTCGGGTTGTGGTTCTCTGCGCCGGAACTTGTGTACGCGCTGGAGTTGCCCCCGGGCGCTGCGCTCGACTTGAAAGCCGCGGGACTCGCAAGGGGCGGCGCTTCGCGGGTAAAAAAAGACACGAGTCTCCAGCTTTTTGAAGGCACCCTCACGAGAAAAGAATCTTCCTTCCCAAAAAAAAATCCCCACAGCCCAACGGTCTGCCTCCTCTCTTGGTTTTGTAGTTAGCTGGAATATTACTTTCCACAGCCAGCAGGGTAAATAGTCGTGGGCCCCCTTCCTTTTTCCCGCCTGCCCCAGCAGACTGCGCAAAGGTCGGGAAAAAGTCCCAAAAAATAATCCGCCCCCCGATGGGCAGATGCGTGGGCCCATCAACCCGCTCCGCTCGGCCAAGCCCTACGCCCTGAAGCGGCTGCGATTGCGTTCGTCGCCAGCCTCACACCCGCAAGCGACGCGCGCGACAGGAAGAGCGGCCCCGCACGCCCCGCTTCCCCGCAGACGCACGCCGCACGCCCTTCTCGCACTCCACGTAACGATGTCCGTGGCCCTCCCCGTCGCGTCCGTCGTCTTCGCGCCCACCGCGTTCAAGCGCGTCGCCAAGCGTCCGTCGCCGCCCGGAGCGAAGAACCTCATCGCGGGTCGCGCCGTCGTCGCCATGGCGTCCGCGGCTCCCGAGGCGACGGGCGAGAAGAAGAAGCTCTGGGGCGGGCGATTCTCGGAGGATATCGACCCGCTCATGGAGAAGTTCAACGAGTCCCTCTCCTTCGACCGCAGGATGGCGCAGGAGGACATCCGCGGCAGCAAGGGCTACGCCAGGGCGCTCGCGAAGACGGGCATCATCACCGACGCAGAGCGCGACCAGCTCGTCGAGGGGCTCGGCAAGGTTGCCGAAGAGTGGGCCGCGGACGCTTTCGTCGTCAAGTCCGGCGACGAGGACATCCACACCGCGAACGAGCGAAGGCTCGGCGAGCTCATCGGCCCAGTCGCCGGCAAGCTCCACACCGGTCGATCGCGCAACGACCAGGTGGCCACCGACACCCGCATGTGGCTCCGAGACCAGCTCGTGCTCCTGCGCGGATACCTCAGGCAGCTCATCGCCGTCGCGGTGGAGCGCGCGGAGCGCGAGGTGGACGTCGTCATGCCGGGCTTCACCCACCTGCAGTCCGCGCAGACGGTGCGATGGTCGCACTGGCTCCTGTCGCACGCCGCGGCGTGGCAGCGCGACGACATGCGCATCGCGGACCTGATGCCCCGGGTCAACACCCTGCCGTTGGGATCCGGCGCACTCGCGGGTAATCCCTTCGGGGTGGACAGGCAGGCGCTCGCGGCGGATCTCGCCTTCGAGCGGGTGTGCCCCAACAGCATGGACGCCGTGTCCGACCGAGATTACGTCGCCGAGACGATGTTCTGGGCGACGGCCACGATGATCCACCTGTCCCGCTGGTCCGAGGACCTGATCATCTACAGCAGCGGGCAGTTCGGCATGGTGAAGCTCTCCGACGCGTACTCCACCGGATCGTCCCTGATGCCCCAGAAGAAGAACCCCGACGCCCTGGAGCTCCTCCGGGGTAAGTCCGGCCGCATCCTCGGGACGCTCACCGGCTTCCTCGCCGTGATGAAGGGAACGCCGACGACGTACAACAAGGACTTCCAGGAGGCGTGGGAGGGTTTGTTCGACACCGTGGACACCATGTCCGATTGCCTGCAGATCGCGGCCGGGTGCCTCGCGACGCTCAGCATCGACCCGGAGGCGATGAAGCGGGGCCTGAGCGCCGACATGCTCGCCACCGACCTCGCCGAGTACCTCGTCCGCCGCGGCGTCCCATTTCGCGAGACGCACCACATCAGCGGCGCCGCGGTCAAGCTCGCGGAGGACAAGAAGTGCGCGCTGTCGGACCTGACCCTCGAGGACCTGCTCCCGCTGTGCGACAAGTTCGAGGCGGACGTCGTCGACATCTGGAGTTACGACAAGAGCGCGGAGAGCAGGGACACGGAGGGCGGAAGCTCGAGGCGGAGCGTGCTGGAGCAGTGCGCCAAGCTGAGACGGTACCTGGAGGAGACGGAGGGGGACGTGGTGCCGTATTAGACAGACCGCCATGAGTACGCGTAGATGTATCCGGGTCGTTTAATAAAGGTGAGACGTTTAAGTCGGTGACGTCTAAGGCGTCGCGTGGACTGACGGATTCTCGACGCCGTGTTTAAAGTGGTTCACCTTTCACCACTTCCAGACGTCGCGCTCGTTTCATTGTTCACCGCCCCTCCGTCGAGATGGCCGGGGCCGCGAGGATGTCGCGCGCGGGTGCGACGCGGTGGCTGGCGTTGGCGTTTGCGCTGTCGTGCGTCGCGCGCGGCGCACACGCGGGCACCCCCAAACCCGAGCCCATCGTCGCCAAGGAGTTCTCCTTCTCCGACGAGCTCGACGACGCCTTCGTCGTGGCGCTCGGATCCGAATCAGCCGCGGTCCCGTTATCCCCCGCGGATCTCGCGGCGCTGAGCGGGGACGACCCGTCCGCGGTGATGATGACCGCGCACGACGGCCGACGGTACTTCTGCGCGCTTCCGAAACCCCGCGGGACGGGCGCCACCGACGACGAGACGGGCGCCGCTGCCGACGCGACGAACGCGTCCGCGACGGATGGCGATGCGGAGGCCACCGTCGAGGACGTGCTCAAGCCGCTGGAGGGGCGGTGCTTCTACAGGATCGAGGGATGGTGGACGTACGAGTTCTGCCACATGAAGAAGATCCGGCAGTACCACCAGGAGGACAAGAAGGTGATGAACGAGTACAACCTCGGGGTGTACCACCCGGGACTGACGAAAGAGGCGGAGAAGGATCGCGCAGCTGGCGGCGACGTCGCCGGTACACAGCTGTACCACCCGCACGTATTCACCGAGGGCACGCCGTGCGACCTCACGACGCTGAAGCGAAGGACGGAGGTTCGATTCACGTGCGCGCCGAACGGGGTGAACGTCATAGCCAGCATAGAGGAGCCGAGCACGTGCTCGTACGTGTTCGTCGTGCAGACGCCGGAGCTGTGCAAGCGAAGCGAATTTCAGGTACGGGAGAAGGAGACGTCGCACGTTCGGTGCAGGGCGGTGAAGAGCGCGGAGGAAGAGACGGACACATCGGCGGGGGCGGGCGGGGTCGTGCGGGGCGAGAGCTTCGCGGTTCCGCCGAAGAAAACGGAGCTGTGATGAATGAACGCCGTTTTTTTGCGACCTCGGCGACGTTCATTTGAAGATTTTTTACACGGAGACGCGTCTCGTCGCGAGCTTCTCGTCGCGAGCTTCTCGTCGCGTGGCGTCTAGAAATAATGCACATCTCGTCCGTTCGTTCGTGGCGAGCTCCCCACCGTCGATTTGAAGCCGCGTCGTCTCGTCCCGGACGACCGCGGCCCAGCCTTTGGCCCCGTCTTCGTTCCGAAAAAGGAAAGGAAAGGTTCGCGTCGACGATGATTGAAATCACCGCGCGAGCGGATCTATCAGGG
>Ga0181573_10001603_pt1 | contig 21998 bp, 22 predicted proteins | sample 101ome_25_FD_148643 | JGI IMG/M metagenome (GOLD analysis project Ga0181573, IMG submission 148643) | Coastal salt marsh microbial communities from the Groves Creek Marsh, Skidaway Island, Georgia - 101409BT metaG (spades assembly) | ecosystem: Environmental > Aquatic > Marine > Intertidal zone... | reverse complement strand
GCTGCCGCTGGTGTTGACACGTACCTCATGAACCAGTCGCGTTTGCCGACACCTGTGAAGCCAGGCGACCGCCCGCTGGTGTAAACGCGGCTGACGTTTCAGCGCTTAACACAACAAGTGCCGCTACTCAACGCGGTCAAAGGCGTACGATGTCAGCATGTCTCCCCGCATAGTTCTTGGTTTTGCAGGTGCGCTGGTTGTTGCGGTTCTTTCAGCCGGTTGTGCGGGGGGAGCGGCCTCGAGTGCGCCGACTGTTTCACCAATTCAACCGACGTCATATGTGGTGAAAGAGTTGGTGACGACGACAACAACGATTGCTCCAACGACCACCACCACTCTCCCTGGTCAAATAGGGGAGCCCTATCAGCACACGATCGTGGCGAATGACAATCCGTCATATCTCGCCGATATCTACAGCATTTCTCTGGCGCAGCTCAACGAAGCAAATCGCTCGAACCCGGACTACTCGGCATTCCCAATTGGAGGCACCGTCATCATCCCTGCCGGAGCGATTATGCCCGGTGCAGGATTGGTGCTGAGCAGCCAGAATTCGGCCGATGGTTCATCAACTGGATGTTCTGTGCTTGAACACGTGATTGTGTCAGGGGATAACCCCACCGTGGTTGCCGAACAGTATTCGATTTCTGTAGAAGCGCTGGCTCGTGCAAATGCGACGAATGCGACGTACCTCAGTTTCTTGCTCGGCGGAACAATCGCAATTCCTGTTGGCGACTGCTGACCGCAGGAATTGCTACTTCTGCCGAGGTCCGAGATTTGGCCACGAACGATCTGGCCGGTTGTTGCGACCAGAAATTTCCCGATGGCGTCGTTCAGTGAGAAGCCACTTACGTCGCCAACTTGATGTTGACGGGCCTTCGAGTCGGTTCGCTGCTCCTGCAGCGGCCCGTCGTGCGGCGGTCCAATAATCGCTTACTGATTCCTCGGTGAGACGGCCAACTGCAGCCTCAATGCGTGCGTTGTAGCGACGGGTATTTTCATCTGGTAGCGACAACAGCGGCTCACCAAAGATCACTCTCGTTCGACCCGGACGCGGCTTCTTCATTCCTTTTCCGAAGATTGCGCCCGTGCCCTCGATGTGAACAGGTACAACTGCAACACCAGTCTTCGCAGAGAGGTATGCCGCCCCTCCCTTAAATGGTTGAGCCCATCCGTCGGGAGAGCGACCACCTTCCGGATAGATCAGCAAACTTCTTCCATCATCGATGAGGTCGCGGAACAGGTCAGCAGATTGACGTCCCGTTGCCTCGCGATCAATTGGGATCGCATTGAGCGCGAGCGCCGAGAAGGTCGCCTTCCAACGCTTGTCAAAGAAATAGTCGGCAGCCGCAGCAACGACAAGATCTCGACGCCAAGCAGGTGGAATGGCCTGAATCATGACAGATGTATCGAGGTGGCTGTGATGGTCAGGAGCAAAAATGAGCGGGGGAGGATCGTCAAGACGAGCAAGATCTGTCAAGCGATCAAGTCCAAGAACTTCCGGTCGAGCGAGAACCGTCGTCATCAACTTCATAGGGCCAGCCGTAAACGCCGAACGGAAGACCGATGCAAGTGGACGCCTCGCCCAGTCGGTCTCAAAGTTGCCGCCGAGAGTGTCTGGCTTCTCAGGAACAGTGATACCCCTTGGGACCGTCGGCGAACGCCAAGGAAAGCCGTATTTTGCAAGTGGCTTAGCAACGACACGAATGGCATGTTCGGTCCGCGCCGCAAGTTGCTGGGCCCGTCGGGTGAGGTGACGCTTAGATGCCATTGCGGTCACTTCACATCGGCGACAAGCACTGATGGGACATGTAGGTGAGTGATTGATGGTGAGCGGCCAACGACATCGGAAGCGAGCTCGAAGGCGTCATCCATCGTTGAGGCCGGCGTGAACCCCATTCGTCGCACGGCAGTCGGATCGCCTCCAACGATGATCACCTTGCCGGCCCACTGCTGTCCGTGTGCACCCCAGTACCAGGCATAGAACGGATGAACTCCGTGATACGCGTTTCCGGTGCGATACAAATGGCGGTACCACTCATCCTCTGCGTAACGCCTTTCCCACTTCTCAGACATCACCGCAGGGTCGGTGGTATCCGACAAGACCTCATCGAAAAAGTCGATGTAGCTCGGGTGATGAACCGGATGGAAGTCGCGATACGTCGGGTGGGTCATGATGATGACACCACCTTCACGAACAAGCGGTTTGTTCCGGTACATGTTGAACATGTACCCCAACCCCATGCACATCACCAGAATCGGATTCATGATCGATTCAGGGTTATACGGACTGATGAAGGGTACTCCGAGCGTGAGGATGTCGGTCTGCCCCTCAACCTCAACGATGTGCTGGCGATACACATCTTCGAGAGTGCGCTCATGCACACTTTCAGTGAAACCTGCGTACACACCGGTCATCGCGTACGGCGCTTCGATTCCGTGGAAGATCTTGCGTGCGGCACGACGGGGGAGACGATCGAGGGTTTTCGCAGTTGCGAGATAGGTCATTCGATCGCGAGCAGTCCATTCCCACTCTCGTTTAGAAAGAAACTCGAATGGAGACGGGAACGCATCAGTGTTAATCGTCGATTCGATTTGGAATACCTTCGGACCGTTATCGCGAAGCACTTTCCCAAGACGCCAAATGGAGTGATGTAGTGCTGAATGATGACGATCCATCAGGCTGCGCGTGTTCTGCAACGATTCCGGATTGTGGTGATGGCTCAGGCATCGATACGAGGCCACCCCTGTGACCAGCGATTTCCAGCCGCCATCCATCGCTACCTGATTCACATTGGCGTACACGACGAGATCAGAATCTGCGACACGCTTGTTGATTTCAAGAACCTCGCCGTGATCGGTCTCACCAAGAACTGTCAGGTTTTCGGGATCCTCAGCATCATGTTGGTACAAGGTGCCGTTCGGCGCGAAGGCGTCGAAAATACGGTTTCCGAGCACATGACGCAATTCGTAGTCGTGCATCCGTCGATGCAGTCCGAGAGCAGCGATGATGTGAACATCATCGACCCCTGCCTCTGCTGCGAGGTCAAGAACTGCTTCGATAATTCGTTGCCGAGAATCGGGACGCCGCATCTTTGGAAGAGAAAGACTCGCGTCATCGAAACAGATCGTGAGCTTCATGTCGGCATGAAGTAGGGCTCGCAACGGATCCATGTCGAGTGGATGTTCAAGAGCATCTCGGATCGCAGCCTGCGGGTCAGTCAAACCTGGGAATGATTCGGCAGGGTAGATCACTCTGCTTCGATCGGCAGGTAGGCGCTCCAAGCTGAATTTCTCGCCATGCCAAAACAGCATTGGCGGCGTTGAGCGATCAACATCTAAGACGAATCCTGGACGTGGCATTACTGGTCCTCTCTCACATCAAACGCGATTTTGACTGCACCGCGACGCCCTGCTGACGCCGCGTGTGCAAGAGCCTCGACATGCTGGTCGAGGCGATAGGTGGCAGAAAGTAGACGCTCTGCCTCGATTCTGTTGGCAAGGGTCATCGCAAGATCGAAGGTTCTGACGTCGTTGCCCTCAATCTGTTCGGTGCCATATGTGTATGCGCCAAGGAGAGCGACCTCACGGTGCCATAGCGGGGTGAGGTCGAGTTTGCTTTCCCCAGGCATTCCGAGCAGCACCGTTGCGCCTCTCGGTCGGGTGATATTGATGGACAATGCAAGTGATGCACTGTCGCCAACAGCGTTAATCGTTGCGTGAGCTCCCGATGACAGACCTGCTCCGATTCGGTGCGCACCCGACATCCTCCGAACGGCCCGCAACACTTCGTCTCCCGGGGCAACGACGTCAGCTCCGAAGCCCTTCGCAAACCTCATTTGATGGGGGTAACGAGCCCCGGCAACAATTCGAGCGTTAGGAACAGCGCCACGAACAGCGGCTATTGCGCCGAGACCCATCGTTCCAGCACCTAATACGGCAACAATCGGAGACTCTGTGTCGGTGAGATGATGGTTCGTGTGCTGCACCGCCATCAGCGCTGCGTGCACCGAACCAGCGAGGGGCTCGACAAGTACTGCACGCTCATCACTCATCTCGGTCGGCACGGAGTGGAGTTGTGACTCGTGCGCCCAGAACCATGGTGCCCAGCCGCCACCGGTGGAGCAGCAGAATCCGGTTTGAATACCAGGCTTTAGATGACCTCGAACGAGATGGGCGTAGTCATCGCCATCTGCCGGGGCGGCACCATCCCATGGCGGCACGGATCCTCTTGCGGCGTGACCAAGAACTGGTTCGATGACAACCCGTTCGCCAGTCTCGAGTTCGCCCACAATTTCATGTCCTGGAACGAACGGAAATGACACGAAGTCTTCAAAGTAGGTGGAGGCGTGTCCATCGATGAGAGCGAGATCCGAACCACAGATGCCCGCGAGCCGGGTACGGACCTTGACCCATCCTGCGCCACTCGGTTCAGCAGGATCGTCAACGTTTCTGAGGTCGACTGGCGCGATTCGAGCGGATGTCTTTGGGCTCGTCACGGATAGCAGACGGGCCGCGCCCAAGCGACGCACATTGTGTCGTACTTGTAGCGCCTTCACCGAAACTGCCTTCGCTGCTCACGTTCCGACAGGATCGGTCCAATTGGTAGAAGTGTTCGAGGTCCGCCTCTTGCTTTGGACCAGTGCTCGACCAGCCACCCTCGTTTACGGGCAATCGAGGCCAATCGAGTTTCAGGGTTCACCGCAACGGGAAAACCGACTGCTTCGAAGAGAGGTAGGTCAGATGAAGAGTCTGCGTAGGCCACACATTCTTCAAGTCGCAAATTCTCAGCCTCGCAGTACTCGGCAAGAATCTGAGCACGAGCCTCGCCTGTGGGCGGAACGCTGTTCATCTCGCCTGAGAGGGTGCCGTCCGGTCGAACCGTCATCTCAGCAGCAACAATTTCGTCAAACAGAGGCCGCAACCCTGCGACGTTGAATGAGAGGGCACCAGTTATAAGGACGGTGCGATGACCGGCTGCTCGGTGCGCACGAACTCGACGAATGCCCTCTGGGAAACACTTCGAGAGAATGAGGCCAGTCAACATGGCATCAACATCGGTCTCTATTTGCTCAAGCGGTGCATCCGCATACCGTCGGTAGAAGTGCCGAAGGAAGTCAGTTCGGTCTCGGCGATCCATTCGCAATAGTCCCGGCGCTTCGGCGAGTGTTCGAGTCACATACTTCAACCTCTCACGACCGTCTAAACGACGAGTCGCAAGCCATGAATAGCTCTCAACCACGTTCGATGCGATCAACGTGTTCTCAAGGTCGAACGCCGCGACCTGACGTTTCGGATCGAGAACCTGGGAGCGCAGTCGCGTCATGCGGTCGGTGGTTTTCACCTTGCCAGGGGTGCTCTTGACTCGAGCGTGTTCAATGATTGACGGCAAGTGAATGTTGTGGACGTAATGCGTCCAGTCGACGACTCGCGGATCGAAGCAGAACGCATCTTGATCAGCAGTCGGCAAGTCGTTCCACAGTGACATGAGATTGTCGACCTGGTAGATCGCCTCACATTCGGTGTAGAGGCCGTAGAGTTCGACGTATTCGAGCGCCCGCTCTACCTCGAGGCGGCGGGTTTCTAGAGTTGCGGCAAACTCGGCCTGCCGTCCGCGGAGCGGAAGCATTTGCATCGTGCTTTCGACCCGTTCGATCGCTGTTTTGGCACGTGACAACTGACTCTGGACTTTGCCCCTACCGGGGAAACGCCACTCGGGTACCAGGATTGGCTGTCCATCATTGTCGTATAGCGGGTTCTCGGTGAACCAGCTGCTGACGTGGTTCACCAACGTGCGATAACGAAGTGGATTGATGCCTCCCGATGCAACTTGCGTGATGAATGGCGCCTTATCTGGTCCTGCAGCGGCGACAGCAATGATCGAAGCAACAACAATGTCGACGGGAATGACGTCGATTGTCCCTTCAGGTACCCCCGGGAACTCTTTCAGTAAACCGCGGGCATAACTGATGATGACAGGCTCTGCCATTCGGAATCCACGGATCCAGCCCGGCCGAGGTTCTGCCCACGCTGATTCGATAATCGACGGCCGAACAATCGAGATCGGAACATTGCCCTTTGATTCCGTGAGGGCCTGTTCGCCCATCGCCTTCGTGAAGGCGTAGGCATCGGGCCAACCTACTGATGCGGCTCGAGCACGACCCGCATCCACGAGTTGGTCTCGTACCCAACGTTCCCGGAGTTGTTCGGTCTTTGCTGCAAGCGCTGGAGCGCCAGCTGCTCCGAGCTCGCTACGGGCTCGTTTACGAAATTCGCTCAGACGGTCTGGCTGGCGTGAGGCCGCTTCGGTGTCGCCCTTTAGTCGGCGGGCCGAGGCAACTTCAGATCTCCAGTCGAGACCGATTGCGAAAGGCCCTTCTGAGACCAGTTCCTCTGGGGCTGTGCCACGACGGTTACCTGCGACGTAACAGGTTGATACAGCGACAAGGTGGGGGGTGATGCCCAACTCATTACATAGTTCGGCGATACGCACAGGGCCAAGAAGGTTGATTTCAACTGCCTGGTCGAGCGGAGAGTCGAATGAAACAGTCGCCGCTGAGTGAATCACCGTGTCGGCAGTCGAGAAGATGAGGCGGTCTTCATCAGACAACCCAAGACCATCGGCACTCACGTCTCCTGCGATCGTGGTGATGCGTCGAGCGCACATGTCTTCAAACGACTCGTCAGAGTTCTCGTGGGTTTCTCGAAGCCTGTCAAATGCATCGTTGGCGAGAATTTCACGCGTGGTTCGACGGGCGGCGGGTGTCCTCCGGCCATTGCGTACGAGAAGAATGAGTTCGCAATCAGGGACTCCGCGCAAGAGCCGCTCAACCAGGGCAGTGCCAACGAACCCCGTTGACCCCGTTATCGCGATGCGCCTCTTCGATAGTGACTGTGCAATCACATCTGTATTTCTATCATGTCTCTACCATTTGGTAGACAAACGTGCTACAACTGCCATGTGGTGAGCAGATCGACACGCGTGCGAATTCTCGACACTGCCCTCGACTTGTTTGGCACGCGAGGCTTCGGAGCGGTGTCACTTGACGACATCGCCGACGAAGTTGGTGTACGAAAGCAAACGGTTCTCTACTGGTTTAAGTCGCGCAGCGGACTCATTGATGCCGTGCTCGATCATGCCGCCGACGAATTGCTCATCGTCGTCGAGGCCGCAATTCGCTCACGCGGCGACGACCCGTTAGAGCGAGTTGATGCTGTTGTATGTGCGGTCTTTCGACCGGTGGTGCGTCGTCCAGCTCTCCTCGGATTAATTCGAGAGGTAATTCGGCTCGAGGATCACCACATCAATCATCTTCGATCCAGACTCGCTGTTGTTGTTGATCGTTGCGTTGCCTATTTAACGGCAGAGATGGCGAACGGCCGGCTACGAACCTGTGATCCAATGTTGCTCGCAGGAATCTTGTATTCGACCGTGTCAGGTACTGGAACAGAACCGATTGTGTTAGAGACGTTTGGATGGAAAGCGAACTCGGCTGGACTGCGTCAGGTTCGACGAGAGTTACGAGGGTTTGTTCGTGCTGCGCTGACGCCGACGAACAGCAGTTAGGTTGCCGACCGGCTTGTATTTCGCACCCGCGCAGAGTGTCGTTCAAGTGCGAGTTCAATCAAGCGGTCAACGAGTGAGGAGTACGACATCCCGCTGGCAGTCACCATTTTTGGATACATCGAAATCGGTGTAAATCCGGGCATCGTGTTGATCTCGTTGAAGAGGATGCCTCGTCCTGGTTCTTCGTAGAAGAAATCACAACGAGCGAGCCCTGAGCACCCGAGAGTCTCGAACGCCTTGATCGCAAGTTCACACATATTGTCCGCGACGTGCGGAGGGAGGTCTGCGGGAATCTGGACGGTTGAGTTTCCGTCGAGATATTTGTCAGCGTATGAGTAGAACGCATCGGCCGGAATCACCTCACCAGGAGCGAATGCGATTGGGTCGTCATTTCCTAGGATTGCAACCTCGATCTCCCGGCCATGAATTGCTTCCTCAATGAGAATTGTGGAATCAAACGACAACGCCTCAGAAATCGCAGCTGAGAGCAGTTCGGGCTGATCAACTCGTGAGACCCCAACTGATGAGCCCATATTTGCTGGTTTCACAAAACACGGAAATCCAAGTTCGTCGGCGACTCGGTCACCGATATCGGTGAGATCAGTCAACACTGGATTCTTCATTGTGATGTGTCGGGGTGCAGCAATGCCCGCAGCGGTGATCATTGTTTTGGCAAATGACTTATCCATTGCTGCCGCCGAGCCAAGGACTCCTGATCCGACATATGGCACATCAATAACCTCAAGAAGGCCCTGAATTGTGCCGTCTTCTCCGAGCGGGCCGTGCAACATCGGAAGCACGACAATTGGTGCGTTTGAGGCGTTGTTCAGGTGGTTCAAGAACTCAAAAGGGTTTGACGGTAGGCCCTCGGGAGACAAGAGGCCAGCATCGGACGCATCGGCTGTTTGGTTCTCGAATGGGTCGGAAACGACGTTCCAAAGGCCGTCACGAGTAATCCCAAGCAGACTGACGTCATACGTAGCTCGATCGATTGCGGATGTTACGTGCCAGGCCGTGGTGCAACTCACATCATGCTCAGCAGATTGTCCTCCGAAGACGACAACGACTCTGGTGCGAAGATTGGTCACAGTCATCACGGTACTGTCCTTAGTTGTGCAGTTGAAGGCATCACATATTGCGGAGATTGTGGGCGGACGGTTAGTTGGTGAGGATGTCATTGTTGACGGCGTCCAATTCGATTCGAGAAGCGACGTTCACGGTCGGCTGTTCATAGCGATTGAGGCAGAGCGAGATGGACACGATTTCGTTGCTCATGCATTCTCTATGGGCGCCACGTGCGCACTTGTGTCACGTCGGATTTCCGGGGTGTCAGGGACTCTTATCGAGGTCGATGAGACAATGCGAGCGTTCTCGACGCTCGCGAAAACGATTCGCTCGACGGTGCTTACAGATGCCGCAGTTGTTGGTGTAACTGGAAGTGTGGGCAAGACGTCAACAAAAAACCTGATTGCCGGCGCCGTGTCGTCAACAGTGGTCTCGTCGAGTCCGAAAAGTTTTAATAACGAGCAGGGTGTTCCGTTCACATTGATTAATGCACTGCCCGAATCGCAAGTAGTAGTTGTCGAGATGGGAATGCGAGGATTCGGCGAGATTTCAAGTCTCTGCACAATTGCGAGGCCGACAATTGGTGTGGTCACCGCAGTTGGTGAGGCTCACACCGCTCGGCTGGGAGGCATCGACGGGGTAGCGCGAGCGAAATCAGAGCTTGTGCAGGCTATTCCTTCCGATGGGATAGCGGTGCTCAATGCGGATGATGAACGCGTTCGTGCGATGTCGAGTCTTACGGCCGGCTCGGTACTCATGTACGGGTCCACAGGGGATGTCTCTATTAGCCACTCGGCGATGGACGAAGTCGGTAGATATCAATTTGGCTTCTCGTCGCCGTGGGGGAGCGGGGAGGTCGCACTTCGGATTCCTGGGTTGCACATGGTGCAAAATGCCCTTGCAGCAATTGCAGTTGGCGGGGCTCTCAACGTCGCTTTAGAAGATGTTGTCGTCGGTATTGAGTCCGTTGCGGCCGAAGACCACCGAATGGTGATTCACCAACTTGACTCAGGGTCGGTAGTTATCGATGACTGTTATAACGCGAATCCGACATCGGTGATTGCTGCGTTGAGGACACTCTCCGATTTACCCGTGTCGAAGAGAATTGCAGTGCTCGGCGAAATGGCAGAGGTCGATCAACCTCAACAGGCACATCGCTTAGTGGCAGAAATTGCATCCGAACTCGACATTCAAATTGTTGCGATTGACACCGATCTCTACGGAATTCCTGGCACTCGGCAGGTCCCGCGGGTTCTTACCGATGCGCTGGCAGCCGGATCGGCTGCAGTGCTGGTGAAAGGTAGTCGAGTTGTGGGCCTTGAACGAGTTGTCGAAGAGTTACTGAAATCTCAGTGAAGACGACTTGGTCCCGTCTCTGGAATTGATGTCGGTTCGCCATCAAGGAAATCATCCTCCGTAAGGCGACCAAGATCTGACAGGACGCCGTTGAGTGAAGCAGCTATCGCACCAACGGCGAGAACCCACCGAGCTCCGACGGCATCCATGATTGGTCCTCCGAGCAGGTTGCCAATTGGTATCGACCCTCCAAACGACATGAACCAAAGGGGCATGATCGATGCCCTCTCACCGTCGGTGAGATTGTGTTGAAGTTCCGTCATCATGGCGGTTGCCAGCAGGAAATACACCGCTCCAAGCATGAACGCCACCGGCAATGCCAGGTTGAAATTGCTCGTAATGGCAAAGAGTAGGAGGAACACGGCGAAGAGTTGGAAGCTCCACCTGATGAGCACTGGTCGCTCCATCTCGGAAAACACTGTGCCGACAGAAAGCGCACCGAGAAATGCTCCGAGCCCCCAAACGATGTACAGAATTTTGTAAGAGCCGCTGTCAGCAGCAAGTCCCAGGTTGAGACGGGCCACCGATGGAAATAGGCCGATGTAGGGAAGGCTGATAATCGAGAAAATAAACATTGAGCGCAGGAGCACGAGCAGCACACGACGTCGCCTTGCAAGCCCGACGCCTGTGGTGAGTGCTCGCCAACCTTTTGCGGTGTTCATTCCTTTTACTGATGGGAGATGATTCTTTGCGAGCGGAATCATCACAAAGGAGTAAGTAGCAGCATTGATGATGAACAATTGCCAGAGATCGAGGCCAACCCATCCGAGGAACGCTGCAAGAGATGGTCCAGCAATTCTGCTTCCGTTGATCATCGCAGAGTTCAAGCTGACCGCTCCACCGATGTCTTCCCGCGGAACCAGTGTTGGGAGGCTGGCATTAAATGCTGGCGCCTGAACTGTATTCGCAACGCCGATCGCTAATTGGGTGGCGAAGATTGTCCATACCGGCGCATGCCACTTCGCAAGTCCACCCATCACAACCGACATCGCCATCATCGATGCTTGCATCCCGAGAATGAGGTGCGTTCGATTCACGCGATCGGCAAGTACACCGGCAGGAACAGAGCCAAAGAGCATCGGACCGAGCTGGGCGAAGATCAGAAGTCCTACAAATGCGGCCGATCCCGTGCGGACGTCCAGGTAGGCAGGGAGCATGAAATTCTGCATCCAAGTCCCAACGTTCGATAACGATGCACCTATGAATAGAACCCTGAAGTGACGGTGCTGTAGCGCAGAACGCGCAGTACCTGGGCGGGGCATGGTGGAAGTAGATGAACTCATGGGGGCAGAGCAAACCTACTGGAATGTCATGCGATGAGAGCGGTTTGTGACATGGTTTCGCTCTTACTTCGGCTGTGGGTAGATGAAATTGCGACCGACTAGGACAGGATGTCGACGTATCGCCTCAGCATGGAAGTTGGGCCTGACAACAGCAAAGTGGTGAGCACAGTGTCATTCCAGCGGTCGAGTTCTTCTCTGATCTTCTCGGCTGGCCCGACGAGCGCAACATCCTCAACCATTTTCAGAGGAATGGCTGCCGCAGCTTCCTCCTTCTTGCCCTGTAAATAAAGATCTTGAACTTTGAGAGCGACGTCTTCGTAGCCCATCCGTGCGAATACGTCGAAGTGAAAGTTCGCACCTCTAGCGCCCATGCCTCCGGCGTAGAGAGCGAGCATTGGACGAACCATGTCGGCGCAAGCCTCGACGTCATCACCTGGAATAACGGTAACGGGTGCAACGACTTCGAAATCTGCTGATTTCGTGCTATCGCCTGACTTGGAAAAGCCCTCGTTGAGGCAGGAGAGATAAAAATCGTTTTCAGATGGTGAGAAAAATAGTGGTAGCCAACCATCACAGATTTCTGCCGCAAGCGACACGTTTTTAGGACCCTCGGCACCAAGGTAGATCGGGATGTCATTCCTGAGGGGATGAACAGTTGACTTCAGAGGTTTGCCAAGCCCACTAGCATCGTCACCGTCGTAGGGCAGGCGGTATTGATTTCCGGCATGGCTCACAGGTTGATCGCGCTTGAGAATTGATCGAATAATCGACACATATTCTCGTGTGCGCTGAAGTGGTCGTGCATAAGGCTCGCCGTACCACCCCTCGACAACTTGTGGTCCCGAAACGCCGAGACCCAAAATGAATCGGCCGTTGGAGAGGTGGTCAAGAGTCATCGCTGCCATCGCAGTTGCCGATGGCGTTCTCGCCGACATCTGAATGATGCCTGTGCCGAGCTTGATCTTTGAGGTTGAGGCGCCCCACCATGCCAACGGGGTGAGAGCATCCGAGCCGTAAGCCTCGGCGGACCAGACTGACTCAAATCCAAGTTTCTCAGCCTCAATGATGCTGTCAAGCGCCCCGCGCGGGGGGCCTGCAGACCAGTAACCAACTCCGTATGCCAAACGTAAAGCCATGCAACCACCCTAGTGCTGGATTATCTCGGAGGAGGTTCGGCTCTTCGACAGGGTTCTTTGAAAAGTGAGCATCGATTCACGTGTTCCTCGACCGTGACCCAGGACAAGTGGTTGCGTTTCGCGTAGCGTGTCTTCGTGGAGATGGCTCGGTATTGGGACACAATCTATCGGTCCAAAGAATCCAGCGAGCTTTCGTGGACTCAGCGAGTCCCCTCTGTGTCGCTTGAACTGCTCGGCGCTCGTCAAGGGCGCACCTCCGTCGTTGATGTTGGTGCAGGAAACTCGCAATTGGTTGACCATCTCATCGATGATGGGTGGAACCACATAACTCTGGTTGATCTGTCTAAGGCAGCACTCGAAGAGGCTTGTCGTCGTTTGAGCGCACGTTGTGTTGGCATCGATTTGGTGACGGGCGATATTTGTAGCTGGCGAGCAAGCCGCTTATTCGATGTGTGGCACGATCGGGCGGTGTTTCACTTCCTGAGTGAATCTGAACGAGTTCGTTACGTCGAGGTGGCCTCGACGGCAGTGCGCTCAGGAGGACACTTGCTTATGGGGGTCTTTGCACCAGAGGGCCCTGCTCAGTGTTCTGGGTTAGATGTGTCCCGTTATTCAGCTGAGGACCTTTCGGCGATCTTCCAGCCGCAGTTTCAGCTTGTCAGAAGTCTTTCTGAAGTTCACGAGACTCCATGGGGAGTATCTCAGGCATTTACATGGGTTCTTCTTGAACGTCAGTAGGGCAAACCAATCGGCTATTCGGGCTTACACCAAAGATTGCGCAACAGTCTCGTTGACTATTTCGCCGGCCTGAACGTTGAGGCCCTCAGCCATGTGCGGATCGACATCAACGACGGAGAGGCCATGCTGTGCCAATTTTGCAATTCGGGGGAGCGTTGCGTTGGTGAGTGCCAAGGTTGACGTCTGCGGTACCGCACCGGGCATATTGCCGACGGCGTAGTGAAGAACGCCATGTATCTCCCTCGTTGGATTTGCGTGGGTTGTTTCTTTAGATGTCTCGATGCAGCCACCTTGATCAATTGCGACATCGACGATGACGGATCCTGCGCGCATGGTCGTGATCATTTCCTCGCTCACGACTATTGGAGCTTTATCGCCTGCGACGAGAACCGCTCCGATGACGAGATCGGCTTGCGCAACACTCCGAGCGATTGTCGAACGGTTTGCGGCGAGGTGAATGAGGCGACCAAAGGAATGCTCATCAATCCATCGAAGCCGATCGAGCGAAGCATCAATCACGGTCACCTGTGCTCCAAGCCCAAGAGCCATTGTTGCTGATGCCCAGCCAACATTGCCTCCGCCAATGATGACGACAGAGGCTGGGGCCACGCCCGGTGCTCCGCCCAGAAGCACGCCTGACCCTCCGAGGTGAGCTGAGAGATGATGGGCGCCCATCTGAGTTGCAAGCTTTCCGGCAATCTCGGACATCGGGGCAAGTAGGGGGAGCCCGCCATTTCGGTCGGTAACCGTTTCGTACGCGAATGCGGTGCACCCAGAATTTTTGAGTGCGGTCGCAACTTGCGGATACGCAGCAAGGTGTAGGTACGTGAACAACGTGAGGTCAGGTCGAAGGAAGTCGAATTCTGCTTCCTGAGGTTCTTTCACCTTGAGAACAAGATCTGCGGCCCAAGCCTCTTTTGCCGTTGCGACAATTTGTGCCCCGGATGAGATGTACATCTCATCCGAAAATCCAGAACCACGACCTGCGTCATGTTCGATGAGGACTTGGCACCCCATCTGAACGAGTTCAGCAGCACCATCAGGGGTGAGGGCCACTCGCCGCTCATCACCTTTGATTTCTTTTGGTACGCCTATCGATCCAAGTGCGGGTGTGGTTGCCGAAGTCATAAGCGAATTCTGCCCTAAATGTTGGATTGCTTCCGGGCGTTATCACGCTGGAAAACAAGTATTCTCACTGATTATGAGTGCAATAGATGAATTTGACGCTCGAATCCTTCGCCAGATGGAAATGAACGGACGAGTATCGTGGGCGGAGCTTTCGACCCAGGTCCACCTTTCCCCAACGGCGATCGCCGATCGAGTTCGCAGGATGGAACGAGAAGAAATTATCCGTGGATATCGAACTGATGTTGATCCGGCGGCATACGGACGTACCACTAGAGCGGTTGTCGAAGTCGGTCTCATTGCTGGCGCTCATGCAGAAGAATTCGAAGATCGACTGCGAACCCGACCAGAGATTGCATTTGCCGCTTATGTCACCGGCTCGTCCGATTATTCCCTGCAGTGCGAGTGCGAAGGCTCCGAGGGCCTCGATGGGTTAGTCAGGTGGCTTCGGGCCGATCCAGCGGTGGCGAGGACTGAAACGCGTTTCATTCTCCGAGTGGTACGCGAGGGTGCCAGCAGGTGCTAAATATCCTCTATGGCAAATGACCAATCTTTGGTAAAAAACTTCATCAACGGCGAATGGTGTGATTCGGCTGCTGGTGCCCGAAGTAATCTCGTCGACCCGAGCACCGGTGAGGTGTATTGCGAGGCCGTTGTATCGGGCGCTGCAGATGTTGATCGCGCCATGGCAGCTGCGAGTGAAGCATTTCGCAGTTGGAAGCGAACAACTCCGTCTCAGCGTTCGCTCGCACTGCTGAAATTCGCCGATGCGGTTGAGGCTGCGGGAGACGATCTCATGGCGGCTGAATCAAAGAACTGCGGGAAGCCGTACGACCTTCACCGAGGCGAGGAGGTCGGCCCAATGGTTGACCAATTGCGGTTCTTTGCTGGAGCAGCACGGCATCTTGAAGGAAAGGCCTCGGCTGAATACATGGAGGACATGACATCCATCATTCGGCGAGAACCCGTCGGAGTGTGTGCCCAGGTTGCTCCATGGAACTACCCGATGATGATGGCAATGTGGAAACTGGCGCCTGCACTAGCCGCAGGAAACACCATCGTTCTTAAGCCAAGCGACACCACCCCTGTGACGACGACAATGCTGGCCGAACTAGCGGCCGAGCACCTTCCGCCCGGGGTCTTCAATGTCGTATGCGGTGATCGTGACACTGGGCGGATGATGGTGGAACACTCGACTCCCGCAATGGTGTCGGTGACCGGTTCGGTGCGAGCGGGTACCGAGGTGGCCCAAGCAGCTTCGGCTGATTTGAAGCGGGTTCATCTTGAACTCGGCGGGAAGGCTCCGGTCATCGTGTTTGATGACGCCGATATTGCCGCTGCTGCGGAGGCAATCGCTCTCGCCGGATATTTCAACTCCGGTCAAGACTGCACAGCAGCAACTCGTGTGCTCGTCCACTCGGCGATTCGTCAGGATTTTGTTGACGCTCTTGCTCAGCAGGCTCGCGATGCAAAAGTTGGTAGCCCATACCAAGATGACATCCTCGTTGGTCCGGTGAATAACAGCAATCAGTTGGACCACGTGCTCGGCTTCCTCGGGCGAGTACCCACCCACGCGACGGTCGTTGCCGGTGGCGATCGGGTCGGTTCCGAAGGCTTTTTTGTTGCTCCGACCGTAATTTCGGGCCTCCGGCAAGATGATGAGATGAGTCAGCGAGAGATCTTCGGACCGGTCATTACTGTCCAAGAGTTTTCTGATGAGCAGGAGGCGTTGGGTTTCGCGAATGGTGTCGAATACGGGTTGGCCTCAAGTGTGTGGACCTCTGATGTTGCACGAGCGATGCGCTGCTCTCGAGATCTTGACTTCGGTTGCGTGTGGGTGAACACCCACATTCCGATCGTTGCAGAGATGCCTCACGGCGGTTACAAGAAATCTGGATATGGCAAGGATCTTTCGGCGTATGCTCTCGAGGATTACACGCGTATCAAGCACGTGATGATCAACATCGGCGAATAGTCACCTCAACCGTAAGCCCCGCGGAACTCATGCCAGCGCGCCAGGATCCTCACGATGTACTAGGCGTTCAGCGTGGTGCGTCGAAAGACGAGATTCGAACGGCATATCGGCGGCTTGCTCGAGAGCTTCATCCGGATGTGCAGAGTGGTTCGTACTCCGATGAAATGGCGGCGCTGAACAACGCCTACCAGGAGCTCACGAACCCAACGCCGATGTCATCATCGAACAGCAGTGGCTCGTCGGCAGATGTCAAGACTCCTCATTCTGATCTCTCCTTCACGGCACAGCCGGTGCGCCCGGTCACGTTTCCGTGGAGAGGAATTGTCGCAACGTCAGTAGTCGGCGCCGCCGCCATTCTTGGGCTTTCGCTATTTGCCGGGCCCGATTCAGAGAGTCCGCCTGACGGTGTCATCCAATCGGGATCGTGTGTCCAGATAAATGACAGTCTGCTTGCGGTCGAGGTCTCATGTGAGTCAGAGCAGCATGAGGTGGTCACGCAACTTGTTCCGCTTGATGCTCGATGTGCAGACGGTTCAATCGGATTTCTCGACCGCCTAGGAATGGGCAGGGTGTGTCTCGAATAGCGGGCCTCGCCGGGTTGCTGTTGCTTGTCGTTGTTGTTGTCACCTTCGCAGCCATCGGATCGGGAAGCCGCGAGACAACGATGGCAGACCTGCGTGCGGGTGATTGCTTTGTGCTCTCGACTGATGCCGTGGAGTCAGGGGTCAAGGTGTTCGATCTCATCGATTGCGAGGACGCGTTGCGTCGAGCCTCTGCTGGTGGGGGATTGGCAGCGCTTGTTCTTGAAGTCGGTTCTCTCGACACTGAAGACGTTGAATACCCATCTGATGATGAGTTGTTGCTGTTGATTGATGAGCGGTGCGATAAATATTTGTCGCAATCGCCATCGGTGTTGCCATTGCTTCCAGATGAGATGGCATGGCGTACGTCTAACGGCCCTTATGTCTGCCTGTCTGTGTCGCTCGGATGACGTCGCTTGTATTGCACGAGCGCTGGTAGCCTCGCCGTAACTGAGGGCGATTAGCTCAGTTGGAAGAGCGCCACGTTCACACCGTGGAGGTCATGGGATCGAGGCCCGTATCGCCCACTTCACGGCATGGTGTTCCCGTCGAGCATCTCGTTGCCGTACTCTACGTTTGTGGCGTTGTGCGATCGACCTGGATGTTCAGAGCCTGTCTTTTTGCAGTATGGCTTTGACTCGGTCGCTGCCGTAGTTTGGCTTGAAGTTCCACAGGACGCAGACGCATCCGGGCTTTGTGAGATTCACGCTGAGCGGCTTACTGCACCGAAGGGTTGGACCATCGACGATCGGCGTGATCCGACCTTGAGGCTGTTTAGACCGGGACCGTCAAACACGTTGGTTTCCTCATCCCGACGACAACGTACTGCTCCTAAAAGAGGCTTGCCGCAGGACGAACTCTTTGAGTCGGACAGTACCTCCGAATCTCATGCAGACAATTCCCCCCAGTCCTTGCGAGATTCTTCTACGACGTCCTCTCCTCCCAACGAGGCGGAAGAGACCGCACCAACATTGACGCCGCTGTTGTCACGAGCATTTCGTGGAACTCGTCTTGAAAGTGACTAGAACCAAGTCATGTCGTTTTCTGTATCCCGTTCGGCGGTGATCGAGGCTCCACTGTCACCGGTTGTAGGCGCTCTGCGCGATCTCTCAACATATTCTGAGTGGGTCCCGATCGTGTCGAGGGTTGAACCTGATGGCGATGAGCATTGGTTCGTCGAATTACGCGTTGCAATTGGTCCATTCGCGCGCTCGAAACGACTACGAATGAAACGCTCAATCGACAATTTCGATCGAGTCGGCTTTGTGCGAGATGAGAGCGACGGCCGAAGCCATGCTGGATGGGAGTTGAACCTCACCTTGAAGTCAGTAGATGCTCAAACTTCGGTTCATGCTGTGCTCGACTACGACGGAAAAATGTGGACGCCCGGACCAGTCGAAGAAGCGTTACACAGCGGTCTGGATTCGGCCATCGACCGGTTGCAGACATTTGTGGACGCCCAGCACTAGGGCCACTTAGCCAGAGTTGCGTGCCTGAGCCTGAAGGCGGCCTCTAGTTGATGTCGTGACATCTACTTGCAGGCCGAATGTTTCTGAGACGGTGGAACTCGTCATGCCATCGGTGAATGGCCCGCAGTACACAATTCGGCCTTCCCGGAGGCACAGTAGGTGAGTCATGCCAAGGGGCACTTCCTCGAGGTGATGTGTCACGAGCACTATTGCATCAACGTCTTGATCCTGCCCGAGTGAGGTCAGCGCCGAAATCAGATCTTCGCGTGCCGGTAGGTCAAGGCCTGAGAACGGTTCATCGAGCACAATCAATTTGGGTTGAGTCATCAAGGTTCTTGCGAGAAGTACTCGTTGTCGCTCTCCTGAAGAAAGTGTTGCGAAGGTGCGTTCGCTGTAGGTCCCGATGTCGAGACGATCGAGTTGGCGTTGTGCTTGTGCAAAATCGTCGGGCGAATACACGTGCCACCACGGTTCGAGAGCAGCATTCTTCGCGGTGACAACGATGTCGATTGCCCGAAGGTCTGGCCGGAGTTGATCGGCTAGTCCCTGCGCGGCGAAACCGATGTTTCGTCTCGCTTGTCGAACATCCATCCTGCCTAGACGTTCGCCGAAGATGTCAATCGTGCCAGATGATGGATGTTCTCTGAGGGCCATCATTTGAAGCAGGGTTGACTTTCCGCATCCATTAGCCCCGAGGACGAGCCAACGTTCGCCGCAGGAAATTTGGAGATTGATATTTGAAAGGATGTCGCGTTTCTCCCGAGCGAACCCAACGTTGTTGAGGTTGATGAGAACGTCGCTCATTGCTTGGTGCTCTGTGGCGAGATCGATACCGGGGTGATCGCTGCTAACTGGCCGCATGCAGCATCGATGTCATTTCCGCGATTCCGACGGACAGTGGCCTCAACCCCTCGACGAAGGAGCACGTTTTGGAATTTCTCGATTTGTTGTCGAGTCGAGCCGTTGAAGGCGTATCCAGAGGTTCGATTGAGTGGAATGAGATTGACGTGGGCAATCGGTCGAATTTGGCGACAGAGCTCAGCGAGGCGCTCAGCTTGATCGAGATCATCGTTTACTCCTTCGATCATCGCCCATTCGAAACTCATCCGGCGTCTTCGTTGGGCGACATACTCAGCACATGCAGCCATGAGATCGTCGATTGGATACCGCTTGTTCATCGGTATCAACGTGTTGCGGAGTTCATCGGTTGCGGCATGAAGGCTGACGGCGAGAGTGACAGGAAGTGGTCGGTCAGCGAGACGTCGAATTCCTGGAACCAGTCCAACAGTTGAGACCGTGATGTGTCGGGCTGACAATTCGAATTCGTCGTGGACCGTCTGCATGGCCGGCCAGAGAGCGTCTTCATTGGCGAGTGGCTCACCCATTCCCATCACAACGACGTTCGACAATCGTCGCCCCTGTTGCGCTGCCGCATATTTCGCTCTAGCAACCTGCTCGATGAGTTCTGCCGAGGTGAGATGCCGCGAAAACCCCTGCTGGCCGGTTGCGCAGAAGGTGCAGCCCATGGCGCACCCTGCTTGTGAAGAGATGCATACTGTTGCTCGATCGGAGTACAGCATGAGAACCGACTCAATGCGGGCGCCACCCTCTACTTCGTACAGAAATTTCGTGGTGAGACCGTCATCGGCTGTGCTTGCATGAATCTCGCGGAGAGAACATGGCAACGAGGCGTCGAGTTCTGTGCGGAGTTCGCTCGGCAGAGTCGTCCACGTCTCAGTTGGACCACAATCTGAATACAACGACTTCCATATCTGTTCGACTCGATAGCGGGGTAGCCCTTGCAAAATGGCCGCAAGGGTCTCCTTATTCGCTTCGTAGCGCGGTAGGCGCGACGTCATTTCTCAGCCACCCAACCATCGGTATGCCCGGTCGGTGTGGTGTACTTCCATCCCGATTGATTCGTACAACTTCATGGCTGCGATGTTGTCGGCATCGACGTAGAGCATGCCGAGTTGTATTCCGGTATCGGCAAGATGGCTAAAGCCAGCCATCACCATCTGCTTACCGAGGCCCATTCCACTCTTTGAGGGGTCAACGGCAATTGCATAGATCTCGCCGAGCTCTGGTTCGTGTAGGTCCGCCTCGTGTCGCTTTGTCCAGCAGAATGCGCTGATTGCTCCCGACGTCGGATACAGACGTACATCGTCTGAGCGGAACCAGGGTGCCTCCAAACGCCTTGCCAGTTGCTCTCTGCTCCATCCGCCTTGTTCTTCATGTGAAGCGAACGCCGAGTTATTGATAGCGAGCCAGTCATCCTCGTCCTGGTTCAGCACAAATGAGCGCGTCGAAGCCGACCCCTTCCAAAATTCGTTTCGGGTATCTGTGGTGAGCGGAATGCGCATTTGATGCAGCTTTCGGTGCTCGACAAAATTGAGACTGCTCGCAATGTGCTCAACCCAGGGGTCATGAGCACGAGCCCACCAGGTAAGTCGTGTGTGCGACCTATTCCGGAATTCAGCCAACAAGCCGTTGACGACAAGGGTGATTACTTCACGAGATGGTGAAAGAGAGTGATCGTGATGAGAAACAACTTCAAGAACCCAACCGTCGTTTGCGTGACTCGCAATTGCTACGGCGAGTATTGAAGTGCCGATGCTCGCAACTGCGACTAGCGGTGGTTGTGTCGAGCGTTGATCGAGTAGGTCGAGTCGAAGTTGGTCAGAGAGGATGCGATGTCCGTGAGCCATCTCGACTGACTGGCAGAACTCGTCAATAACCGAGCGATCGTGTGGAGCGACATGACCAACGTCCAAGTCAATTTTTGGGGTCGGAGATGTCACCTGTCTGAGGCTAGTCGTTGGGTGCGAGGTGTTACCGGGTCGCCCGTTCGGCACGAGAAATGGCTCGTTGTGCGCTCCGGAGAAGGCGCTCAGACTCGTACAGCGGGGAAAGGATGTCTTCACGCTCAGTTGATCGAAGCGGAGTGATGAGACCTTCAACTCGATCTCTGGCACGGACGAGGTATTCCTCAAGTGCAGTTAATTCTGCGCTGAGTGCGACGAGATCAATGTCCACAGAATCACCGTATTGGGAAATCAAAGGTTTTGTTGCTCCGAGAGGTGTATTCATGTTGCGAAAAGACATCAGTAACCTGTGGGTGTGCCTGAGGTTCGTCCAGAAATCGCTGCCATGCCGGGTTATCACTCGCCGCAGGTTGATGTCCCGGTCAGGCTGAACACGAACGAGTCACCGTTTGCGCCTCCCGAGGGTTTCATCAGTGAGTTCGCTGAGGCTGTTCAATCCATTGCTTGGAATCGATACCCAGATCGCTCCGCGAGCGCGCTTCGAAACGGTCTTGGCCGACATCACAACGTTGACGCTGACAATATTTTTGTTGCAAATGGTTCGAACGAGGTTCTGCAGACGGTGCTTCTTGCGTTTGCTGGGCCCGGGCGGCGAGTGGTCGTCTTCGAGCCGGGTTACCAGATGCATGTGCAGATTGCGCGAATCCTGGGGTCAGAGGTCATGGCGCTGGAGCGGAACTCTGATTTTGGTCTCGACGTTCATCGCGTTCGAGAGATGCTCACCGCAATTGACCCCCATGTGGTCCTTGTATCATCCCCGAACAACCCAACTGGGCAGTGCGACGAAGAGTCACTTCTCGATGTCATCTTGGAGTCGACCGACGCACTTGTTGTGGTCGATGAGGCATACGCCGAGTTCTCAACGTGGTCAGCCATTGAAC
>Ga0181573_10001601_pt1 | contig 22014 bp, 11 predicted proteins | sample 101ome_25_FD_148643 | JGI IMG/M metagenome (GOLD analysis project Ga0181573, IMG submission 148643) | Coastal salt marsh microbial communities from the Groves Creek Marsh, Skidaway Island, Georgia - 101409BT metaG (spades assembly) | ecosystem: Environmental > Aquatic > Marine > Intertidal zone... | reverse complement strand
TCGTTCGCTCGTTCGCTCGTTCGCTCGTTCGCTCGTTCGCCAGGCGTTCCTCTGGCACCAGATTCGGTGTATTGCGGCCGTGCTCGCGATGGTGGGCGAAGGGCTGGAAGAGCCGGGGGTCGTCAAGGAGCTGCTGGACGTGGAGCGGGTGACGTGCAAGCCGCAGTTCAAGATGGCCGACCCCGAGCCGTTGTTGCTGTACGAGTGTGCCTACGAGGAGCTCGATGGCGGGTGGATCAGGCCCGAGGGAGTTCTGCGAGCGTTTGATCGGGAGGTGGATCAGGAGGTTCGGATGCTGATGACCAAGGCGCAGGTGCTGCTGGCCACGAGGGACAGAGTTCTCGGCAGCGGGAGCGGGGATGTGCCGATGGCAGCAGCGGGTCGAGCTGCAGCTCGACAACGGCATGTTCCGCTGTTGGAGCGGAATCGAGAGCCGTCGATCGAGGGGCGGCTGGCGAAGCACGGGCTGCAGATCGTCAGTCGCGAGCCCAGAGAGCGGTAGGTGAGAACAGCCCGAGCTGCAGCTCGTCGGTGAGAGCGAGAGAGCGAGAGAGCGAGAGAGCGAGGACGAGGACCTCGCCGTCGCCAGAGAGAGAGGAGTCGTCGAGCTCCTGGTCCGTGAAGGTACCCACCACTTTTGAAACTATTCAGCTGTCACGTCATGATTCTACTTCACTCGGCGTGTCGTAGCCTCGCCCTGTGTGGACACTACGAACAATAGAAACAGTAGGAGCAGAGCGCGCGGAGCTCGAACTCAACAACTCAACAACTCAACAACTCAACCCGCGCAGGACTGAAACCCTCCGTTGCTCGCACGCCTCCATCGCTTGGAGACGATGGAGACGATACTCAGGAACCTGCTCAGCTCGCACCTGTCCTCGTACCTGTCCTCCGAGGACGAGGACGAGGGGTCTGGGCTGTCGTTCAGGGGCGTCGTGTTCAGGTACATACTGTCCGCTCTCCGCTCTCCGCTCTCCGTTCTCGGCGCTTGGTGCTCACTCGCTGACTCGGTGCTCACTCGTGCCATTCTTCTTCAGATGCGATGAGTATCCCCGGGTGCAGCGGTTCACGGCCCAGGTCCTTGAGATCCTGGTTCCGTGGGCGTCGCTCGCGACGTCGTCGATCGAGGTGCACCTGAAGGGCGTGAATCTGGCCCTCGGCCCGGCTGACGATGCCCGGGACGAGAACGCTTCGGGAGACCTCGAAGCGCAGACCCAAGGCAAGCCTTGGGACGAGGCTTGGCGGGAAGAGGGAGGGGGACTTGCAGACGACGGCGTCGCGCCGGCGGCGACGACAAACGCGGCCGTTTCTTCTTGGGTGGGCATGAGCATCAGATCGAGGTTGATCCGGAGCGGTCTGAACGTGTCGCTATGCGTGGAGGACCTGACGTTCACGGAGGAGGTCAGGGATGGTTCCACCGCGACCGTGCGGCTCGGCTCGCTGCGCGTGGCGAACATCCCGACGGACGACTGGGTCGGGCTGGTGCGGGACCCGGAAACTTGGCTGGGCAAGGCCGTCGTGATCGAGGATCTTGAAGTGTCCGTGGGCGGGAGCCTGTTGCGCGTTGGGTCGGCGCACGTCTCGTCGGTCCTCCCGATCTACGAGTTTCTCGATGATTCGTTCGAGTACAGCGGAAGCGACAGGATTGTGCCGGTGTGTATTGAATTGAATTGAATGGGTCGTCGGTTGGGTCGTCGGTTGGCTCTACTACCCACTACCCACTACCCACTACCCACTACCCACTACCCACTCACAAACGTAGGTCTCTGTCGCCGTCTCGACGCTCGCCATGGAGGGTGGGACGGGCCCGCTCCTCGGCTGGGTGATGAGCATGCTCTCGGGCGAGGCGAAGGAGGACGCGTGGAGCGTGGACGTCGGGGCGAGCGTGGGGGAGCTGTCGTACGGCGGGGCGGTCCTGACGCGGGCAGTCGTCCTTTGGCGCGACGGGGAGACGGTCGCGAGGGCCGAGCGGGTCGCCGTCGCGACGACAGCGTCGATGGGAGAGCTCGTCGGTGAAGACTTGGAGGTGCGGATGGACTCTGAGGGCGGGACGGCGTGGATGGACGGGGTGGTCCTGCGCGGACGGGGGGTCGAGGTCATCGTGAGCGGGCTGGAATGGGGGTCGACGGGGGTTCGCGTGGGCAGCGTCGTCTGTGCGGTGAAGGTGGACGAGATTCTCGGGGCGGGCCTCGTTGCCCGGGACGGAGACAACGACCAAGGGGAGGGGCGTCGTGGGAGCGCCGACGGCGGTCCCTCCCCCACCCCTTCGATCGAGGTGGGCACCGTCGTCGTCGGCTTGGAGACGGTCCAGGGGATGCTGACGCTGTGGTCGAGCGGCGTCGCGCACGGCGCGGGGCGAACCGTGGTGGGGTGTGCCGGGGTCGACGTGGCGGGGGAGCGGATGGTGCGAGTGCGGGGGGAGGCGACGCTGGCGTGGGAAGGAGGGGTGCGGGCGCTCCGGTTCGGAGACGTGGAGGTCTGGCTGGTCGATGACTACCTGAGCGTGGCACGGAAGTGCTGGGAGTTTTACGGCGTGGCGTTTGGCGGGCAGGGCAGTGACGATGATGCAGGTGGGGGTGACCACCGCCACGGGGAGGACGCGGTCGACGCGGAAGACAAGGAAGACCTCCGTGGCGGCTCGTGCAGTTCTTCATTGGAATTCGGGTCGTTGACGGTGCGACTGGGCGAGCGAGACGGGGCGAAGGAGGAGGTGACGTTGGTGGACACGAGGACAGGCTCCCGGGTGGTGGGGGTCGAGGAGGAGGTCCTCGCCTCGGTTGGGACGTTGGAAGACGGGTATGCGCTGTTCGAGGACCGAGAAGAGGAGGGACTGTGGTGGATTTCGCGGCCGGTGTCGCTGAAGAGCCTGCTACGAGCTGCGCGGGTCGACGGCAATGAGCTCAGACGCGGGGACGAGGTCCAGCTGGAAGTTCCAGAGAGCGGCGGCCGTTTGTGCGAGCTCGAAGTGCAAGGCGTGAAGATTGTGCTGGGCGTACCACCATGGTCGGACGACGGGGTGCAGAGCTGGGTGGACGCGGGATACGACCTGCTTGTGCCGGCCCCAAACGGCAGGCCGACCGAGCTGCGGGTCGGAGGCGGCGAATGCATCCTCGTGTCCAAGCTGACCTCGTACAACAGGCTGGACGTGACGGTGACACCGCGACTGCTGGTGCGCAATGAGCTCGAGGTGGCGTGCGGCGTCTCGGTCGTCGGCGAGACGGGCGTCGTCGAGTTGGGCTCGCGAGAGGAAGTGGGTCTGTCGATCGCCGGAGGAAGGCTGCCGTTCTTGCGTTTCCATCTCACGGACGGGGAATGCGCGCATCGCACCGCCCCCGTGAGCCTCGAAACGGCCGGGTCGACGGTCGCGAGCTTCGACCGCGGGGGTGGCGTCGGCGGCGTGGACGTGGATGTCGGCGTGAACGGCGTGAATGATTCTGGTCCCGGCCCCGCCCCTGCTCGCGCCCCTGTCGACGAGCTCACTGTCATCGTCGGGCATCACGGCTGGACGTCGGTGACGATCAAGGGTCGGGGCGCCGACGAGCGGGTTGGCAAGAGCGACGGCGGTATCGACGATGAAAACGACGACGACGAGGTCTTCGCTGCAACGATGAGAACAACGGCACTAAAAGTCGGTTTTGGCGGCCAAGACTGGGATCGGTCGATTGGCTGGCACGAGTTGCTGCTCCTGCGTGGGGGCACGAGAAGGAACAGACACGACCCGAAGTTGCGCGTTGGCCGAGCAAACACGAGTCTGACCGACAGGTCAATATCGGTTCGCGGCTTCAATCTGGACTTTGGACGTGTCGATGACGATAGCGTGAAGTACTTCGGCCAACTGTGGCGACTGTGGGGTAGAGCCCGGTCGTCGCCATCGACGCCATCGACGCCATCGCCATCGACGCCATCGCCATCGACGCCGATGCGCATCACTCTCGAAAACAGCGTCGATGTGGTCGCCGACGTCCAATCGATTCCGGTATCGCTCGCGATCAAGCCCATCGTCGAGGCGACCAGCGAGGCATTCACCAGTCACGTCAAGGCGGCGGTCTTGTATGCGGTGCCCCGCCTTGCGTATAACTGGCTCTTTGGTGGGTCGACTCGGTAGGGACCGACTCGGCAGGGCGCGGGCAGCGAGCACGACGTCGGGCGGATCGAGGCTGCACACCCGCATCGACCGATACGCCGACCCAACACCATTTCGCCACCCCTTCTCGTCAAACTCCACCAATCTCTCTAAATATGTAACTCAGTAGCATACGAGTCGACGAAACCTCCAGAATCGTCCTCGAACCGCACGATCGACGGTAGCCCCGACTTCTCGAGTCGGGCGGCCCACGCTCGACGACGCCCCGAAGAAGATCGCCGTTGCTCGCACAGTCTCTCAATCCTATGCTGATATCGCGATAATGTCCTGGCGACCATGCCCGGCGTTGTCGACCGGCGAGGCCGGCCTCCTGATTTCGGTCGATCGTCCGCGCTAGTCGGACGCATGAATGGGCTAGCGGTCACGCCGATCTTGTGTGGAGTATTTTTAATATCGTCAGTATCCAGCATGACGAGCCTGTGACTCTCCACCTGCATCAATCGGGCCTGTCGAGCGCACGATCGATCTACGAAAGGGACCCCTTTCGAAGGCCAGGCACCGCATGCAGACCAGCGGACGATCGACATCTGTTCCTTAATCGTACTTAGGACATAGGGATGCCGTTTAAAGGGCGATCGTGCAGCCGACGGCGCCCGTTCGGAGCGCGACGCACGTGATCGGATCGCGATCTCATTTTGCGGCTCGCGAAGGGATCTGATGAGCCAGCACGCCGTGTCATAGGACTTCAATATCCTCTAGAAGATCATTTGCTCAAAAAAAACAACAAGCAGCATCGCTTCGACGCGACTACAAGGGGCCCGACGACCGATCGCCGGGCGGAAGATCGCTACCCCGTCGCGGCCGCCTCGCGACTGGTCTGCTTCTATGGTCGTAATATGTGAATCTTATACGTATTTGCACTATCTGCATGCTACCTTCCGAGGGGAACCCGTCTGTGCGACGCGCGAACGAGCGCCGTCCGTGCGACGATCGAGGGGCCCTCCAAAGATCGCTGCGTCAGGTGTCGTCGGGTGTTCAAGATCGCTATTTACGGGATATATCGTGATGTCAAGGCCTGGAGAGGCAACAGCGCGATAGTCGGGGACGTTCAGGGCGTCACGCGCACCCGCGAGATCGCCGCGATCGATGTCGTCCGATCGCACGATCGCTGGAGGGCACGTTCGTCAAAGCTCTGAATAATGGTCTGATGAACTTAACATGGTCATGGTTTGAGTTTGGTTGAAATGTGAGTCGTTTCGTGCGCTCTGTGGTCGGGCCCTGAATCGCCGCCTGTTCCGCGCCGCGCGGAGGGCGCGTCTGGGAGGTGGCAAAGGGCCTCGGTTTGGTGATCTGGTGCGTGTTTTACATTACATTACCAGGCGTAGATGGACTTGGGGAAGCACTCGGACTGCCAGCGGTCGTTGAAGGCGGCGACAAGCTTCCTGGCGCGCTCGTGGGTGTAGATGTGGTTGGTGGTGTCCGTGTTGGCGTACAGCCAGTTGTAAAGCCTCCTCTCGTTCTCGTCGCCGCCGCTCCCCCTCGGGAACCTGCCGCCGTGCGTCCGCTTAAACTGCTTCACGGCCTCCAGAGTCGCGTCCCACTGGGCCTCATCCCTCTGGTTGGCTGGGTGACCGGCCCCGAAACGCCACGTTCCGGCCGCCAGGTTGGGGAAGCACTCCTTCTCCCAACCCTCCTTGAACGCCTCATTTAGCTTCTCCCAGCGAGCCTGGGTCCAGTCGCGACCGCCGAGCCTGAAGCTCTTCAGCCAATCGTACAAGCTCTGCTCCTTCTTGTCCCTGCTGTTCTGCTTCGGAAACCGTCCCTTCGTCTGCTTCCACTGCTTGCACACCTCCAGCCGGGCGTTCCACTTCTCTTCGTTTGGCTGCATGTGTCGCGGCAGCTGTCTCCCTCGACCATCAACCTTCTGCACCTTGGTCGGCGCTGGCTCCTCTTCTTTCTCCCGCTCGGCCTCCGTCTCCGCCGCGAGCTCTGGATCTGATTGGGTTGTGTTCTTGCGCTTCGCCATCACGCACGATATAACGCTCCCTCGCACAAACGCAAATTAGTAGAGCATACACTGAGCGACGCCTCGACGGAAGGAAAGAATCTTTTCGTTTTGCGGGGAGAAAGTTCGAGGCCACTTCTTTACTTCCGGTGGTCACGTGTTGAAGCGAAACTCCACAATATTCGATCTGTGGGCCATTTCCGTGGGCTGTATACCCTCATGTCATACCACGCAAGTCATGCCACCGAGTAAGAGCAGAAAGCGCTCCAGAGCGAAGCCGGCTGAGACTGAAAATCGTTCGAACCAAGAACATTCCGAAAGCCGTCCGCCTGACGCACCAGCAGCGTCCAAGCCTCAACCGAGCAACGTGAAGAAGAGCAAGAGCAAGAGCAACAAGAACACGAGCAAGGCGCAAGCGAAGAAGGCCTCGAAAAGACACATGGCCGAGGGGAAGAAGAAAGGCAAGACGACCGAGAACTTGGACTCGAACGACGGAGACGGGGTACACGGTGGAGACCGGGGAGTTTCGGCCGGAGCGGGAGCCGGCCCGGCTCACCACGACCCCCCGCCGTCGATCGAGGCCGTCCTCCGTTCCCTCGTCCAGAACCCGGGATCATACCACCCGCATGGGTTCTCGTTCTCCCATGGTTCCTCCTCTCGTCAGCGCGAGAAGATCAACGCTCTGATCGACATGATAGAGAACAGCGGCAACCCAAGCGAGCAGCTCACGGGCCTCTCGGAGCTCTGCGAGCACGTCTCGATCGCGTCCGAGGAGTCGATAATGTCGTTTCCGACCGATCGCGTCGTTCCCCTGCTCCTCGAGGAGCTGCAGGAGAGTGACAACCCGGACGTGATGCTGCTGGCCGCCAGGGTCGTCACCCTCCTCCTCGACGTCTACCCGCCGTCAGCGAGGCTCGTAAGCCAGTACGGGGGCGTCGGCGTGTTCTGCGAGAAGCTTCTCAGCATCGAGTACATCGATCTCGCCGAGCAAAGCATTCAGGCGCTGGGGAAAATAAGCGAGAGCTACCCCAGCCTGCTGCTGGACACCAGCCACGGGAACGTCCTGGACGCCGTCCTGTCGTTCATCGACTTTTTCCAGGTCGGCATGCAGCGGATCGCCGTTGCCACCGCTGCGAACGTCTGCCGCGCCATGACATCCGGCGACGGGCACCATATCCCCGGCAACAAGGACAGCGCCCTGGAAGCGCTCACCTCGTTGTTCCGAGCGTCCATCCCCGGCCTCCTCCAGCTGACCACGTCCTCGGACAACAAGATCGCCCTTTCCGCCTTTCAGGCTCTGACGTCTGTCGCCAAGAGCTGCAGTCTCGCGCAAGTCCCGGTCGAGTCCGTAATCGACATCGACTGCATGCAGATGGTCCTCGGGCGCCTGGTGGCCGTCGGTGGCACCAATGTCACCATCAAGCCGTGTGTGTTCTACGCCTTGGCGCGGTTCGTGTCGACGTACACGTCGACATCCGTCGAGCTTCCGAAGAGGCTGCTGGACCAACAAGCGCCGTGCGTCGTGGCCAATATCCTGGCGCTCCTGTCGACTAAGGCCCAGGCCGCAAGCGTGGGCGGGGTGATGGGGTCGCTCAAGGACCTCAAGCCGCGCAACCAGGACGAGATGTTCGTCCTCCTGTCGCTGGTCGATAACATGCTGCCGACGGTGCTCGCGTCGGATCTCCGCGTCTTTGACCGGTCCAAGACCAAGCGGGAAATGAAAACCCTCGAGGCAGAGGGCCTGGTGGTTCGCGACGCGGCCGGCCCAAAGAACCTCGAGTCGATGCGGTCCGAGCTCCTCGATCAAGGGAGCAGCGGACCCGCCGCCGAGGCCGAGGGCGAGGCTCCCCAGGTCACCGAAACCACCGAGTCTGTCGAGCCTGTCGAGGTCATCGAGGTCATCGACGTCGCCGAGACGAGCAAGAGCCGCCTGGACGCCGTCGCGCCCGTGCTGCTGGACGCCCTGCTCCACCTGGAGTTCGCGACGCTGTCCCGGGACTCGAAGATGGGGGTGCTGTCTGTTGTCGACAAGATCCTTTTCTACGCGTCCCCGGCGTGCCTGACCAAGCTGGTTGCCGAGCTCCCCGTGTCGGTCTTTGTGATCCGGCTCCTCCAGTCGTCCAACCACGCGTGGCCTTTGAGCAGCCTGAAGTTCGTGGCGATTATGCTCCAGAAGGAACCTGATCTGAAGAAGGTCCTGCTGCGCGAGGGGATCATGCACGAGGTGAGGAAGACCAAGGAGACGTTCCTTGCACTCGGCCAGGCCGAGCGGGACTTGTCGGCGGCGTACGTGTGGTTCGCCGACCGGGTCCTGAGCTGCTCTTTCGGCGAGAACGTGAGAAAGGGTGGCGTCTCCGGTGATGACGAGACGGAAGGCATGCTGGCCCTGCGGACGCTGCGCGAGTCTGTCGCGGCGGCCCCAGACGATGACGAGCGCGTCCTGGCCGCCATGGGCGGGTTCGTCAAGCTCGTCCTGGATCGCGCCGTGTCTTCGTACGAGATCAACGCATCGGGTATCCTCGAGGACGTGCACGCGTACCTGACTGGCGGATCGAACGGCGCTGCTGGTGGCACGGCCGGTGCTCCGGCGGGTGCTGTGGGTGCCACCTGCCAGGCCAGAAAGAACAGCTTCCTGGCGCTCCTGGGATCTCCCGAGGCGACAGAGCGAGTGATCGACACCGTCCAAGAGATTCTGATGAACAGCGAGCACTTGCAGGTGATCAAGTCGATGACACACGCCATGCCCAGCTTCCAGTCGATGTTGCTCAGCAACCTCGGGCTTAGCGGGAGGGCTGTCGGCTTGGACGGGCCGGAGGACGATCGGGAGGGCGATCCATTTGTCAACGGACTGAAAGCGCTCGGCACGCCGCTGCGGATCAAGCTTCGGTGCATGGACGAGGCCCTGCGCGACCGACTCAGCGGGACGGCCATCCTGATCGAGCCCCTGGCGACCGTCGCGCAGACCCAGGGGTACTTGAAGCCGAAGATTGCCCGACTGCTCACCCCCAAGCTGACCGAGCAGCTCAAGAAGGCAGCCGGAGACGATCATTTCGATCGAAACGCAAAGGGTGCGAACGACGCGAATGTTGCGATCGATGGGAGCAAGGGGACCAACAAGGGGACCAACAAAGGGAAGGAGGTCGTCACACGCTCCAGGGCCAAGCAACTGGCTCCCCCCGCCGGTATGGGGGGCAGCAAGCTCGAGCAGAAGGTCGACGACGAGAAGAAACAGGCGTTGCCGAAGTCTTCCGATGACTCGTACGACTCGGAAGAGTACTCCGACGACGACATGGAGGTTCTCGAGGAGCTCCTCGACAGTGAGGGCGAAGACGAGGACATCGACATGGTCGAGGGTGACGCCGGCGATGCGGCGGCCATCGATGCCCCCAGGGCCGACGCCCAGCGCACCGACCGCAACGCCAGTGCCAGGGACGACAGCAACTTTTCCATCAAACTCTACCTGGATGGAAAGGAACTCGACACGTCCGACACGCTGCTGCGTGTGCTCCACGCGAAGAACCTCACGGGCCTGCCCGCAAACTCGGACTCGGACCTGGCGCGGGTCTGGCAGGAGACGCACCAGATCGACATACGCGTGTGCTTCGGAACGGCCAACGGTGGCGACAACGGCCGTGGCGCCGTGCCAATGGACACCGACGCTTCTGGTGCGTCTGATGCGTCCGTCGCAGCGTCGCTGAAGGACGTCCTGTGCCCCCCGACCGGTAGCGCCGATCGTGCCGACGTGCCGGTCGATTGCCAGGTCTATTACGCCGTACGCGTGCTCCAGGTCTTCGAGGAGACCAAGGGTGCCTCTTCAGAGTACAGGCCGCTTCTGGTCAACTCGAAGATCTGCTCCAAGCTGACCAAGCAGATGAAGGACCCGCTCCTGGTCTGCTCCCGCACGCTGCCCGACTGGTGCTCCAGGCTGCCGTACCTGGCGAAATTCCTGTTCTCGTACGAGTCCAGGCGAATGTACTTCCGCTACCATGCCTTTGGACTCGGCCGGACCACACTGGCCATGCTCGAGGACGCCAGCGGGGCGACGGCCAATGCAGGCCAGGGCCTGACCGGCGACCTGCCCTTCCGGGCCCCCCGGATCGCGCGCCAAAAGGTGCGAATCTCCCGGACACATGTCTTGGAGTCTTCCAGAAAGGTGTTCGAGCGGTACGCGGACGCCAAGTCGAGGCTCGAGGTCGAGTTTTACAACGAGGCCGGCTCGGGGCTTGGTCCGACGCTCGAGTTCTACACCCTGCTGTCCATGGAGTTTCAGCGGCGCGACCTCGGCATGTGGAGGGACGCGGATGCCACGTCCACGGCCGCCACCGCCGCCAACAACAAGAGCGGAGACTCCCTCCCGGGCCCCAAGGCCGGCGAGCTCCCCGTCACCAAGAAGACCAAGGAGCTCATCTCGTGTCGGTTTGGCCTCTTTCCCAGGCCGGTGCCGCTCGGCACGGCGAGCGCCGCCCTGAAGAACAACTTCAAGCTGCTGGGACAGGCCGCCGCCAAGGCCATCCAGGACGGCCGCCTGCTGGACATCCCGCTGTCGAGGCCGTTCTACAAGCTCTCCCTGCTCGGTCCGGGATCTCTGGACCGCGAAGACTTGCAGGACATCGATCCCGACGTCCAAAAGACCCTCTCGGAGATCCAGCACGCAGTCACGTCAGCCGCGGCCTCCACCACCGGCACGGTGACGCTCAAGGGCGTGCCCATCGACGACCTGTGCCTGTCTTTCGTGCTTCCCGGCGACGACACGTACGAGCTGTGCCCCGGAGGTGCAGACGTGACCATCACATCGCAGAACGCCGCCGAGTACGTGCAGGGCGTCTACGACGCGCTCCTCGACTCGGGCGTTCGCGACCAGATGGCCGCCTTCCGCGAGGGGTTCAACGGAATTTTCCCGCTGGAGCAGCTGCGGATTTTCTACGAGGACGAGATCGAGGCCATCCTCTGCGGTGATGCCAAGGAGACCTGGACGCCCGAGTCGCTGGCGGCTGCCATCAAGTGCGATCACGGGTACATGTCGTCCTCGCCCCCGGTGGTCGCGCTGATCGACGTCTTGTCCAACCTGGACCCCGTCGACAAGCGTCGGTTCCTGAAGTTCGTCACGGGCGCCCCGCGCTTGCCCGCCGGCGGGTGGTCCGCGCTCAAGCCGAGGTTCACGGTCGTGCGCAAAAACCCCGACGTGCCGATGCCACCAGCCAACGCCGACGCCGAGCCGCTGTCCCCCAAGACGAGGGACCAGCTTGTGGCGATGTATGCCGACAAAGATCTGCCGAGCGTCATGACGTGCGCCAACTACCTCAAGTTGCCGCCCTATTCCGCCAAGGACGTCCTCCGAGACCGACTCCTGTTCAGCATCCGCGAGGGACAAAACTCCTTCGACCTTTCCTGATGATGAGCATCATCTGAGCATCTGATATATTTGATTCAAGACCCAAGTTCATGCATTACATTCATTTGGTGTCATCATCGTCGTCGTCGCCTCCCAGCATGACCGTGCTTGGCACGATCACGATCACCGCACCAGACGCACGGGACGCCCCGCAACCACCCCTCGTCCCACTCCCCGGCCCCAAACCCTCGGCCGCACGCGCATCGGCCCCAGTGGCCGCCTCGCCGCCCCAAACGCGTTTGCAGCGCCGTTCCCGTTCCCGTTCTCCCCCAGCAGTCCACGAATACGCTCCTCCACATCCTCGACGCGGAAATCGTACGGCACCGAAATGATCCCAGAATCCCAGAGATCGTACTGGTTGTCGATGGCCAGCTCGACGTTGGACAGGTCGAGCCCCGCCAGCCGCTCCCCGACCTCGATCAGACGCCCACACGCCTCCATCACCGCCCCCGTCTCGTAACTCGCCATGATCCTCAGCAGCCGTTTCGCCCCGAGCGCCTCCCTGGCCAGCTCGAGCGCCTGCTCCTCAAAGTACGAATCGCTCGTCGTATCATCCGACGCCTCTGACGCCTCGAGCGCCTCCTCGCTCCGCAAGAACTCAACGAGCATCTTCGGACTACACTCAGTCGTGACCGTCAGCAGCCGCGAACTCGGAATGTACGTGATAGGCTCGCTCCCCTCCCCGCCTGCCCCGCCCGCCGAGCTCCCCACCAGAATACTGAACGAGAAATCCCGATCCAGCGCCAGCCCCCCACCGTTCGCCCCGTTCGCACCGCTGGCATTCACCCCTCGCACATACTCATACATCTCCCCAGCCCACACCACAAAGTCCTTCAGCTCCCCGCTCCCCAACGAATTGTACCACACCCGCTCGACCCGCAGCAGCTCCCCCAACTCATCCGCCAGCACCCGACTGCGACCGAACCAGTACGCCTCCACCCTCGAAAACACACTCGCCCGCTCAAAATCCAACTTTCCCATCGCCCGCCGTAACTCCTCCACCCCAGCCACCAGATGCACCGTCCCATTCTCCCCGACGTGCGACTCCATCAACACATTCCGCATCCGAAACGTCCCATCCTCCTCCTGCAGCGCCGAATTCACCGCAGGCAGAAAGTTCGGATGATACAACCGAACCGACAGCCCCGACAGTTTCTCCGACACCTTTACCTTGTCTACCCCGCCCACCCCCCCCATTGCGGTTTGGAAATTCTCCAGACACTCCCGGTGCACCTGCTGGTTATTGCTGGTCACATAGCTCTCCCCACCCAGGTCAATCCGCTCAATTCCATACTCCCGCTCCAACGCCTCTCGCAGCGCATTATTCTCCTGCTTGATCTGATTATACGCCTCTGCCATGTTCGACGCCTCTGCCAGCACCTGCCGCAGAAACGCAACCAGATCCGTATTATCCCGCCCACCCCGATCCTCCCCCGACTGCGCAATGAACGATGCATCCACCTCATCCGCCTCAGACGGACTGATCAGACCAAACGCCAGAAACAACGGCGACAACGGCGTCGTCGACCGCGGCTTGAGCGACACAACCACCCTCGAAAACTCCTGCGTATGCTTCGAAATCACCCCACGATGATGACCACCGGTACTCGAGCTACTCGAGGATTCATTCGATGACGCATTCAATTCGCCATTCGCACCCTTGGGCGTCACCTTGACGAAAAACTCGAGCTCCACCTCGACGCCATCCTCGCTCCCCAGACACTCGACGTACGAGTTGAGCTTGGCCAACGACGCCGCATTCCGGGCCCGCTCGAACTGAAACTGCTGAAAGAGATCCGGATGAATTTGCCTACGTGCGAGCGAACGAGCAAACGAGCAAACGAGCGAACCCATTTCTGTGAGTCCGGTATCGTCCGGTATCGTCCGGTACCCTGGGGGTCTGGGTACCGTCCAGGGTGATGGGCACGCACGAAAACCCAAAGACCGACGTACCTCACGACGTTCTTGAACAACGACTTAATCGAAGGCGACGTGTTGGTCGTGTCCGCCATTCTGATTTCTGGAACCCTGAATTCAGTTTTTTAGCGCACCAAAGCCGTGTCTGGTTCGCCTGGTTCTCCCGCAGACCGCAGACAGACCGTACAGAAGACTACTCTACGTCTACACGTTGATGCGTACTTATACGAAGAAAAAATCCATCAACTTCCGCCCGACTGTGTTCGTTCGGTCACCGATGATCCATGACCCGGCTGGCTTTTCGAGCAAAAGCCGCGACCGCGTCGTCGATACACACAAATTCATACGTACTTGTATCGTCACGTGGTCAGTTCATTCACCGTCGTCATCGGACCGAGGATACACGAAGACGAACCGTCGTCATCGGCTCTTCCAGAAGAACAAGACTCAGATCATCGCTTGCTCCGTCCCGATGGTTCGTCGTTCGCTGGATTTCTCTCCCGACGGTCGGTCGTCGAAGGACGCCATCTGCGTGGCGGTTCGCTTCAGACCGCTGAGTGCGAAGGAGATTGGTCGGGGGGACAGGGAGGTATGGCGTTGCCAGGGCAACTCGGTGGGCATCGTGTCGTCGGCCGAGGGGGAAGCCTCGGCAATGGACGTCAAGTTTGCGTATGATCACGTGTTTCCGGCGTATACTCAGAACGATGCGGTGTATGATACGGTGGGGGCGTCTATTGTGAAGACGTCGGTGTTGGGTGGGTTGAACGGGACGATCTTTGCGTATGGGGTGACGTCGTCGGGGAAGACGCATACGATGATGGGGGACGAGGAGACGCCTGGGATTGTGCCGCATGCTGTGTCGGACCTGTTTGAGCATGTTTCGGCGGGGGAGCGGTCGAAGATCTTCAACGTGTCGGTGTCGATGATCGAGATTTACAACGAGGTGGTGAACGATCTGCTGGATCCGGGGAATACAAACCTGCGGCTGCGGGAGGAGCAGAAGGCGGGAGGGGCACAGGCCGGGATGCGGCAGGTGGTCGTGGAGAATCTGCGGGAGGAGCGGATTGGGAGCGTGGAGGAGGCGCTGGAGGTGATTGCGTTGGGGAATGAGCACAGGAAGATTGGGGCGACGGCGTTCAACGAAGGGTCGTCGAGGTCGCATACGGTGATTAAGATTACGATCGAGGCGTCTGATCGGCCCGAGTTTATGAAGGATCCGATGAAGACGGCGGCGGCGAGGACGGTGTCGAGTCTGACGATGGTGGACCTGGCCGGGAGCGAGAGTGCCAAGGCAGAGGTGAATAAGAACCAGCGGGTGGAGGGGTCGTATATTAACAAGAGTCTGCTGACGCTGGGGACGGTGATTCATAAGCTGAGTGATGGCGGGGCGCAGCATATTCCGTTCCGCGATTCCAAGCTGACGCGGATCCTGTCCAACTCACTGTCGGGCAACGGGGCCCGGATCGCGGTGGTGTGCACCATCACGCCGGCGTCGACGCAGGCGGAGGAGACGCACAATACGCTCAAGTTCGCGAGCAGGGCCAAGACGATTACGATCGAGGCGAAGAGGAACGAGATTATGGATCAGGCGGCGCTGGTGGCCAAGTACCAACAGGAGATTGGGCTGCTGCGGCGGCAGCTCGAGCTGGCGCTTAAAGATAAGAGCTCTGGCGGTGTGGGCGCGGAGGAGCGGGCGATGCCGAGCGAGGCGACGTCGGTGGAGATCATGTCGTTGCGGGAGAAGATAGAGGAGGAGCACGCGGCCATGGTCGAGGGGGAGCACGAGCGGCTGCGGCTGGCGGAGCGGGTCGAGGAGCTGCACGAGGCGCTGATGAAGGTGAACGATTCTGTGGAGATTATGCAGCAGCGGATGCGGGCAGAGGGCACGATCGGCGAGGACGAGAGCTCCAAGGAGGCAGAGAAGCTGCGGGACGTCCTCGTCCTCCTCAACAACGAGATCCGGAGGCTCAAGGGCGGCGGCGGGGGCTTTGGCGTGCAGGATATGGACTACGAGGACAAGGAGGATTACGAGGTCACCATGTCGGCCTTTTACGCGGAGCGTGAGTTTCTGAACGAGAAGCTCGAGCAGCAGGACGAGTGGAACACCATCCTGGCCAACGCCCTGGACGCGATGAAGGTCCTGGTCGCCCAGGGACGCGGAATCGACGCGGATCAGATCGACATGGAGGCAGTCCTGGGCGGCGACTACTCGTCCATCGGCGGTGACCTGAGCTCCCTGGACGGCATGGCCGGCGTCGCCGGGGCAGACGGGGCCCAGCAAGCCGGCAGCAACGCGACCAAGCTGCGGCTCGCCGACCCCAATATCGTCGAAAAGGTGATGAATCTCGAGTCAAAGGTGCTCTCGGCCATCTCGGCGCTGCAACGCAAGGGAGAGAAGCTGGCGCAGCAGAGCGCGGTCCAGAAGACGCTCGCCGGGCACAACGACGACATCGCCGAACACCTGCACGACCTGACTGTCGAGAACGACAACCTCAAGAAGGAACTCAAGCGAGTCGAGGATCAGAACGAGCAGCTCCAGGGATACATGGTCGACGACCTGTCAGAGGAGGAGCTCCGGGCGCTGATCGACAAGCTGACGTCCGCCGTCCAGCGGGTCACGGTCACTGTGTCCACCAAGAAGATCTCCATGAAGACGCAAGGGAAGCGGAACAGCAGACCGGCCATCGACCTGTCTGTCAGCGACGACCAGGGGGTGCGGATGAGCCGCGAGGACATCCTGCGGGAACTGGCGGCTCTGCGGCAGAGTGTTCCTGGGAGTTCGTGAACGACCAGTATGATAAGCCTTTTTTTTCTCAGCAAGTCCTCTGCCTCCGCACGCCACACGAGCAAAGTCATCCATACACCCATAGATTCTGAGCGCGGCGCGGAACCGAAAACTGGGAGGGGAGATACGCGACGACGTGGGTGGGAAATTCGAAACCAAACCCTGATGACCTCCACCGGGCGACGACGGCCGGGACGGCCGTCGTGGTCGTGGGGAGCCCTCGCGCCGCTCCTGGCGTTGCTTGAGCTCCTGGTGTTGGTCTCGCACGCGAAACGCCACGACCACCACGGTGGTGGCCACGGCAAGACGCATCACCACCAGTACCTGGTGGGCGTGGGCAAGGCGGACATCACCGGACCGATCACCGACGTGCAGATGATGGGATACGCCAATCCCGAGCAGATTGCGGGGGGACTTCACACCCGGCTCTACGCACGGAGCGTCATCGTCGCCGATACTGCCACCACCACCACCATGACCACCGACAGCAGCAGGGTCGTGTTTGTCAACCTGGACGCGTGCATGGCTTCGCAGGCGGTCACGTTTACGGTGATCGATCGCCTGCGGGCCATGTACGGCGACACGTACACGGCGGACAACGTCGTCCTGTCGGGAACGCACACCCACTCGGGCCCGGCGGGCTACCTGCAGTACCTCATCTACGACATCACCGGCCTCGGATTTGTCCAGGAGACCTTTGACGCGCTCGTGGACGGGATCGTCCTTTCGATCGCCCGGGCCCACGACGGCCTCGCCCCCGGGCGCCTCTGGGCGGGCAAGACCCGCGTCGAAGGGGCCAACGTCAACCGGAGCCCGACGGCCTACGTGAAGAATCCCGAGGCCGAGCGCGCGCTGTACGAAGACGACGTGGACAAGGATATGACGCTGCTGCGGATCGAAGACGACGAGGGCCGCGGGATCGGCGCGTTCTCGTGGTTTCCGGTGCACGGGACCAGCATGAACAACACCAACAGGCTGATCAACGGCGACAACAAGGGTGCCGCGTCGCTCTTCATGGAGCGCGACATGGAAGACGGCTTTGTAGCGGCCTTCTGCCAGGCCAACGTGGGAGACACCTCTCCCAACACGCTCGGAGCCTTCTGCATGGACACTGGCCTGCCGTGCGATGCGGTCCACAGCACCTGCGACGGCCGCGTCCAGCAGTGCATCGGCCGGGGCCCCGGCTGGCCCGACCACCTTGAGAGCACGCGTATCATCGCTGAAAAGCAGCGCGACGCGGCCGTCCGGCTGTTCAACGACAAGGGCAAGGCTGTCGGCGACACCGACTGGGGGACCCTGCAGCCCGTGTCGGGCGCCATCGAGAGCATGCACGTCTACCTGGACATGAGCAACGTCACCGTGCGTTCCTCGTCCAAGACGCGCGCCGGCAAGACGTGCAAGCCGGCCATGGGCTTTTCGTTCGCGGCCGGCACCACCGACGGGCCGGGAGCCTTCGACTTTCAGCAGTCGGACACGCACGGCTCGGCCTTCTGGAGGCTGGTGCGGAACTTCATCACAAAGCCGACCGCCGAGCAAGAGAATTGTCACGCGCCCAAGCCCATCCTCCTGGACGTCGGCGAAATGCACTACCCGTACGAGTGGGCGCCGTCCGTCGTCGAGATTAGCATCGTCCGGATCGGCAACTTTGTCATCCTGGCCGTTCCGGGAGAGCTGACGACAATGTCCGGGCGCCGACTGCTTCGATCCGTCCGCGACAAGGTGGAAGAGGCCTGGGGCGCGTCGAGCCGGCTCCACATGGTCATCGGCGGCCTGAGCAACACGTACTCGTCGTACGTCACGACGTTTGAGGAGTACCAGGAGCAGCGCTACGAGGGAGGATTCACGCTGTTCGGACCCCACACATTGGACGCCTATATCCAGGAGTTTGGCCGGCTTGCCGACTGCATGGTCGGGCGCGGCGCTGACGCTGCCGACGCTGCCGACGCTGCCGGCGCTGCCGACGCTGCCGGCGCCGACGACCGGGGGTGCAGCGACAAGGGCCCCTCGCCGCCTGACATGCTGGACGCGCAATGGTCCCTGGTCCCGGGCGTCGTCGTGGACGCGGTGCCCTTCGGCAGACGCTTCGGGGACCCGTCGCGCGACGTGCCTCAGAAGAGCTACCTGCCTGGCGAGACCGTGGAGGTCGAGTTCCACGCAGCCAGTCCCCGCAACGACTTCAAAGCGGAGGGAACGTACGTACAGGTGGAGCGACTGGTGGTCGACCGCGGGGAGACGGAGCGACCGGCGACCTCGTTCCTCGCGCGCCTCGGGCAGCAGGTGCTGCGCCTGGTCGACGCTGCGGCCGCGGTGGACGTGGTCGGCCTGGTCGGCCGATGGCGCGACCTCCGCAGCAAGAGCTCCCATTGGGTCGTGGTGCACACCGACGCCGACTGGTGCACCAAGTTCCGGTGGTACCGGACCGTCTCGCTGTCGCCGTACTCGTATGCAGGCGTCGAGTGGACCATCCCGGCCGAGGGGGCGAGCGGACTCTACCGGGTGCGTTACCTGGGATCGAGCAAGAACCTGCTGGGCGAGGTGACGGCGTTCGAGGGACTGAGCGCGGAGTTCGAGGTGCGTCCTGGCGGGGGGACCGAGTGAGCAGTGAAAAATTTCCCACGTAGGCGAGAGTCAACCCCGGTCGCACACAACGTTCCGAATTTCTGTGCGTGTGATCGCCTCGTCCGGGCGTCATCATGTCGAATTGATCGTATATTCTGAACCATGGCATCTGTTACACTCTCCAGACACTCCACGACCAGCGATTTGGAGGAACTCATGGAGGGCAGAATTGAAAGAAGGGGAACGGCCTCAGTCGACCACCCGCGGAGGTCGAGGGCCTCCCTGGATGCTCCAAACCTGTATGAATTACAAGGTGTGGTGCAGCATTACGCTTGGGGGCGCAGTGCGGACGAGAGCAAGATCGCCAAACTTCTGGCCTCACGCGGAGACGAAGTCGACGCGACCAAGCCGTTTGCCGAGCTCTGGATGGGGACGCACTCCAACGGGCCCGCCTCTGTGAAGCTCAACGGGGAACAGGTGATGCTCAAAGACGTCTTGGGGGGCGATTTGCCCTTTTTGCTCAAGGTCTTGAGCGTCAACACCGCCCTCTCGATCCAGAGCCACCCGTCCAAGGCGCTCGCCGAGAAGCTTCACCGCGAGCGGCCCGACATATATAAAGATCCGAACCACAAGCCGGAGATGGCGATCGCGCTGAGCCACTTCGAGGCGCTGTGCGGCTTTTGCTCCGTGTCTGAGCTGGAGTCGACGCTCCGCGACGTGCCCGAGCTGGCCACGTGCTGCGGGCAGGACGTGGTGGACCGGTATCTGGCCGTGCCCGCGGACCATGAAGCGGAGAAGAAGCGGGTGCTGAAGGAGCTGTTCACATCGCTGATGACCGTGGACCAGGACACTGCGTCGACGGTGGTCCAGAGCCTCGTCGACCGGCTGTCTCGCGCCGAGCGCGAGCTCACGCCCCGCGAGCGACTGGTCCTGCGGTTACAGGACGAATATCCGCTCGATATCGGCGTGCTCTCCTCCTACCTGCTGAACTACGTCTGCCTCGAGAGCGGTGAGGCCATCGCGCTCGGCGCCAACGAGCCGCACGCGTACTTGGCCGGCGAGCTCGTCGAGTGCATGGTACGGCCTTTTGTCTCCCTCTCTGATTTTGATTCTCTCCCTCACTTTCACTCACTCACTCACTCACTCACTCTCTCTCTCTCTCATTCGGAACGTTTCAGGCGACCTCTGACAACGTCATCCGGGCAGGGCTGACGCCCAAGTTCAAGGACGTCAACGCGCTCTGCAGCTCGCTGACCTACGCGCAGGGAGCATGTCCTGTGATGCAAGGCCGCGAGGTCGCTCGCGGCCTCTGGCTGTACAGGCCCGAGTTTGACGAGTTTGAAGTCTGGAAGATGGAGCTGGCCGACGAGGGCAGCCTGTCGCTTCCCAGGACCAAGGGGCCGGTCATTGCGTTCTGCCTGTCGGGAGTGGGAAGCATCAACGATAAGTCTGTCCGCAAGGGCACGATCATTTTCATTCCCGAAGGCACGCCGGTCAAGGTGCGAGGCAACCTGGTCATGTGGGCCGCGTCGGAGAACGGAAAGGGCTGGTAGGGGGTGAGGGTGGGCTGGGAGGATCCCCGACCCCTGACGACGACGACGACGACGACGACGACGACGATGATGATGATACGAGGCGTGATCTCAAAAATACGAATGTTTTTTTTTGCAAGGTGCGGTTACTCAAACTGTCGAGCAGCGGGACTTGGGAAAGTTCTATTGAGGCGCCGCTGGCAGTCCGAGTGCTTCAAGAAATCCATCTGGGCTTGGTAAACCCCGCGTCCCCCGCGTCCTCCCGGTCTTTGGTTGGTGGGTAATTCCGCTCAGTCGTGCCTCTCAGTCCAAATTCTCTCTCTTTCTATCCACAAATTCTCTCTCTATCCAACAAATATGACCTCGTCGACCACGTCGGCGCAGCTCATTGCGCGAGTACGTGTTTTTGAGGCACCGTTCGACATTCGACGACACACTCTTCCGACACCCCATGGGACCGGTCCAACTCACGTCACCACGCTCTCTCGATTCGCAGTACTTCGGATCCCCGATTGCCAGATCGAGGGTGTCGACCGCCTTTCGCTCCGTAGCCGGCGCGAGTGCCCAGAAGAGGGCCGACGAGATCGGAAATTCAACCAATACCACCGTGCGCAAGGTGGCCGAGAAAAAGGCGCACAAGAAATAGCAGCGACGACGACTACGACGACGATTTACAACCCACTACTATTTATCCATTCCCACCACCCTCCTCCTGCCCTCACCGAGTCGTCACGACCGAGTCTTGCACGCGAGACTCTGTCACCGCCGCCGTGAACGCATCTTAAATCATCCCAGATTAAAATGAGTAAGTAAGTCCTCCAACATCCGTATCAGCTTCAATCAGCCCACCACGAGCATCACCCCCACCAGGAGCGACATAATCCATCCGACCGTCGACGACGCCCCCTTGTTCGCCGCCCCCTTGTTCGCCCCAGCATCGGCTCGGGCGTTCTCGGACAGCAAACCCTCCACCCAAGGCACAACAACTTCTGCCTGAGAACTCATTGCGCCAACTTGACAATGCAACGCCCCGCCGCTCTCGGCGTCAAACATCACCAGCTTGCTGTTGCTCTTGATATCCTCCGGCAGCTGATCAAAATAGTCGTTCTGCTGCCCCCCCATCAGGACATCCTGTGCGCCCGCCAGCACCAGCACGGGGGTGGCCGTCGAGGAGACGTTGGGGTTGACAAAGTCAAACACCTTGCCCCAGCCGTCGTACGACGAGTTGATGATGGCGTCAAAGCTCGTGTTCTGAAAGCCCGCCCCGCCACCCCCATAGTCGATGACGTTGTAGACGATATCCGGGAACCCTCCGACCGTTTGTCCGTTACTGAACAGCTCGTACCACACCTGCCTCGCGCCAGAGTCCTCATCGCACTCCAACAACAACGGTTTCAGCACCTGCTCGACGACCGTGTCATAGCTCTGGAGGGCACTCGCGTACTCGGCCGGAAGCGACGAATAATTCGCAAACGGAAGATAGAACGTCGCAGCGAAACGTTCGTTGTACGGAACGAGCATCGATGTGACCGCGGGCGTGACGATGCAGCCCTTGAGCTTGCCGCGCTCCAGCATCGAGCACGCCTGACCAACGAGGTAGCCGCCCTGGCATAGGAACGAGCCCGTACCGTGAGTGAGTGATTGAGTGAGCGAGAGAGTGATCGCACGTCTGTCGTGGTTCAATCAATACCCACCAACGAGACGCCCATCAGGAAGGTGTCGTCCGCGCTGATGAGATTC
>Ga0181573_10001597_pt1 | contig 22044 bp, 13 predicted proteins | sample 101ome_25_FD_148643 | JGI IMG/M metagenome (GOLD analysis project Ga0181573, IMG submission 148643) | Coastal salt marsh microbial communities from the Groves Creek Marsh, Skidaway Island, Georgia - 101409BT metaG (spades assembly) | ecosystem: Environmental > Aquatic > Marine > Intertidal zone... | reverse complement strand
GGAGCTTGAGCGCGTCCACCGGCATGGCGCTCACGTAGTGGTCGCCGGTCACGACCTCCCCGCCGATGAGCTCCATGCCAGTCACGTCGCCGGTCACCTCGTCCACGAGAATCCTCTTGAGCCCCGCCTTGGTTCGAACTTCGCCGCCCCTGTCGGTGGCGTGCTTAGCCATCGGCGCGCACAGTCGGTCGGGCTGATTCCCGTCCAAAAAGGCCGTCTTGCTCCCGTGCGTCTCGTTGATGAACCGGTTCATGGCGGTGAGGATGACCGTCATGGAGAGCTTGTCGCTGTCGATGAAATCGAGCGCCTTGCCCATGGCGATGAACAGCTCCTCACTGACCCGCTCCGGCATGAAGTTCTTCTTCATCCACTGCTGCACCGAGAGCTCGTCCTGCGCGTTGATGTACTCCTGGCCTCCCAAGAGCATGGGAACCAGGGGAATCCCCGTGCGCAGCTTCTCGGTCCACGTGAGCATCTTATCGTTCGTCAGGATGGCGTACGCCATGTTGAACGGCGCGGGCAAGTTGGGCGGGAAGTAAAACTTGGTGAACTCGCCCGGGTAGTCCTGCATCGCGAACGTCATGGCGTGCTCCTTCCACTGCAGCCGATCTTCGATGCCGAGCTCCTTGAACAGGTTCATCATGTTGGGGTAGGCGCCGAAGAAGATGTGCAGTCCAGTCTCGATCCAGTCCCCGTCCTTGTCCTGCCAAGCCGATACCTTGCCGCCGAGCACGTCCCCGCGCTCGAGCACGATGGGAACGTGACCCGCGTCGGCGAGGTACTTTGCGCACGAAAGCCCCGCGAGGCCGCCTCCAACTACCACCACCCGTTTGGGCTCGTGGCTCGCTCCGACCGACGCGGCGTTACCGGCGAGCTTCGCAGACAGAGCCTTGGCCTCCTGATAGTTCGCGTTCCCGGGTTTGTCGAGGTCCGGGGTGGGGAAGTCACCCGCGACCGCGCGAAGGGACGACGAGCGAGCGACGCGACGATGACGATGACGGTGCCTTTTCTGCTCAGATAAGGTTCGTGTCGTCGACGATGGAAGCGCGGACACGGCTCGTATCGCTGCGGACATGCTATGTCTCTCTCCAGATACCGCGTATGAAAGACGCTAGTGACGCGGTGATGCACTCGAGACGATGCGTGCGTCGTGCGGGGGAGAGTGGCGACGACAGAGGAGGCGTGTGCGAATCTTGTTGTATTGCAAACGTGGCGTTCGGAAATCTAACTTTTGGCCTATGAAGTAGGCCTCTCTCACGCGGTGCGGAGGATGATGTGCACGCCGCTGTCGGAGTCGATGACACCCGACATCTCACCCACCTGAAGCGCGAACGCTCCGTCCTGCGGCGAGTTGTGAACGCGGGAGAGATGATCAGGTACGAACGACGCTAGCGGGAGAACGGCACTTTGGAGAGGAAATCCAAAACCAAACGGTACGGTTGGTTGTTGCGGAGGAGTCGACCAGTCGTAGGGAGGGACGAGCGGTGTTCATTCTCACCTCGAACGCCTTCTGCATCTTCCCGGGACCGAAGAACCCGAGGTCGCCGCCGTGCTTCGCGCTGGAACAGTCCGACACCTTGGCGGCGAGGTCGGCAAAGGTCACGGCACCGGACTCGATCTGCTCGCGGTACGCCTCGAGCTCATCGAGGGCCGCAGCCTTGGAGCGCTTGGTGATGACCGCGCCGTCGGGGTCCCGCCAGGACGCGGGGCGCCGGGAGCCCTGGTGCTTGACGAGTAGGTGAGACGCACGAACCTCGGACATCGTTAGCGTGGTCTCGCGCGTGGTGAACTGGCCCGTTTGGAAAAAGGTTTTCCTGTTTCTTGGTCTTGGTCTGCGAGACTGACTTGCGTCGACGGTGCGACGTCAAAACACGTAAGAGTATACTATGATGATACATGCGCAGATTTAAAGTGCATCACTTCTTCGCCCGTTTCACCTTGAACCCCTCGACGCCCCCTTCTCCCATCTCCGTGGGCTCAGCCGCCGCCGCCTCCGCCCGAGCCGCCGTCCCCCCGCCACCCGCTACGTTCGCCTCCCCGCCGTCGTCGTCAATCGCGTCGGGATCGACTTCCGGTTCCTCCCTGGGGAAATACTCGTAATTCGCGCTGAGCAGGTTATCGTCCTGCGGCACGTGGATCCCTGGCCGGTTGTTGAGCGGCGGTAAGGGCACGCGGTTGAGATTATGTGCGAACAGGTGCATCGTGTCTGCTGTCGGGGGTTTGACGAACTGGTTCTGGAGGAGGGCATGGATGGCGAGCTTGACGTCGTCCAAGTTGACCTCCTCGCCGCCGCGGTGCTCCATGTAAAACTGTGACTCTTCGATCACATCACACGTGTATCCTGCGGAAAAGAAGACGCGGGTCCAAGAGTAAGTCACGATTGGAAAGGCGGGGAAGCGCGCGACGCCGATCGAACCACGCGCGGGCCTTGGTGCCAACAACCCTAAAAAGAGACATCAGGCGCGCGAGCACTCACTGTGTATGAACTCCATCAGCATGTTCACCACCCTGGGTTCCCACTCCTCAATACCCTGTTGTCGCGGTGGCGAAGATCGGGAAGCGGCGGTCAGCGATACGTGGCGACCTGGGCGTGCGAGGGAATAGGCGCGAATAGCTCGATTTCAGGGATCCCGGGAGGAGAAAACGCGGGTACTCGCCATGGAGCGGAGGATGTTGATGACCACCACGGCGTCGCGCGGGACCTTGCGCGTCACCGTCCGTGCGGCATCGCTACTGGGTGCGGCGGCGGCGGCGTTGCTCGCCATGTTCCGCCCGTGCGATGAAGCGCGGCGGGCTGCGAAGTGGCCGCGAGGGGGCGAATCAGTGAGGACGTGAGGAAGCAAGCTGACTATTAGGCCGTGGACGAAAATCGTGTAACGACCAGCTACGCAGGTCACTGCCCGGGGCGAGGGGCGGGTGGTCGGCGCGACCGAAAACGCGCTCGAAGACATCGGTTGGTCGCAATATATCGATGCGCACGGCCGCCCCTCTCCCTCTCGCCGTCTTCGATCGCTCACGCGGCGCCACCTCGCGTTGTTGGATCCGGTCGTGGCTCCTCGTCGCGCTGCTTCTCCCGGCGTCTCACGTGGGTTCATCGAGCGCGCTGGCTCTTGAGGTGGCCGCGGATGCGACTGTGCATGCGTATAGGTGTTGTTCGATGGAGGAAACCTCCCCGACCGCGCAGATGTTGCTCGGATGCGACGAGGACGAGGTGATACACGAGGTCGACTTTGGGCGATTTGGCGTGGACGGCGCCACGGCAGGGATGTGCGGCGCGCTCGTGCCGGTGAACAGCGCCGCCGGGGCCGACGTGACGGACGCGTTGTCCGACGTCTGCGTCGGGGCACGAACGTGCGAGGTGTCGCTGTCCCCCGAGGGCCTGGGGGTGACGGATCCGGCGCCGGGCGAGTCCAAGACGCTGACGACGCAGTGGAGGTGCCGACCGTCGCCGAAACCGACGCCGGACCTCGGTGACGCGTCGCGCGGTGACGCGTCGCGCGGTGACGCGTCGAGGCTGAAACTCACGAAGACGAGTCCACGGGCGCCGCTGCGCACGCGGGGCGCCGACGTCGTCGACGCGTCGGGGAAGAGGGTCAAGTTCGAGGCGGTCAACTGGGCGGGTGGCGAGAACTGGCGGCGCGTGCCCGGCGGACTCGACCTCGCGCCGGCGGCTTCGATCGCGCGAGGTATCGCCGCGATGGGATTCAACGCCGTGAGACTGCCGTTTTCGGTGGATACCGTGCTGAGGGATCCGCCCGTGGCTGACGCCGCGGTTGCTGCGAACCCTTCGATGTTTGGCGCCACCGCGCTGGCCGTCACGGACGCGGTTGTTGGCGAACTCGGCAAAGTCGGCGTCGCGGTGATTCTGGATAACCACATGACCGTCGCGGACTGGTGCTGCCAGCGCGCCGACTGCGACGGTCTGTGGTATCACTCCACCCCGGACGACGTCGACTCGACCGGCACGGAACGGGCGTGGCTCGCGGCGCTGACGAAGATTTCCGCGAGGTACGCGGGCGTCCCCAACGTCGTCGCGATCGAGCTCAAAAACGAGCCGAGGGAGGTGTGCCCCGGGCGACCGTGGCACGTGGGTTCGCGCGTGTGCGACCCGAGCGCGTTCATCGACGTCGAGGCGATCGCGCGGTCGTCGTCGACGGCGGGTGATCACTTCGGGTCGAGGCTCGCGGAGGCTGAGGCCATCTTGGACGGATACGATTCGAGTTCGTGCGCGTTTCCAGCGTGGAACACGGGCCCGAAGGAGCTGAGGTACAAACCCGCGATGGAACGAGGCGCGGCGGCGGTGGCGGGCGCCAACGCGGACGTGCTCGTCATCGTGGACGCGCTGTATTACGGCAGAGATCTGACGCGGGCTGGGGACGCGAACGGGACGGTGGAGGTGCCGGAGACCCGCCCGATGAGTCACCGCCCGGAGACCCGCCAAGAGTCAACCGGCGAGTCCCTTCTTCGCGGCGGACCGTCCGCGGGGGCTCGGGGCGGGGGCCGCCTGGTGTACGCGGTGCACGACTACTCGTGGTACGTCACGCCGGATGAATCGACGGGGTACGACGCGTGGGCGGCGTCCAGGACGGCCGCGTGGGGCTACTTGGTCTCGAACGGTACCGTCCCGGTCTTTGTCAACGAGTTCGGGGTGAACCACCGGAGTCTCGACGCGGCGGAAGCGGGAGGGGAATCGGAGTGGTGGCGATGGTTCGCGAGGTACGTCTCGCCCGGCGGTCTGAGGCCCGACGGTCTGGACCTGGCGTACTGGCAGCTGGGCGGGACGCAGGTCGGAGGCACCAGCCGGAGATTGGGCGCCGAAGAAAGTTACGGTTTGCTCAACCGATGCTGGACGGCGCCCGCGTCCTCGGCGCACCTGCGAGCCGTGCGCGCGTTGTCGGAGCGTCCGCCCGAACGCGCGGGTGGCCTCGCGTCGGAATAGTGTCAGTCGTTGAAAAGAATGTGGTCTAATTAGTGTCCTCCTCCTCGGTGTCTGTGGTCTACTTGTACTCCTCATCACTTCTTGAGGTGTTCGCTGTACATGTTGGCTCTCGCTCCAAAGATGGTGGACCCGACGCGGACGTTGTCGCTGCCCATCTCGATCGCGGATTCGAAGTCACCTGACATGCCCATGGAGAGCTCCACGTCCTTCGTCTCCAGCCCGAGTCCGGCGCACACCTCGTCCCTGCACGCCGCGAGGGTTTGGAAGTTCTCGGGCCTGGACGTGTAGTCCGGCATCCCGATGGTCATCAGCCCCCGAAACGCGAGGTTGGAGCACTCGTCGCGGATGTGTCGCGCCAGCGGCAGGCAGTCCTTGGGCTCGACCCCGAACTTGGACTCCTCGCCGGACGTGTTCACCTGGACCATCACTCCCAGCTTACCCGCGCCGACCCTCGCGCGTTCATCCAGAAAGTCGCCCACCGCGGTGTTGAGCTTGTTCGCAAGCTTCACCGTGTCCACGGTCTCTACGACCGCGAGGGACGGCACCCCGGTGACGAGGGCCTTGACCTTGTTGCTCTGGAGATGCCCGATGAAGTGCCACACCGTGTCGGGCGGCATCTGCGGCGCCTTCTCCACGATCTCCTGCACGTAGTTCTCGCCGAAGCATCGCTGGCCCGCGTCGTAGCACTCCCTGAGCTGCTCCACGGGCTTGGTCTTGGACACCGCGACGAGGCGCGCGGGGTTGGTGGAAGCGCGCGCGGTGGAACGCGTCGACGCCGCGACGACGCGCGCGGCGACGTCCGCCAGATTCGCGGCGGTGCTCATGCGTGCGGGAGCGTACTGGCCAAGCTTTCGGCTCCTGTGGGGTTTCTTTTCCTCCGTGGCAAGCACACCCGGGCTGTGACGTGTCACCCATGCCTCACCCTGACCCGCGCCGCGGCATAGCAGCATGCTTCGACACGCGGTCAGACGTGCCGCGGCCACCGCTCGCGCGCTGCGGGCGCCCGCGCATCCCGCGGCGGCACCGCTTGCGCCCGCGCGTTGGTCCGTCCCGAGCGCGACCCGCCCGGCCGCGCGAAGGACGTTCACCGGCGGCACCGGCGGGACCGTGCCCTCGAGCGCGTCCGAGCAAGCCAGGTACCTGCGAGACCTGAATCGCAACGACCCGGAGGCGGTGGTCAGACTATACGAGCAGGGCAAGGTGGTAGCCTCCGAGGGTAACCTCGCCGAGTATCTCAAGGTGCGCGTGCGTGGCCGGCCGCGTCTCGACCGGGCGCGGACGTCCAGATCTCCAGCCTGGCTGAATAAATTCGCCCAATTCCCGTGCGGTCCGCTGACCTTCCCTCGCTTCCGCCCCCACCTCAGGCTCTCGTGCGCTCCGAAAAACTCAACGAATCCGCCCTGCTGCGCACGCTTCAGCGCGGCGCGTCGGGCGAGGCTGCCGCGGGCGGCGGCGTCGAAAACGCGGCTCGCGCCATGGGTGCCGCCGCGCTCGTGAACGGCGAGGTCCTCGGCACCGCGCAGTCTCCCCTCTACACCCAGCAGCTGGAGCCCACGTTCAAGGCCCAGTTATGGCGCACGCTGCGCACGCTGGGCACCGCGTTCATCATTTTGAGCGGCGTGGGCGCCCTGGCGGACGAACGCGGGGGCATCTCCCGCGGGATCATGGGCGGCGACGGAGCGCCCAAGCCCACCCCGGAGACCAAGACCAAGTTCGCCGACGTCAAGGGCGTGGACGAGGCCAAGGGCGAGCTCGTTGAAATCGTGGAGTACCTTCGCTCGCCCGCCAAGTTCACCAGGCTCGGGGGTAAGCTGCCCAAGGGCTTGCTGCTGGTGGGACCCCCGGGGACGGGGAAGACGATGCTGGCGAGAGCCGTCGCGGGCGAGGCTGGGGTTCCGTTTTTCTACACGAGCGGCTCGGAGTTTGAGGAGATGTTCGTGGGCGTGGGCGCCAGGAGGGTGAGGGACCTGTTCCGCGCCGCCAAGGCTGCGGCGCCGTGCATCGTGTTCATCGACGAGATCGACGCCGTCGGCAGCGCGAGGAACCCGAAGGATCAGCAGAACACCCGCATGACCCTGAACCAGCTCCTCACCGAACTCGACGGGTTCAAGAAGAACGAGGGCGTCATCGTCCTCGCCGCCACCAACACCCCGGAGTCACTGGACAAGGCCCTCGTCCGCCCCGGCAGGTTCGACAGGACCGTCGCGGTGCCCAACCCCGACGTGGACGGACGCAAACAGATCCTGGAGACGCACGCGGAAGGGGTCACGCTGTCCCCGGCGGTGGATTGGGACGTCATCGCGCGCGGAACGCCGGGTTTCTCCGGGGCGGATCTCGCGAACCTGGTCAACGTGGCCGCGCTACGAGCCGCGCTGGACGGCGCCCAAAAGGTTGGCATGAAACAGCTGGAGTACGCCAAGGACAGGATACTGATGGGCGCCGAACGTAAGAGCGCCGTCGTGGCGGAGGAGAACAGGAGGCTCACCGCGTACCACGAGGGCGGGCACGCGCTCGTAGCGCTCTTCACCGCGGGGGCCAGGCCGGTGCACAAGGCGACGATCGTGCCCCGAGGTCAGTCCTTGGGCATGGTCATGCAGCTCCCGGAGAAGGATGAGCTGAACCTCACCAAGAAGCAGCTGCTGGCGATGCTGGACGTGACCATGGGCGGCAGGGTCGCCGAGGAGCTCATCTTCGGCGAGTCCGAGGTGACCACCGGCGCGAGCTCGGACCTGAGGCAGGCCACGCGACTCGCGAGGGAGATGATCACCAAGTACGGCTTCAGCGAACGCCTGGGTTTGGCCAGCACGGAGTACTCCGATTACGGCCTGTCCCACGAGACCAGGCTGGTGATTGAGGACGAGGTGAAGCGACTGCTGGAGGAGGCGAACCAGAGGGCGCGCCGGCTGTTGAAGAAACACGAGAAGGATCTGCACATGCTCGCCAAGCAACTGCTCGACAAGGAGACGCTGACGGGCGCCGAGCTCAGGCGGCTGGTGAAGATGCCCGCCAAGTCTGGCGACGCGAGCTTCATCGAAGAGGGTTTCGGCGCATCCGCGGTCGGTGCCAAGGACGTGAGCGGGGGCAAAAAGGCGGAAAAAACCTCGGGCGCCGGGAGCGACGGACCGTCGCCCGCGGAGGCTGCCAAGGCTGCCGCGGCCGCGGCGAAAGCCGCCGCCGCGGCGGCAAAGGCTGCCGCGGGCAGAGCAGCCGCGGGCGCTGGAGCCGCGTGAGAGAGATGCGACGACAATCCCTCGTTCGCACGAAACCCGACTTTCACGGCGGTTCGTTGTAATAATTCTAGCCTCGCCCTCGAGAGAGGATTTCCTCACGTTCCCTCGCCGGAAGATCCTCCCCTGCCACCGCCCCCTCGCTGAGCTAGCCACGCGCCGATGTAACCGCACGCCAGGCCGTACATCACAACCCCGCCCGCGACGTACGGGGCGCGTTCCAGAAGTGGGTCCTTCATCCCTCGCTGCACGGGTTTTAGCATCGGCTTCAAGATGACCCGGTCGAAGCGCTCCAGCCTCGAAGTCTTGTCCGCGTCGCCCTCCTTTCGCGCCTCCTCGATCGCGTCCTTAGCCGGGGCCCTGGTGAACCGCACGAAACCGAGCGCGGATTCGGTCATCATCCGCCCCGACTGGTACAGGCTCGGCTCCAACTCGTCCACGAACGACTCGAATTCGGCGAAGACTCTGTCCTCCACGGACCGCACCACCTGCGCCTGCCAGCGCGCAACCTCCTCAGCGCTCCCCTTAAACTTGCGCCCGATGTTATCTCTCGCCAGGAGACTGAGCGTCTCCGCGCTCTGAGACTGTAACCCGGCGAGAGACGACGCTTCCCAGACGGCCTCCTCGAGCTTCTCCCTCGCCTGGGCGCTCAGGTTTTCGTAATGGCCACGGGCTTCGCCGCGGAGTGACTCCGCTTCCGCGAGGACTCGTCGGCGCATCTGCTCCACATCAGCGAGCCAGGGAACATCCGCGACGGTCGCGGGCGCACTCCGGCTTGTTTTCGGCTCGGATATCGAGGTCGCCGAGGGCTCCGTCGGATATCGAGGTCCTTCCTCCTCGGAAGGCATTTCTTCCCTGTTCGTGCCAGGCGTTTCTACCGAAAAGGGCACGGGTGCCCACCTGGTTCCGTCCACAAAGACTGGGCCACGGATAGACGAGAGGGACTTTGCGGGTCCCTTGGCGCAGAACCTCAGACGTAACGGCGCACGGGAGCTCGTGACTGACCCGAGAGCGCGGGTTCGTTCCGCTCGAGTGCCTTGGAGGCAGCGAGCACACCGGTGAAAGTTCTGCTTTTGACTTGTTCGGCCCAATCCAAGGGAATAATCTTTGCGAGGGGTGCCGAGGCTCACAGTCCGACGCGTTCGCCTCTCGCCATGGCAGCCGAGACTGCGTCGACGATGTCCCACGATGAAGTGAACCTAGCATGGCGCGACGTGACGTACGACGTCCCCGTGAAGGTCAAGGTAAAGCCTGTCAAGCAGAGCGATGTTAACAACACGCATGCGAACAACGCGCAACCCCCATCGGACGGAGAGTACAAGCGTATCCTGCACGGCCTGTCCGGCCACGTCCGGGCGGGTCAGGTCGTGGCGGTCATGGGACCCTCAGGCAGCGGCAAGACCTCGCTGATACACGTCCTGGGCGGTAGGAGAGAGAGCGGCGTGAGCGGCTCATTCGTCGTTAACGGCAAGGTTTACCCAAACACGCGAAGCCTGCTGGGCGACCTGGGGTACGTCACGCAGGAGGACGTTCTCCTCAACTCGCTCACGACGAAAGAGACGCTCATGTTCGCCACGAGATTGCGTCTCGCGGGCAGGAAAGTTCACGGTGACGAAACCGGCATGACCAAGTCGAGGGCCAAGGCCATCGAGGAAATCGTCGAGCGCGCCATCCACGACTTTGACCTCTCCCGCGCGGCGAACTCGCCGATCGGCGTCGTCGGTCAGGGAGGCATCAGCGGCGGCGAGAAGCGCAGGCTCGTCATCGCCATGGAGTGCGTCCACAGGCCCAAGCTCCTGCTGCTGGACGAGCCCACTTCGGGGCTCGACGCCACCACCGCGCTGCTCGTGTGCAACAAACTCCGCGACATCGCAAACGGAGAGCAGGGCTCCGGGCACCGAGCGGCGGTGGTCACGTCCATCCACCAGCCAAGGTCGTCCATCATGCCGCTGTTCGATCAGTGCGTGCTGCTCGCGGACGGACGAGAGGTGTACGCGGGTCCGACGTACACGGCAAATCCGGACGGGTCGCTGACCACCGGCGGCGTCATGGGCTGGCTCGCCGACGTCGGCTACCGCTGTCCCATGTTCGAGTCGCCGCCCGACTTTCTCCTGGACCTCATCAACACCCGCGTCGACGAGCCGGACGTGAACGCGGTCGAAGGCGACGGTGTTAATCCGAGCGACGCGGTCGAGGGCGGGGGCGCGGCCATTCGCGACAGGAGCGCGATGGTGCGGGAGCTGACGGAGTGGTGGGCGGGGTCCCAACGCCGGCGCGCTTTCCTCGCCGACGGGGACGCCATCAAACAGATGCGCGCCGGGCCCCATCTCGACATCTCGGGCGAAGGTGACGACAAACGTGGCGCGAGGCACTGGGCGGTCGCCTGGATGGCCCGGTACAACGCTCTGTTCGGTCGCACTTTTCTGTTCAAGCTCCGCGAGCCGTCCGGGGTGGCGACGCAGGCGGTGAACTCGGTCATCATGCCCCTGATCATCGGCTCGCTGTACTACAACACCCCCTTGACGGTGAGCGGCGCGGCGGACAGGCTTCGCGCGATATCCCTTATCGTTCTCATCCAGTCCTTCAGTGCCTTCGATCAGCTCTTGCTCTTCCCGAAGGAGCGCGGCCTCTACCTGCACGAGAGCAACGGCGGGATGTACCCGACATCCGCATATTACGCGTCGAGGTCCCTGGTCGAGTTGGTGACCATCGTTCTCTTCGCGCTCACGAGCGCTTGCATCTCGTACGAAATGTTCGGGCTAAACGACGGCAGCGGAGCGGCGAGGGTGGAATTTTACATGATGATCGTGGCCGTCACCGTCGCCGGCGCGTCCTTTCTCACCATGATCGGGACGATGTGCAAAACCTTTGAGCAGACCAACGCGGTGGCGGCCACCATGCTGATTGTGCTCATGCTCTTTGACGGCAACTGGATCAACCGGCGGAACATACCGGTGTACTACAGATGGCTGCCGGAAGTGTCGTTTTTGGGCTACGCAGTGGAAGGCGCGGTCGCGAGCGACTTTAAGCGTCACACGTTTGTGTGCACCGAGCGAGCGGTTGCCGAAGAAGGGTGCGTGCCCCTCACGGGCAACCAGTACCTCCGGATGCTGGACTTTGACCCGGACTCGACCTGGCCCATGTTTTGGCTACTCGTCCTCGTGACTGCGTGCTATAGGGTGGTCGCGTTCTTCGCGCTGCACTTCCTTTGGACTGGACAGACGTACGCAGAGCGTTGGGCCAAGCTGGTTCATTCCAACGCGTGACGAGCGCCGCGAGGGGACTATGAGCCATGTACCTTTGCCAGTTGAATAAATATCATCTCTCTACCGCGTGTTGTGTCTCGAGCAGCTCCTTGGTCCGTTGCGCAATGAGCTCCGCGGACTTGTCGTGCAACACGAACGCGTGGTCCACCCCCGGCGCGGACTCCAACACCGTCTCCATCCCCCTCAGTTCCTTCATCCGCCCGAAATCCTCCATCTGATGCAACGGCGCCCAATGATCGCCGGGGCAGTACAACAGAGACGTACGGTCCTTGTGCCGCTTCCAACGCGACGTATCCAGCGCCGTCAACGCGTCGAACTCCGTGCGTCCCATGAACGCCATGTTCCGAATACTATCCGACCTGAGCCACCTCCTGGTGAGATCCGCGGGCGACGCGCTCATCGTCCCCGTGATTGGGCTAAACGCGAGGCGCTTGAAGAACCCGGGCAGCGCACCGATGAACCCGACGATCGCGGCGACGAGGTACACGAGCGGCGTGATGTGAACCAGCGCGCTCAGGAACTTCTGCAGCGCCGACTTTGTGTTTACCAGCACGAACGGCATCAAGCCGACGACGCCGCGAACCGCGCCCGTCCCGAGCTTGTCCATCGCGTCCAGCGACATCTCGGCGCCGATGCTGTGTCCCACCAGCACCGTCCCGTGGCGCGAACGCGACTTCCTCGATTGCAAATACTCGCGCAGATGGTCGAGCTGATCTTGCAGCGTGAACCAGTCTCCGGTGGTGTCCGCGTACCTGTCCGTCGTGTGACCCTTGTACCCGAATATCTCGATGTCCACGTCGCCATCCATCAGGTTGTGCAGAGTCTTGGCGTAGTGTTCGTAAAATGAGGGCACGCCGGGGTTACCGGGTACGATCACGAGGTCGTACTTTGGTGCCTCCTTGGACGGGTCGGAGGGTATGGTGATCAACTCCGTCGGTATCTTCCTCGGCCCAACCCTGACCACGCGACTCGTAACCTCGACCTCGGGCGAGGAAACATCGGCGATCGACGCTTTCGTTCGAGTCGCGCACGCGCCCCTTACCGCGGAGCGAGTGCGAGGGGGCATCCTCACCGGCTTAGGACACCGAGCACGAAGCAGAGTCCCGCGGGTGATGGTCGACGCCGGAATGCGCGCGACAGATCGACTCCGCGCGGCGAAGGTCGCGAGCATCGAGAAATGTGGAGGCCCTCGCTGTGCGGCGGAGCACACAGCAACTGCTCGAAGAACAAAAATGATGGACAAAAAGCCAGCAGGGGTGACATTGCGGTCGGCGCCGCGGGAGGGGGTGATCCTCGCCTCAGTGCGACCGAGTCGACATGAACGACCTTCTTTCGTCCGTCAAGGTGAGTCCAAGCTCTTCTTCGCGTCCATCGCCCATCCCGGGAGTCCGAGCCTCCTCCGGCTTCCGGCACAAGAGACGAAGGGACCTTTTTTTCAAGATGTCCACCAACGTCTCTTCCGCGAAAGCGCGTCCAAGTCGACTGATCCCCAACGTCCATTCACCCTTCCCTTCTCGATTTCGCAGGGCACCGGCGCGCAGGCGCCCGCAGCGCGTTCCGCGAGGGTGAGTGAACCCACCAGTACCCTCCTCGCCCCTCGATCTCGCGTCGCTCGTGTCCTCGGCTGCTGACATCACCTCCCACCTTCTCCGCAGACGCGTCCGGAGGCGAGCGCCAACCCCTTCGAACAGGCCACCGCGCCACCGCCCGCTGACGAGGAGGCGCCTCCCGCGGCTCCCACTCCCGGCGGCGGGGACTCGAGCATGGAGGCGTTCTTCGCCGACGTCGCCACCGTCAAGTCCATCCTCGGCGACGTCAGGAAGAAACTCGCCAAGCTCAACAGGCTGAACGACGAGTCGAAGACGGCGACGCGGACGGAGACGATGAAGCGGTACAGGGACGAGATGAACGGCGTGATCGAGGAGGTATCCACCGCCGCGCGCGAGTGCAAGCTTCGGTTGGAGAACCTGGACCGGGCCAACGAGGAGGCGGCGAAGGGCGCCGGCGCGGGCCCCGGCTCGAGCCAGGAACGAACCAGGACGACGATCACGTCGTCGCTGAAGATGAAACTCAAGCAGCAGATGGCGGAGTTTCAGGATCTTCGCGCGCGGCTGCAGTCGGAGTATAGGGAGGTGGTGGAGCACCGGTACTTCGCCGTCACCGGGGAGCAGGCGGACGAGAAGACGCTCGACCATCTCATCGAGACTGGAGAATCGGAGACGATTTTCCAAAAGGCTATGATGGAGCAGGGTCGAGGCCAGATCCTCGACACCGTGGCTGAGATTCAGGAGCGACACGATGCCGTGAAGGAGTTGGAGCGCAAGCTTCTGGAGCTGCATCAGATCTTCCTCGACATGAGCGTCTTGGTCGAGGCGCAGGGGGAGATGCTGGACAACATAGAAAACCAGGTGAGCAAATCGGTGGACTACGTGCACAGGGGGCAAGTGTCGCTCATTCAGGCGAGGAAGTACCAGAAGAGCAGCAGGAAATGGATGTGCTGCTCGCTGATTTGCGTCTTGATGATAGCGTGCGCGATCCTGCTGCCGGTGCTGCAGCCGTGGGCCAGCGGCAGCGCTTGACGTCGTCTCGATGCTACGTTACTTTTTGTTGCTACAGACCTAATCCTTATACTGATACTCCGCCTTGTTGTGCATCACCAGCGTGTCCCCGACGTAGTAGAAGCTGTCGCTTCGCATCTCGAACGGCGACGCGAGGATCTCCTCCTCTCGCTCCTTGGTCAGCTCCGGCATGTCGTAGATGGCCTCCCACGAGTTGACCGACATCGGGATGCAAAAGCCAAAGTTGAAGTCGTACGACCGCACGAGCTCATCCTTGAAGTAGTGCCGCTCGATCATCCGGAAGTTCGGCACCGGTTCGGGACCGACCGAGAACACGAGCGCGGTCCGAATCGTCTTCCGCCCCAGGAACGACGTGGGAAAAGTGTACCGCACCGTGCGCACAGCCGCCTCCATGGCGGGATCGATGTCATCGGGCACGGTGGGTAGCGCAGCCTCGGGGTCCCGCTTGACGTGAAACAACGACTCGCCGCTGTCGTAGTCCTTGATCTCGAACTCCTTGAAGTCAATCTTGTACTTGTTCGCGGAGAGCGGACAGAGGAACCCGTCGGTGGGACGTGTCAAACGCAGCGCCTGCTCGGGGAGCACCGGCTCCCGCCTCTGGTGAAGCGGAGTTGACACCCCCGGAGTTCCCGGCGAGTCCCCGACGGTGAGGCTCGACAAGCGCTTGGCGACCTGGTCGGAACCCATCGTCGAGGGCTTGCGTTCGCGCCGGAGCCCACCGACGACGTTCGTGCGGCCCGGGTCCGGGCGGCGACGTTGTTCGGGGCGCTTCGCACTGGCGGGAGCCCGATGAATCGATTCTCTGAAAAAAATCGTTTGACCGAGGACGTCAGCTTTGCGTTGACCGGCGGACCGGACGATCAATTCGCGGGGATCATCGATCAAGTTGATAGTCGTTTGTTTTTGGCCACCTGTCAAATTGAACGGGCTTTTTCTTCAGACTGTGGCGCGCTGTGATTGGCTGAGCCGACGTCACTTGGTTTTTTCAGTTCTGAAGACCGGTGCCCGCCGCGCCAGTACCTCTCGAGCGCGCGAACCGACAGCGCATAAGAGCTACCGAGAACCCATGAAGTTCTCCAAGAGCCTCGCGCTCATTTTCGGGCTCCTGCTCGTGGCTGGCGCAGCCGTTCCTGGTGCGTGAGCCCGCGATCGTCGCGCGGCCGTCGCCGTTTCTCTCCTCCCTCCGATGATCGAACCGGCGCCTGGCCCGGCGGAAACGCAGAACCTAACCATCCGATCCCCGTCTTTCTCCCACCGCAGCCGTCCACGCGCAGGGTGCGACCGATGCCGACGAGTGAGTACCCATCCACTTGCTCGAATGCCCTTCCCAACTCCGCGCCGGCTTGACCCTACCCCCGCGCGCAAAAGAAGCGGCGGAGAAACGAACTTCCAAGATCTTCCTCGACTGACAAAAAGCGCCACCACCTTCACGACAGGCCGGGTTTCATCGGACACAAGGACAAAACGTTCAAGTCCGGCGCCGAGGTGTCCGAGTTCCAGGCCGAGGTGTCTCGCCTGATGGACATCATCATCAACTCACTGTACTCCAACAAGGACATCTTCCTTCGCGAGCTCATCTCCAACGGAAGCGACTCCCTCGATAAGATCCGATTCCTCTCCCTCACCGACGAGTCCGTGCTCGGGGCCGGCGACGACGCCAACCTCGACATCAGGATCAAGGTTGATAAGGAGAACGGCGTGCTGTCCATCCGCGATCGCGGCGTGGGCATGACCAAGGCGGAGCTCAAGGAAAACTTGGGCACCATCGCCAAGTCCGGTACCTCCGCGTTCCTCGAGCAGATGCAGAAGGGCGGCGACATGAACCTCATCGGACAGTTCGGCGTCGGTTTCTACTCCGTCTACCTCGTCGCCGATTTCGTCGAGGTCCGCTCCAAGCACAACTCCGAGGATAAGCAGTGGATCTGGCAGTCCAAGGCGGATGGCGCGTTCGCAATCTCTGAGGACGAGGGCGAACCCCTCGGCCGCGGCGTTGAGATCAACATCTACCTCAAGGAGGAGGCCCAGGAGTACCTCGAGGAGGACAAGCTCAAGGAACTCGTCGAGAAGTACTCCGAGTTTATCAACTTCCCCATCTACCTCTGGAACAGCGAGGAGGTCGAGGAGGAGGTGCCTCTCAGCGACGAGGAACTCGCCGAGCAGGCCTCCAAGGCTGAGGAAGAGGAGGAGGACGTGGAAGAGACCGACGAGGACGACGAGTCCGAGTCCGCCGACGACGAGGACGACGAGGTCGAAGACGAGGACGAAGAGGAACTCCCCACGACAAAGAAGGTTAAGAAGACCGTCTGGGACTGGAAGAACGTCAACGACAACAAGGCCATCTGGCTCAGGTCCTCCAACGAGGTTGAGGATGACGAGTACTCCAAATTCTACAAGGCTCTGTCCAAGGACGACAAGGAGCCCCTCTCCTACACGCACTTCAAGGCTGAGGGAGACGTCGAGTTCAAGTCAATCCTGTTCATTCCGGAGAAGCCCCCCCAAGACCTCTTCGACAACTACTACAACAAGGCTGCGGCGCTCAAGCTCTACGTCCGCCGCGTGTTCATCTCCGACGAGTTCGACGAGCTCCTGCCCAAGTACCTCTCGTTCATCAAGGGCATCGTCGACTCGGACACCCTGCCCCTGAACGTCAGCCGCGAGACCCTGCAGCAGCATACCAGCCTCAAGACCATCAAGAAGAAGCTCGTTCGCAAGGCGCTCGACATGATCCGCAAGCTCGCCGAGGAAGGGCAGGATGACGACGACGAGGAGGCTGCAGACGCCGCCGCCGACGACTCCGCCGACGAGGAGGAGACCAAGTACGACAAGTTCTGGAAGAACTACGGAAAGGCGATCAAGCTGGGCATCATCGAGGACGCGTCCAACCGCACCCGCCTCGCCAAGCTCATGCGCTTCTACACCTCCAAGTCCCCCACCAAGCTCGTCTCCCTCGAGCAGTACGTGGAGCGCATGAAGCCCGGACAGAAGTCCATCTACTACCTCGCGGGCGAGTCGCGCGAGGCGCTCGAGAAGTCTCCTTTCCTCGAGAAGCTCCTGCAGAAGGATCTCGAGGTGATCTACTTTACCGATCCCATCGACGAGTACACCATGCAGAACCTGACCGAGTTTGACGACTTCAAGTTCTCCAACGCGTCCAAGGATGATCTCAAGTTTGGCGACGACACGGAAGCCGCCAAGGCTCGCCTGAAGAAGGTCAAGGAGGAATTCAAGGACTTCACCAAGTGGTGGAAGGAGATCCTCCCCTCCGAGGAGGTGGAGACGGTGAAGATCTCCAACCGCCTCGTCACCACTCCGTGCTCTGTCGTCACCAGCAAGTACGGCTGGTCCGCCAACATGGAGCGCATCATGAAGGCGCAGGCGCTCAGCGACGACGGGCGCATGGCGTACATGCGCGGTCGCAAGACCCTCGAGATCAACCCCGGCCATCCCATCATCAAGGCTCTCAAGGAAAAGTCCGAAGACGACGCCGGCGACGAGGACACTAAGAGGACGGCGCTCATCATGTACGAGACGGCGTTGCTGGAGAGCGGCTTCATGTTCGAGGAGCCCAAGGGCTTCGCCGGCAGGCTCTTCGACATGGTCCGCCGCGACCTCGGCGTCGAGGCTGACGCCCAGGTGGAGGAGCCCGACGTCGAGCCCGAGCCCGAGGCTGACGCTCAGGAGGCTCCCAAGGATGAGCTCTAGGCATCATCCCCATCGATCGACTGAGCAAACGACGACATCTTATTAATACCGGAAACGATGCTATTTCTTCTTCTCCTTTTCCTTACTCGACTTGCCCAGCTCTGCGGACCGCGCCGCCGACGCCATGACCGCGCTCATGACCGTGGCGCGCAAGCCTCCCTTCTCGAGCTCGTGTACCCCTCGAATGGTCGTGCCTCCCGGCGAGCAAACCTTGTCCTTGAGCTCACCAGGGTGCGATCCCGTCTCCAACACCATCTTAGACGCTCCCATGACCGTCTGAGCGGCGAGAAGGTTAGCGTCAGCCCTCGGAAGACCCGCGGCGACGCCGCCGTCGGCGAGCGCCTCGATGAACTGGAAAACGTACGCGGGTCCGGAGCCCGACACTCCGGTGACGGCGTCCATGAGCCTTTCCGGGACCACGACACACTCACCGCAACCGCGCATGAGTCGAACGACGCTGTCGAGGTCCGCTGCCGCGAGCATGGGATCCGCGGGACCGTCACCTACGCATGCGGCCGATGCCGCCGCGCCGACCATGCAAGGCGTGTTGGGCATGACGCGCACGACTCTCGGACGAGACCTCCGTTTCTCCTCCTTCTCAGCCTCCTTTGCGAGTTTCTTCTCTTCCTTCTCCTGCATCTTCATCGCCTTTTTCTCCTCCTTCTCCTGCATCTTCATCATCTTTTTCTGCTCCTTGCGAAGCTTGCGCTCCTCCTCCGTTTCCACCGGCATGATGGTCGGGTCAGGCGGTCCGACGGCTGCGGATTTGGCTTCAAACTCGTCTTGCGTGATGACGCCATCCTCCAGGAGACTCTTCAGCTTCTTCAGCTGTTTGCGCTTCTTCTTCTCTTCCTTCATCTTCATCTTCATTCCATCGTCCATCTCGTCCTCGTCGTCGGAGTCCGAATCTTCATCCATGTCGTCCATCGCGTCGCCGTGGTCGACAACCGTCACTCGCATCTCCTTCATGTTTTTCTTGTTCTTCTTCTCCGTCGCCTTACGGAGCGTCTTTTCGATGAACTCGACGGGGACCCCCGCGGCCACCGATACCAACAGGTGACGGCTCGGGTCCACCATCTCGGCGATCTCATCCAGCACCGCGGGGAGAACGTGGGGCTTGACGGTCAGGAACACGACGTCCGACGACTCCATCACCTCCACGTTGGAACCCAAGACGTTCGCCCCCACGTCCTCGCTCCAGGACGCGTTGCGAGACGGGTCGGTGGACGGCGACACGGAGATGTCCGATGCGGTCGCGACGCCGCCTTGTACGAACCCCCGTGCCATCGCCTCCGCCATGGACCCGGCGCCGATGAACCCGATTCGCGTCTGGGTATCCGCCGCGGCAGCCCTCGCCGTGGCCGCGCGGAACCTGGCTGGTAGCTTCAAGGGCCGCGCGTAACCGCGTTTGGACGCGCGCGGGTTGGCGTGGTTATGACGCGCGAGGCTCGACTGTCCGAGCGCGTATAACATCGTGAGTGCGGATCCGAGTGCAGTCATCGTCGACGGGTCGCGGCTCTGCGCGACAGTCGACTGCAGCCCCGTCCGTCCGAGTCAGCGAGGAGATCCCAGACGCGCTTTTCGTTTTCGGGGGCTGGGCGAGTGAAAGGGTAAAAATTTCGCCATCGGTGGCCACAGCCCAGAGACGACGACGGGTCACGATGAGGGTCCTCATCGTCGGAGGCAGCGGGTATCTCGGTCAATTTCTGCTGAAGTATCTTCTCGAGCGTCCCGAAGATGAGGTGATCGCGGTTGGCTACACATACGCGGACGAGAACGCCGGTCCTATCGACCACCCTCTTACCAAAATCGATAGGTGCCGAGCCTTTCGGGTAGACGCGGCGACCGGGGAGGGTATGGACGCTTGCGTGAGTGCGATGGCGCCGCTTGATCTAGTGGTTAACTGTGCTGCCATGTCTAGCCCTGGAAAGTGCGAAAAGGAGGCCGAGCTGGCGATGGCTCTGAACGTCCCGACGCACCTGTGCAAGTCACTCATGAATCGTCACCAACAAGGTGAAGCGATCGCGCCACTTCTGGTGCACCTGTCGACGGACCAGGTGTACGACGGTGAATCTCCCAACAGCGTCGAGGATGTCAACGCTCCGTCACCAGTGAACACTTACGGTCGAAGCAAGCTCAACGCGGAGTTACACATCGCTGAGAATTACGTCGCAGGGCGGCACGTCTCGCTGAGGAGCTCGATCATTACGGGATCACAACCCCCTCTTCGTCCGGTGTCCAGGCCGTTGTTTCACGATTTCATTGTGAAATCACTGAAGGGGGACGCGGCCGTGACGTTCTTCGAGGACGAGTATAGGTGTCCCATCGCTGCGGTGGACATCGTCGCACACATCGTGGCGCTGAGTAAACTGGCGGGTAAGGATGCGAAGACCGATTGGCTCATGCGGTATAATATGGGCGGTCCGGACCGGTTGAGCCGCGTGGACATGGCGAGACAAACCGCGGAGGTCCTCGGCGTGAGCGAGGCCAACTTGGAGGCCGTGTCGAGCGCTAGCGTTGACAGGGGTGTGATTTCTCCCGCCGACATCTCGATGTTGAGCAATAAGCTTAACTCGCTTACTTTGGTATCGCCGATGGGATGGAAGGACCAGATGCGGCTTGCCCTCGGGATGGCTAAGATGTAGAAGATAGCGGTGCCCATCGCTCGCTTGCTAGCTAGAAGATGCCGTAGCTACTTGGAATATGATACTCATTCGGAGCTACAGCTAGCTGGCGATATCAATCGTTGAAAAGTGGCATTCCACGCGACGTCATGCGCGGTCGATTAGCCCCTTCTTGCGGCCGCGGTGGACCGACGTCCGTCAGCTCCAAACCATCCATGTTTGCCATCGGTCCCGAAAAGTTTGCCTCATCATCCTCGTCTCTCGGGTACAGCTTTCGCTTCACGTAATTTCGAATCACGGCCATCGTCCACACCACCACCACAATAATCAGGATCAACACAACCACCGACCATCCCATTGAATCCGCTCCTCCGAAGAACCCGCTCGATTTTTTCCTCGGTTCCTCTCGGTAGTTGGTCGTTCCGTTGCCTAAGACGACGTCACCGAACCTGTCCCTTCGGGAGCCGTCTCCATCCACGCAGGTCAAACCATCGATATCTATGCTCTCAGGGATTGGGCACGCCCAGTTGTTGCCGGTGATGTTGATTTCAATCAACGCGCCCCACTGGTTTTGCATCGCCCACGCCGGTACCTGCCCGCTCAGTTCGTTGGAGCTCAGGTCAAGGACGTGGACCAGCGGTTGCCAGCGGTTGTACGCGTCGAGGGTATATAGAAAGCCCTTCTCCCCAGGGGTTATGATGACGAGCTGCTCGTACTCGGCGGGAGCCGGGCCGTACATCTTGTTGCCGGACAAATCCAGTATCCGCAACTCCTTGAGCTTTGTCAGCTTGTGCGCCTGGGTAGTCTCGTCGTACTCGGTCACCGCTGGGAGCCTTGCAGAGAACAGGTTGCCGCCGGCTATGTAGCTGTAGATCGCGGGCGCGTCGAGCAAAACGTTTGGAAGCGGATCGCCCTCGAGCGCGTTGTTCTGCACGTTGAGTACGCGAAGCTTGGGCCCGTAGGCTGACCGGTCGGGCATTGTGCCAGTCAGCGCATTGTCGTGAAGGAACGCCCCAAGCAGGTTGCTCCCGCTGAACAGTCCCTCCGGTATTGATCCGGTGAGCTGGTTATCCTGAAGGCTAAATTGCCTGAGGCTGGGCAGCGACGCAAAACTGTTTGGAATACCGCCAGTGAGTAGGTTCCCCGAAAGTCGGATCATCTCCAGGGTTTCCTCCATGAAAGCGGGGATGGATCCAGTCAGCTTGTTGTTCCTCGCGGAGAAGGCGTTAAGTCTCGGTGCGTGGTCGGCCCACTCCGATGGGATGGTCCCCGTGAACTCGCAGTAGTCCGCGAGCAGTACCTCGATATCGCTCGGGTTGCTCGCGCCCGCGTTATACGGTCCGGGCATTTGACCCGAGAGGGCGTTGGAGGACATCTCAAGCTCACGCAAATGAGTCTGAATCATGCAGCCCGGAATCGTACCCTTTGCCTCCGTCTTACTGATTCGCACGGAGATCAGATTGGGAGGTAACACGGAGCAAACCGCCGCGGGAAAGGTATCGGACGTCGCGGAGGATGATCTGAACACCGGAGAATTCGAGGCGTGAAAGTGCGTCATGTTCGGCGCGACTGTCGCACTGAGAGCCATGAAGGTGTTCGCCGCGTTTGTGCCACCCTCCAGGTCTGGGTTACTGCTGATGTCCAATCTGTGCACCGTGCGCAGCACCGGCGCCAAATCTGCCACGGGAAACTCACAACTAAGCCCAA
>Ga0181573_10001592_pt1 | contig 22095 bp, 11 predicted proteins | sample 101ome_25_FD_148643 | JGI IMG/M metagenome (GOLD analysis project Ga0181573, IMG submission 148643) | Coastal salt marsh microbial communities from the Groves Creek Marsh, Skidaway Island, Georgia - 101409BT metaG (spades assembly) | ecosystem: Environmental > Aquatic > Marine > Intertidal zone... | reverse complement strand
GCGGCGGCGGCGGGCGCGGACGGCGCCGCCGCGGAGGTGGAATCCGCGAACGCGGCGCTGCGCAAGGCCGAGGCGGCCCGGCGCGACGCGGACGCGGCGCTGTCGGAGGCGGAGACGGACCGGGACGCGGCCGTCGAGGCGGCGGCGCGGGCGGAGCGGGCGGCGTCGGCGGCCGTCGGCGCGCGGGCGCGGCTGGCGGCGCGCGCCGAGGCCCTCACGGGCAGCCTCGGGGACGCCCTCGCCGCCGTCGCCGCCCTCGAGGGGCGCGACGCCGAGCTTCGCGCCGCCCTCGTGGACGCCGGCGACGAGCGGAGGGACCTCGAGGTCGAGGTGGCGCGGCTGGCGGACCTCGCCGCGACGGAGGCGGGCGCCCGGTCGGCGGCCACGACGCGGGCGGCGGAGCTGGAGGCGGCGCGGGCGGCGCTGGCCGAACGCGCCGCCTCGCTGCGGAGAGACAAGGCCGCGGCGGAGACGGCCCTGGCCGAGGCGACGGGGCGGGCGCGGGGGCTGCAGGCGCGGCTGGAGGACCTGTCCTCGCTGCGGGACGCAGAGCGGGCCCGGGCCGAGGCGGCCGCGGCGGCCGTGGCGGCGCAGCGGGACGCGGCGCTCGAGGTCGGAAAGCGGCTCGGGCGGAGCCTGAGGGAGGCCCGGCGGGGCGCGGAGGAGGCCCGGCGGGCGGCCGAGGCGGCCCGGGAGGGGGCGCGGACGGGCGAGCGGCGGGCGGCGGCGGCGGCCAGCGAGGCCGAGGCGGCGGCGCGGGCGGGGGCGGCCGAGCGGGCCGAGCTGGCGGCGGGACGGGACGAGGCCGCGGCTCTGGCCGCGCGGCTGGATGAGGCCCGCATCGAGGCCGAGTCGAAGGCCGCCGAGGCCGCCAGACGGGCGGACGCGCTGGCATCCGCGCTGGCGACCGAGAGGGCGGACGCCGAGCGGCGTCTCCGCGAGGCCCACGCGGCGGGGCGTCGCGCGCTCGACGGGGCGATGGCCGAGGCCGAGTCGCTGCGGGCCGAGGCCGAGGGCGCCAGGGTCTCGCTGCGGGAGTCGCTGGAGCGGATTCGCTCCAGCGAAGAGGCGGCGGCCGAGGCGCGCGAGGCGGCCCGGCGGGCGGCCGCCGACGCCGACGCGGCGACGCGGGGCCGCGACGCGGCCCTGGCCGCGTCGGCCGACGCTGCGGCCCGCCTGGCCGAGGCCGAGACGCGGGGCGCGGCGGAGCTGCGAGCGGCGCGGGCCGAGGCGGAGGCGGCGCTCGAGGAGATGCGCTCGGCGACGCTCGAAGCCGCCGCCCGGGCCGAGGTCGCCGAGGCCGACGGCGCCGCAGCCGCTGCGCGCGCCGACGCCGCTGAGCTCGAGGCCGCCCGGGCGGCCGAGCTCGTCGGTGACTTCGACGTTAAGCTCGCCGCGGTCGTGGCCGAGCGGGACGCCGCGTCGGCCGCGGCCGCCTCCGCGGAGCGCGTCGCTTCCGAGGCCGCTGAGGCCGCCGAGAGGGCCGCGGCGACCGACGCCGACGTCGCCGCGTCGCTGCGCGCCGAGGCGACCCGCGCGACCAAGGAGGCCGCGGTCGCGCGCGGCGTCGTCGACCGTCTCCGCGAGCGCTGTCTCGCCGCCGAGGCCGCCGGCGCCGAAGCTCGGCGCGTCGCCGCCGACGTCGCGGCGCGCGCCGACGCCGCCGCCGAGGCCCGCGCCACCGCCGAGGCCGCCGCCGAGGACGCCGCCCTCGACGCGCGCGAGGCCCGCCGGCAGCTCGCCGCCGGGGCGCAGCGCGAGGCGGACGCCAGGGCGGATGTCGCGGCCGCGCGACGGTTCTGCGACGACGCAGCGCGGGAAACGGAGGCGGCGTCGGCCCTGGCCGAGGCGCTGCGGGCCCGCGCCGCCGAGGCCGAGGCCCGGGCCGAGGCCGTCGCCGCCGAGAGAGACGCCAACGCGGCGGCGGCCGGCGAGGCGAGGGAGGAGGCGGAGCGCCTCGGGGCCGAGGCCGGCGCCGCCGCCGCGCGAGCCGAGGCCGAGGCGGCGCGGGCCGACCGGGCCATCGCCGCAGCCCGCGGCGTCGCCGCAGCGCTCAAGGCGAGGGCCGCCGAGGCCGAGGCAGAGGCGAGAGCCGCCAAGGCGGCGGCGACGACCGAGGCGGCGAGGGCCGACGCGTCCGACGCGACCGCCGCCGTCGAAATCAAGCGCGCTGAAGACCTCGCCGCCGAGGCAGCGCGGCAGACGGACCTCGCGGCGACGGCGAGGGCCGAGGCCGCCGCGGCCCGCGAGGTCGACCGCGCCAGGGCCGTCGCGGCCGAGGCGCGGGCAGCCGAGGCCTCCGCGAACGCCGCACGCGCGAAGGCTGACGCCGCCGAGGCCCGGCGCCTCGCCGCCCACGCCGTCGCCGACGCCGACGCCGCCCGCGCCGTGGCGGCTGAGCGCGTCGAGGTCGCCCAGACGGCCGAGACCCGCCTCGCGGCGGGAGCTGCCGAGATTGTTCGGCTTCGCAACAGCGTCCGGGCCGCCGGGCGCCTCGCGGCCTCGCTCCGCGGCGCTCGCGACGCCGCCGTCGACGCCGAGTCGGTCGCGAGCCGGCAGCTCGCCGCCGCGCGGGCCGAGGGCGCCGCCGCTGCCGCCGCCGCCGCTTCGTCCGCCATGGAGGCGGACGCGGCGCGCGCCGAGGCTGCCGCGGCCGTGGCCGATGCCGCCGCGGAGAAGCGTGCGGGCGCCGCGGCCGCGCGGCGGCTCGCGGCGGCCGAGGGGGTCGTCGCCGGGTTACGCGGGCAGCGTGCGGAGCTTGCCGCCGAGTGCGAGACCCTGCGGTCGGGCGCGGCGAGGGCCGAGGCCCGGATCGAGGCTGCCGAGGCGGCGCGGGCGGCGCTCGAGGCCGCAGCCGCTGGCTCGGCCGCGAGGGCCGACGCCGCCGACGCTGCCGTCGTCGCCGCGCGACGCGAGGCCGCGATGGCGCGCGAGGGCGCCGCCGACCTCGCCGCGCGCCTCTCCGCCGTCAAGGACGACAACGCCGAGCTGCGGGGTCGGGTCGACGAACTGACAACGACGGCGGAGAGGGCGGGCCGCCGCGTCGACGCTCTCGCGGGGGTGGCACGGGCCCTGCACGAACGCGCCGCGGCGGCCCGATCCCGCGCCGAGGCGGCCGAGGCCGACGTCGACGCCGTGAGGTCCGCGGCCAAGAGCGCCGCGGAGGCGGCTACCGAGGCGATTGATGCGGCCTCGGCGGAGCGCGCCGACGTCGTCGCCGCGCTGACGGCGCGGGCGACGGCGGCCGAGGCCGCCGGGCGGGCGGCCCTCGGCCGCGTCGAGGGTCTTGAGGGGGCCCTGGCAGCCTCCCGCGCCGCCGCCGCGACGGCCGCGGCCGCCGCTGCCGTCGCCGACGCCGGCGCCGACGAGGCGAGGGCCCGCGCGGCGGCTCTCGAGGAGCGGCTGGCCGTCGCCGAGGCCGTGGGCGCCGAGGCGACAGAGCGCGCGGCGGCGGCGGCCCTGGCGCGGGGCGAGGCCGAGGCCGCCGCCGCCGGCCTGGAGGCGGCCGCCTCGGAGCTGAGGGGCCAGCTTGACGCCCAGACGACTGCGCTGACGGCGCGGTGCCAGCGCCTGCAGTCGGCCCTGGAAGCGGCCGAGGCCGTTGCCGAAGAGGCGCGGGGTCGCCAGGCGGCCGCCGAAGGGGACGCGCGGGCGGGAGACACCGCTGCGCTGGCGTGGCGTCTCGCCGCCCAGGACGAGGCCGACGGGCTCAGATCCCGCCTCGAGACGGCCGAAGCCGCCCGGGGGGCCGCCGAGACGCGGGCCCGTGAGGCCACGGACGCCGCGACAAGGGGCGCCGAGGCGGCGCGCGAGCGGGCGGCCGAGGCCGAACGCGACGCCGCGGCGGCGCGCGCCGCGGCGGCGGCGGCCATGGCCGAGGCGTCCGAGCTGAGCGCCGCCCTCGCCGGCGCCCGGGCGGAAGCCCGCGGAGAGGCGGCGGCGCGAGCCGAGGCCGAGGCGAGGGCCGAGGCCGAGCGGTCGGCTGCCGCGGACGCGGCCGACGCAGCCGCCGCGGCCGAGCGCCGGTCCCGCGCCCGCGGTCGCGAGCTCGCCGCCGAGGGCGAGAGGCTGCGCGAGCGCGCGGCGCGGGAGACAAGCCTGCGCCTCGCGGCGGCGGAGCGGGCGGCGGACGCCGAGAGGAGGCTGGAGGTCGAGCGGTCTGCGCGGGCGCGGGCGGCGGCGAGGCCCGCCGACGTGGACGCCGCCGCCGCTCGTGCCGGCGTCGCGGCCTCGACGCTCGCCGCGTCCGTCGAGCGGACCCGCCAGCTCACCGAACGCCTCCGCAAGGCGGAGGCCGACGGCGCCCGGGCCGCGGCCCGCGCCGCCGAGGCCGGTGCCGCCCTCGCTCGCGCCGGCGCCGAAGCCGCATCGGTCGAACGGAGCCGGGGCCGCGACAGGGCCGCCGCCGCCGCAGAGCTTGCGACGGCCCGTTCCCGGGCCGAGCGCGCCGAAAAAGCCGCCGCTGAGGCCCGGAAGGACGCCGCTCTCGCCGCCGAGCGGGGGAGAAAACTTGCCGCGTCCCTCGCGCGGTCTCGCGCCGACGCAGGCGACGTCCGCCGTCGGTTCGCGGCGGCCGAGCGCCGTCTCGTCGAGGCTGCAGCCGCCGCCGACGCCAGTCGCGGCGCCATCGCGTCGCTCGAACGGGACCTGATGGCGGCGCGGGCCGAGGCGGCCGATCGCGAGACGGCGGCGAAGCGGTCGAACGACGCCGTCGAGCGCCTTGCGTCGCGCCTGGAGGCGGCTGTCGAGGCCGCCGACGCCGCCGCGCGCGCCGAGGCCGCCGCCAGCGACCGGGCCGAACAACTGTCGAACGAGCGCCAGGTCATTGAGACCGAGCGGGCCGATCTGGCGAAGCGCGCCGCCGACCTCGCCGCCGCCCTCGCCGCCGCCGAGTCGGAGCGGGACGCGGCGGCGTCCCGGGGAGAGGGGTCGCGCGAGTCGGAGGCGCGGGCCCTGGCCCAGGTTCGGTCCCTGCAGGCCGAGCTGTCGTCCGCGGCCGACGCCTCCCGCGACGCCCGGGCGCGAGCGGACGCCGCCGAGGCCGCGGAGCGGATCGCGAGGCGGGCGACTGCGGACGAGACGGCGGCGCGGGAGCGGGCTCAGGCCGAGGCGGCGGCCCTGCGGCTCGACGGGCTTGCGGCGGCGGCGGCGGCGGCAGCGCTCGCGGCCGACGTCGACGCGGCCCATTCGGCCCTCGCCGCGGCGGGGGCCGAGGCGTCCTCCCTCAGGCGCCGCGCGGCCGCCGCCGAGGCCGCCGTCGACGTGGCCCGCGCCGAGGCCGAGGCCGCGGGCCGCGCCGCCGCCGCCCGAGAGGCCTCGCTCGAGAAGGAGGGGGCCAGGCTCGCCGCCGCCGCCGCCGCGTCCAAGCAAGTCGCCGTCAAGGAAGCCGCCCGCGCCGACGCCGCCAACGCCAAGGCGGCCGAGGCACTGGCCAAGGCCGAGGCCGGCGCTGCGCGGGCTGAGGCCGCCAACGTCGACGCCGCCGGCGCACGTCGCGTCTGGCGCCTCGCGTTTGACAAGATCAAGCGGCTGCAATCAGCTGCCGCTGAGGCCGACGTCGCGCGCCGCCGCGCCGAGGCCACGGCCGCGACGACCGCCGCGGCCGCGTCGGCCGCCGAGGCCGCCCTCGTCGCTGAGCGGGAGGCGGGCGCTGCGGCGGCGGCGAGAGCCGAAACCGCTCGTGCCGATCTCAGCCGCCGCGCCGCCGCGCTCGAGTCGCGCGTCGCCGCGTTGACCTCGGCGGCCGCGACCCGCGAAAGCGAGCACGAGGCCGACCGCGTCCGCGCGCGCGAGCTGGCGAAGCGGTCTCGCCGGGACGCTGCCGAGCTCGAGCGCCGCGCCGCGGCGGCCGAGACCGAGGCCTCCGCCGCGCGCCGGGCGGCTGAGGCGGCGTCGGCCGAGGCCGCTGCGGGCACCGCCCGCCTGGCCGAGCTCGAGGCTGCGCTGGCCGCGGCTGACGCCGGACGCGCGACCCTGAGGAGCGAGCTCGGCCACGCGGAGGACCTCAGGTTGAGCGTCGAGAACGACGCGGCGTCGCTCCGCGCGTCGGTCGAGTCGCTGGACGCTGTGGCGGCGGCGCGCGCCGCCGAGGCCACCGAGGCCGCCGCCAAGGCCGCCGACCTCGAGAGCCGGCTCGATGCCGCCCGAGCCGAGGCGGAGACGATCAAGGAGACGGCCGAGCGCCGCGCGGCCAAGGCGGCATCGCGGCTCAAGGGCGTCCACGACCGGGGCGAGGCCGCCGCTGAGGCCGCCGCCGCCGCCGAGGCGGACGCCGCGGCCGCACGCGACGTGACCCGTCGCGCCTTCGCCAAGATTGAGCAGCTTCGTGCGCTGCTCGAGGCCGCACGCGCCGCCGGGGCGGAGTCCACGACGCGGGCTGAAGCGGCTGAGCGCGCCGCGGCCGAAGGGCGGACAGAGGCGGCGCGGGCGGCCGCGGAGGCCGCCTCCGGCGCTCGCCGCGCCGCCGAGGCCGAGGCTGCCTTTGACGCCGCGGAGCGGCGCCACACGGCCCTTCTGGCCGAGGCGGCGGGTCTCCGGGCCGCCGGGGCCGCGGCCGAGGGCCGGGCGCGGGACGCCGAGGCGGCGAGGGCAGCGGCCGAGGCCCGCATTGCCGACCTGACGGCCGCCGCCCGCGCCGCCTCTGCCGCCGTTGACGCCGACCGGTCCCGGCGCGAGCTCGAGGCCGACGGCCTGCGAAGCGCAGTGGATGGGTTGGAGGAGCGCGTGGCGAGCCTGGTGGCCGACGTCGCCGCCGCGCGGGACGCGTCGGCATCGGCCGTCGCCGATGGCAGGGCGCGTGTCGCCGCCCTCACTGCCGACGTCGAGAGCCTCGAAGCCCGCGCCGCCGCCGCCGAGTCCGCCCTCCTGGCCGCCCGCGCGGCCCGCGACGCGGGGAGGAAGGAAGTGAGCGAGCTGCGAGCGGCCGCGGAGGCCGCCCAGGCGTCCAACGATGCGGCCCTTGGCGCCGCCCAACGCGAGCGCGACGCCGCGCGGAGGCGTGTTGCTCGGCTCGCCGAGGACCTGGAGGCGACAGAGGCCCAGCGCGTCGCCGCGGTCGCGGCCCTGGAGGACGCCAAGGGCTCCGCGCTGTCCGCGACGGAGCGGGCCGAGGGCGCGCAACGCGTGTCGCGGCTGGCGTTCGAGAAGATCCGCTCGCTCGAGGCAAGGCTCAAGCGCGCCGCCGCGGAGGCGGTCGAGGCCGAGCGCCGGGCCGCCGCCCGGGGGGCGGAGACGGCCGCTCGGGTCGGGCTGGCCCGGGCAGACGCCGACGCGGCGGAGGCAAGGCTGGCGACAATGGAGCGGACGCTCGAGGCCGAGCGGGGCCGGCACGCGTCGGCGCTGCGCGGCCTGATCAAGGCTCACGCTCACGACCTCGAGGCCCTTTCGCGCGCCGGGGCCGTCACCACGCCCGGGGGGGGGGTTCTCGGGGGGAGGACAGGAGGGGCGGGGGCGACGCCAACGACGGCGGGCGGCGGGGCCGAGGCGGCGTTGCGGGCTGCGGAGAAGCGCGGCGCGCGGGCGGCCGAGCGGCTCAAGCGTCTCCACGACAAGAGCGAAGCGGCGGAGCTCGAGGCCGCGTCACTTCGCGAAGAGCTCGCGAGCGCCGAGCGGCGGCTCGGCGGAGCCCTCGCGCGGCTCGGCGATGCGTCGGCCCGGCGCACAGCCGAGCGTCGCCGCGCCGACGCGGCGACGATGGCCGCCGACGAGGCTCGCCGTGGCGCCGACACCGTGGTCGCCTCGCTCGGCGCGCGCCTCGACCTCGTCGCTGCCGAGCGAGACGATTTGGCCAAGCGCGCCACGGCTGCTGCCGCCCGCGTCGCCGAGCTCGAGTCGGAGATTCTTGCCTCGCGGTCGCGCGTCGCGTCGGCCGAGGCCGTCGGGGAGCGGTCGGCGGCCGAGGCCGAGGCCGAGCGCGCCGCGGGCTCGGCTGCCCGCACTGCTCTGGCCCAGGAGAAATCCGCGGAGGGGGGGAACCAGGCGACGCCCGTGGCGCGCCGGGCGCTCGAGCGTCGCGCCGAGGCCGCCGAGGCCGCGGCCGCCGCCCGCGAGGCCGACGTCGGCCGGGCCGCGCGCGACCGCGCCGAGGCCCTGGCGGCGCTTGAGGCGCGCACGACCGAACTGGAGGAGGTGCGGGCCGAGCTGTCGCGTCTGCGTGACGAGGCCGGAAACGCGGGGACCGGGAGCGCCTCCATCACCCGGCCTGTCTCGGCGGCCGCCACGCCCGACGACGGCTCCGGCGTCGACACGGACGACGACGGCGGCATCCTCGGCGGCCACGGATCCGTCCGCAGCCGCATCGAGGACGCAGAGCTCCGCGCCGCCTGCCTCGAGAGAGAGGCCATGGCTCTTCGCCACGCCAACGGGCGCCTCGCCGACCGGGCGCGCCGGGGCGAGACGGCGGCCGAGGCCGCGCGGCGCGAGCTGGGGCGTGAGATCGACGAGCTCCGGTGTCGGCTCGGGGAGCGGACCTCGGGCGTCGTCGCGGCGGCCGACCGCCGGGCGGCGGCCGCGCGGGCGCGGGCCGGCACCCCGGAACCCGAGGGCGCCTCCGCCGCCGGCGCCACGCCCGAGCGGGCCGCCCTCCGCCGGACCCTCGCGGCGCGCGACGCCGACGTCCGCCGGATGCGGGCGCAGCTGGCGGAGCTGGCGCGTCGCCTGGGTCTGGGCGCCCACGACGCCTCGGCCGACCGCAACACGGCCAGTCTCCGCAAGGCCTTCGACAGCGTGCGCCGCCGCGCGGGCGACGCGGGCCGGGAGGCGCGGGCGCGGGGCGCCGTCAGCCTGGTGGCCACGGCGGCGGCCCTGGGCGGGGCGTGGGCGATCAAGGCCCTGGCGTCCGCCGGGGGGGCGCAGGGGGCGGCCCGGGGGCCGACGGCCGCCGATCCCACGGGCCGGCCGCCCCGGGCGCCCAAGCTGCGGACCCTCGGACCGCGGTCGGGCGACGGCTACGGCGCGGGGGTGGCCAGATTGGACCGGCTGTGATCGACGAGCGAGAGAGGTCGACGGGGGCGAGGCAGTCTGTCGCCCCAACTGCCCGCCCCGAGGGCGACGGTCGCGTCCGTCGCCACCCGCGCGGGCCCCGTCCGACCAAGCTGTCGCGTCGCTGTGTGTGGGGACACGTCAGGCGACGCGGGGGCGTGGCGGTTCGAGGCGCGCGACGGGGAACGACGGCGTCGACGTCGGCGGGCCGCGGGCCGCCTCGCGTTGGGACGCGTCGGCGTCCGGCGTCGCGTGTGGGGACGCGTTTGACGCCAGATGCCGGCGACTCGCGACGCGCGAGCTGTGGGGGAGGGTAGGGTCGGACGCGAGCCGAGCCTTTGTCGAACCGCGCTGGACAGGTGTCATCCTCGCCTCGCCCGCCCTCGACGATGTGCTACCCAGGAGGTCACGCCGCGTGCCCGCCGACCGTCAGAACCCCTCTCCGCGACAGCAGCAGCAGGCATGACGGCAAAGGAGGAGTTCGAGGCCGCCGCGGCGCAGGTCAAGGGCTTCAAGAAGGTGTCGCAGGCGGACCAGGCGAGTCGAGGGCCAACGAGGGCGGAGCGGCGGCGGCGCGGCGGCGGCGCCGGGGACGTGGCGCCGACTTGCCGGGCTCTCCGAGGCGAACAGGCGGCATAGAAGCGTGCCTCGATCGAACGTGCGGCTCATCTGGTCGATCGGTATGGGGAGAGATGAGGAGATCTCTAGGGAAGTCGAGCGCGGCTCTGCGCGGGCCGTCGCCGGCCGCTTTGCGGCTGCGGCGCCGCGGTCTACCCGTCCTTTCGCCGGAGCGTCCACGGACCCGTGCACCTTCCCTCGATGAGGTCATAGGAACGACCTGAGGAAGATGCCGTCCCCGGCACCGTCGTCGCCCCACCCGCCGCCGAGAAGTCCCCGACGGCCCGGCTGCGCCGCCCGGGGCCGAGCCGGCCCCGTCGCCGCCGCCGCCGCCGCCGCCGCCGCGGCTGCCGCCCGCTCGACTCGACCCTCCCCCCCCCTCCCGTCCCCCCCCCCACCAGCTCATCCTCTACGGCCTCTTCAAGCAGGCCACGGTCGGCGATTGCGAGACCGCCCAGCCCGGCATTCTCGACCAGAAGGGGCGTGCCAAGTGGGCGGCGTGGTCGGCCCTCAAGGGCAAGGCCGCGGAGGCCGCCATGGAGGAGTACGTGATGAAGGTGGAGACGCTCGCCGAGCAGGAGTGAAGGGTCGCCGGGGCGCGGGTACGAGTCCGTTCGCGTCGGCGCGCCCTCCCCGTCGCCTCCTCCCTCCGTCAGATGACGAAGTCCGGGACGTAGAGATCGCCCGTCTGATCCATCTCCCCCGCGCCGCTGCCTCCGCCCCCCGCCCCACCCCCGCCGCCAGCTCCGCCGGCGCCTGCGCCGCCCGGACCGCCCCCGCCGCCGGCGCCCGGCCGCGGCAGCACCCGCGCCGGCACGCCCACCGCCACGGCGTTTTCCGGCACGGACGACACGACGACGCTTCCCGCGCCCACCTTCGCCCCGTCTCCCACCGTCACCGGACCTAGGACGCACACGCCGGCGCCGAGCAGGACGCCGTTGCCGATCCTCGGGTGGCGCGGTCCCCGTCCCGTGCCGCTGCCGCCCAGGGTCACGTTGTGGAGGAGCGACACCTCGTCCCCCACGACGGCCGTCTCTCCCACCACGACCCCCGTGGCGTGGTCGACCATCAGCCCCCGCCCGAGCCGCGCCGCGGGGTGGATGTCGACCCCCAGCGTCTGGCTCACGCGGTTCTGCAGCGCCCGCGCCAGCGGCCTGCGCCCCGCCGTCCAGAGCGCGTGCCCGATGCGGTGGGCCTGCACGGCCTGGAAGCCCTTGAAGAACAGGACCACCTGGACGAACGACTCCGTCGCCGGGTCCCGCTCCCGGACGGCCTGGAGGTCGGCGCGCATGGCCGCCCCCAGACGGGGGTCGGCGTCGTGGACGTCGCAGAAGAGCTTCAGCAGGTGGACGGGGCTGAGCGCCGCGTCGCCCAGCTTGGTGGCGAGGATGTTGGCCATGGTGCGTTCCAGACTGGGGAGGAGCGGGGGGGGGGGAGATCGCGCGCGCCCGCGCCGGGGGCCAGACGGGGGAGGGGACGGAGACGGCCGCGCCGCGGGGCGCCCCCTCCCCCCCCCCGCCTGGGTTTGCTCAGCACCGTCATGTAGAGGTGACTGGCGAGCGCCGGTTCCCGCTCGCTCTCCCGCTGCGCCTCGGCCCGCAGCGCCGCCCACAGCTCGGGGCCGTCGACGTGGCCCGGGCGGGGGCGCCAGGCGGTCTCGGGGCCCAGGAGCCGGATCGACCGGTCGAACGGGAAGGAGGCGTCCACCGCCGCGTACTCGCTCGCGGCCAGGGTGCCGGGCGGGGCGGCGGCGTCGGCAGGGGAGGCGGGGCAGTCCTCGTTGCGGAGGAGGGGGGCGGCGGGTCGCGCGGAGGGCGAGGCCGAGGGCGAGGGCCCGGCGGCGGCGGCGGCGGCGGACGCGGCGGAGGCGACGCCGGGGGGGGCCGAGTCGACGACCGAGGCGACGAGGCGGTCTTCCCGGGGGTGGGTGCACGCGGTTCCGGCGGCGGCGAGGGCGTCCATGTCGACGAGGCCGCCGGCCGCCAGACGGGCCGCCGCGCGTCCGCCACCGGGGGCGCCGACGGGGCGGGTCGAGCCCCGGGGCCCGGAGGGCCAGACCGCCGGCGCCGCCGCGGCCGACCATCCCGGTGACGCCCCCTCCGTCGGGCGGGGCCCCGACCCCGAACCCGGCGGCGACGGAGGTCGCGGCGAGGAGACGCCAAAGAGGGAAGGGTCGGACGGGTCGAGGGGCGGGGGGGAGGGCCCGTCGGGATGAGGCGCGTCCGGGGGGAAGGCGGCCGTCGCGGCGGCGTCGCCCCACCGCTTCGCCGCGGCGGGCGGGACGATGTCCGACGGGAGAGGGGAGGAGGGGGGCGAGGAGGGGGAGGGGGAGGATGCGGATGGCGTTGGGGAGGGTGGCGACATCCAAGGGGAAGGCGGCGCGTCGGGACAGCAGTCGAGAGGGGTGACGCGACCGCGTGGGTCAACGGCAAAGGCGACGAGGTCGGGGGGGCGCTCGACGTCGAGGGTCTGGCGCCACCGCTCGAGACCCTCCTCGCTCGTGGTGACCGGCTTCAGCGGCGTCACATCGTGGAAGGCGCCGCCGGGGCGCCGCTGGCCGTGGCGGGGACGCTCGGGCTCGGCGGCGGCGGCCGCCAACGCTCGCCGCGACGCCCTCCAGCGCCGCGTCGCCGACGGAACAAGGCTCGCGGCGACGCTCGACGTGTCGAGCCGAGCCACTCTTCCACTGGTGCTGCAGCACACGCCGGACACACGAGGCATCTCGACGGCTCCTCGGCGTGGGCGAAGGAGGTCCGGCCGCCGGTCGCGACTCGGGCGGCTTTTTTGCTGCTTTCCGCTGGTCCTCGGCGACTCGGCGGGAAGAAACAGTCGGTCTTACGGAGAACTCTAACCACTGACGACCTACATCGGCCGGGCGACGTGAAGAAACGTGGCGGAACCGTCCGGGGCCAGTGCGACTCCCCTGTCGGCGACGTCGAGGCCGACGTCGCCATCGCATTGAAGCATTGCCCCGGTTCCGCTCCCCCCCCACCACCTCCCGCCCGCCTCTCCCCGGTGGACCCTCCCACTTCGATCGGTTAGGCCAGGGTCAGGGAGAGCCAGGATGAGCGCGTACCTCCGCCAGGCGTCGGAGAACGCGCCTCAGGGAGGGGCGGGCCAGGTCGCGGCGAAGAAGGCCGCCTCGGGGACCGGAAACGCCCTCCGTAGGCGAGTCAAGAGGATAAAATGGAGTATTTATACTATGATTCCGCCTCTGTAATCTCTCGAGGCGCCGCGGAGGCGTGGGGGTGGGGGGTGCTCTGACCGACGTCGTGCTTGCGGGTGCAGGGTCGCTTCCGGCGCCTTTACGTAACATCGTGGAAGCATTCTCATCAAGACTGCGTCTTATGGGAGTTAATATCCCGAAAAGCCCATCCGTGGGCCCGTTTATTCCGCAAAAACGACGCGCCTGGCCTCGTTGTGAGCGTCGCCGCGCCAGCCGATGTCGAACCGCCCCGCGGGCCTGGGCGGGAACCCGACGGGTGTTCTTCCAGCCGAGAGACTATCTATTGGTGTAACCGTCGCTTCGTCTCGAAATGTATCTCCGAAATGCATCGCCTCGACGCCCCCGCCCCGGCGCCGGCCGAGCGCGACGCCGGCCGAGCGCGACGCCGGCCCGGGGACCCGGGCGACGTCCACCCACCCCCACCCATCCCGTCACCTCGACCCCCCGCAGACCTCTCGGGGAGTTCAACGGTAATGCCGCTCTCGGCAACCGCGGCGCCGCCGTTGGGGCCACCAAGGCCGCCCCGGCGAGCCCCGGGGGAGAGCGGGGGGAGCGGGGCGGGGGGCGCGGGGGGCGCCGCTGTGGGTGGGCCGCTGTCGCCCTGCCCGCCGCAGCCGCCGCTGCCGCCCGTCGAGCCCTGCGGAACCTCTCCATCCGTCGTCTCGACAAGCATCACCCAATGTCCCTCACCTTTGCCCTCACCCCCACCGCTACCCCACCCCCCACAACCTACCCCCGGCAGAGCGCCGCCCACGGCTACCCTACGCGCCACTCGACGCGGCTCTCCACCCGGGGCGGCCAGCCCCTGGGAGACGTGTCGAACCGCGCCGGATCCCGCCGCGCCGGTGCCGGCGGTGACAAGGGGTCTGCCGGCGCCGGCGGTGACGAAAACGCGGCCGACGGCGGCGGCAGTGCGTCGAGCGCGATGTCGTGGAGTGCCGTCCTCGAGCGTCGGGTGGAGGAGGGGGCCGGAGGCGCCGCCTCCTCGGGCGCCGCCGGCGGTGACGTGGCCGCCACCAGCGCCGCCAAGGTACCCGCGGGGGCGGGCGCCGCCGCGTCCCTGGGCCCGCACGGAGCCCTGCCCGACATCGACTCGTGCGACGCCCACGACCCCCTCGCGGCGCACCAGTACGCCAACGACATCTTTGCCTACTATCACCGCGTCGGTCCGCGCTACCAGGCGCCCGCGGACTACCTGTCCCGGCAGGCCGACATCAACGAGCGGATGCGGGCTATTTTGGTGGACTGGCTGGTGGAGGCGAGAGAGAGGGGGGAGAGAGAGGGGGAAAGAGAGAGAGGGAGAGTGGGGGGAGAGGGAGGGAGGAGGCGACGGGAAGCCCGGTCCGTCCGTCGGTGGGTTCGTCCGATTCCGCGAGTCCATCCGTCGGTGCGCGTCCATCTCCATCCGCACCATCCGTCCACAACGTTCGCGCTGCTCCTTTCTCCTCCGCAGGTCCACCAAAAATTCAAGCTGATGCCCGAGACCCTCCACCTCACCGTCGCTACCATCGACCGGTACCTGTCGCGCCGGCAGACGACCCGCAAGTCCCTGCAGCTCGTCGGCGTCACGGCGATGCTCGTCGCGGCCAAGTACGAGGAAATCTGGGCCCCCGAGGTCAGAGACTTCGTGTACATCAGTGACCGGGCCTACACCAGAGAGCAGATCCTCGCCTGCGAGAAGGGGCTGCTGAATGAGCTGGCGTTCGAGCTGACGGTGCCCACGGCCTGGCCGTGGTTGGGGCGCCTGGCCAAGGCGGCGGGAAGCGCCGCCAAGGCCCGGCCGGCGCGCGACTGCGCGGCCTACCTGTGCGAGCTCGGGCTGGTGGACGCGGGGTGCCTGCGGTTCTGCCCGCGCACCCAGGCGGCCGCCGCGGTGTACCTCTCGCTCGCGGCCACGCTGGGCGAGGCACGCGCACCGGCGGGGTCCGTCGCGCGGTGTCCGCCCGCGCTGCTGGCCCACGCCCGGATGTCGAGCGAGGCCGACCTGCTGCCGTGCGCGCGGGCGTTGGCGACCTTGGCGGAGCGGCAGAGGGCCCCGGGAGGCGCGCAGCTTCAGGCGGTGTTCAAAAAATATTCCGCCCCGAAGTACAGCGAGGTCGCCACGGGTCTGACGATGCCGCGGGACTGCGTCGCGCCGGCCGAGGGGGCGTGAGTGCGCGGGCCGACGGCCAGGGGGGCCCGACGAGCTCGGCGGGGGTGCGCGCGGCTGGACGGCGCGCGGCGATGCCGGACTTAGGGGGAACCCAAAGGGGGGGGTGTGGTGCCGGGGGTATGGGGCCGGGGGCGTGCGCCGGGGACCGGCGAACTCCGATGGTGCGGGCGAAGGGCGCGGGGCGCCGCGCAGGCGGCTCGGACGCAGAAGCGGACGGACGTAGAGAGGGGCGACGAAATCTGTCGCCGCGGGGCGTGTTGCGGGCATGGGGAAAGGGGCCGACTCGACTCGACGCGACACGACGGCGGGATCGAGGGGCTCCCGCGGGGCGAGCGACGCGACGTGGGTCATGCGCGCGCGTTGTCGTCTCGAGAAAACAGCCCCCTTCAAGTTCCCGTCGAGCAACAATGCACAGCGCTCGTCGCAAGCTGGACTGCGGGCAACATCCTGCGCGCAACTGGTCGAGGGACGCTCCTCGCGCTCGGCGCGACCGCTTGCTCTCGTGCATCGCCTTGGAGGGGGTTGGAGGGGGGGTTACCCTTTCCTCCCGGGCGTCCAAGCCTCGGTCTCCCCGTCTGGGAGCGCGTCGGCCGCGGCCGCGGCGGACGACGACGCGGGCGGGGGGATCGGCGGCGGGGTCGGCGGAGTCGACGAGGCCCGCGACCCCGACGACGCCCCCCCGCCCGCGTCCCCCCCCCCCGACGCGATTCCGGTCCCACTCCCGACCCCCAGCCTCCGCCGCTCCCTCTCCTCCTCGGCCACCGCCTCGAGCGCCGCGGCGCGCGCTCGCACCGTCCGGATCCGCTCGGCCTCTCGTTCCGCAAGCCCCGCCCCCGCAGGGGGATGGACCCTTAGCCCCGCCAGCCACGCCCGCCACGCCGGACTGAGGCGGTCGGCCGTCCAGGCCCCGCTGTTGACGTCGACGTCGCGCGGTCGGCACTCGCGTCGTTCGCGGAGGGCGCCGGAGTCGTCGGGAGCGTGCCACCTGGAAGGAGAGGGGGGGTGGGGGGGGGGGAGGGGTCCAGGTTGGAACCCGGGGGAGGGGGCGGCGGTCGCCTCGGTCTCTGTCTGTCCTGTGTCTTGGGGGCTCGCCGGAGGAAGACGGTGCCGTTTTCGTCCTCCCCTACGATTTCCTTGAGACCGAAGAAGGCGCGGATCCGGGCGACGAGGTCGGGGGGGGAGGAGGAGGTTCGCCCGGCCGCCAGGCTACGACGGCTGGCGGGGGCCCCGACGGCGACGGCCTCGGCCTCGGCGGCGTGGCCGATGCCGCCGCCGATCCCTGGGCGCGAGCTCGAGGCCGCGGCGTGGGTGAGGACCCTCCGCATCAGCTCAGCTGCACCGCAATGCGCGGTCTCGGGGGCGACCGCACACGGGGCGAGCAACGCCAGGCCTTCGTACTGCCGACAGGAAAAGGGCCCTCGAGCTCGCGGGACGCACAGTGAGGACTCTCTTCTCCCTCTCTACGAATTCTTCACACCTTTTTATCTCGTCTCAATGCCCTCGCCAATGCTTCGAACGATGTCAAACGCGGCGGCGGGCCCATCGAGGCTCGCCGCCGCTGGCGGCCCTCTCCGCCTCGTTCATCGCCCGGTGGGCGCTCGTCGAGAGATCTTACAGACCTCTCGCACTCTTTTTGTTCGTGCTGCTTCCTCTGATGGCGAGTGAACCCGCAGATAGGTCGGGAGGGGACCGCCGTCGGCCGCCGCTGCCGCGTCGTCACCTTTGCTTGCCTAAATACACGCTTGGACGCCAGGAGACGCCCGCAAAACCTTTTCGTCACCCACATCTTTACCCTCACCGTCTGTTCCACCTCCTCAGACCCCGCTCGCCCCCCCCTCGACGTCGACGCCGCATGGGACGACACCATTGACGCCCCGAACTCCGCGCTCGCCGGTGCCTCGTGGCCCGCCGCCCCCGCCCCCCGCTCGGGCGCCGACTGGGACGGCGCGGCCGCCGCCGCCGCCGCCGCCGAGATCGCCGCCTCGGCCGCAGACGCCTCGGACGACGATGCGACGGCCGTTGGGGGGTCCCCGTCGCCCCCCGGCGGCCCCCTGTCAGGCTCGCGTCGCGCCTACTCCCAGATCCTCACCGACGGGGCGGAGTTCCTCGTGGCGGCCGAGACGGAAGACGCGGGGGGCGGCTCGACTGTCGAGCCTCTCCTCGACCTCTCGGACGCATGGGTCCGCCGTCGCGACCTCGGCCTCGGCGCGCAGTTCGCGCCCTGCGGCCTCGGGGTGGCCCCGGGGGCCGACGCCGACTCCACCTCCTCCGCGGGGCCCCTCCTCCCCCCCCCCCCCCCCCCCCACCCTCGCGCTTTCATGCGGCGCCTTGGACGACCGTTGCGACGGCCGACGCCTTCGGGGGACGGCCAGACGAGCGGAGAGGCGCACCCAAGATGATTCTGGTGCGGCTCTTCTCCGCGGAGGAGAAGGCGTCGCTCGAGGCCGATCCCGGCCGTCTCCGGTCGTTCACGGGACGCGCTCCGGATCTCGACCTCAGCTGCGTGGTGGTGGTGGACGGAGGGTCCGAGGGGGACGGCGGCGGCGGCCCGCCGACGATGACGCGGCTGCCCGTCGGCCTCCCCCCGGGGGCGACCACGCCGCTGGATCTCGCCGACCCGGTGCTGCGGATCCGGCAGTGGAGCGCCGCGTGCGACGCCGGCAACGACTCCGTCGCGATCACGGCGGCATCGCGTTGCGGTCTCGTGTGCTCGGTCGTCGAGAGCGCCGAGCGGCCCCACCCGGAGACGGCCGTGAACGACGCCCTGGTGTCGCGGGGCGCCACACCGGAGGGGCGAACGGCGGGGGTGGTGGCGCCGAGGCCGGGGGGCAGAGGCGGCGTCGGCGGTGGTGTCGGTGGTGGCAGTAACGGCAACGGTGACGTGGAGGAAGAAGGACCCGAGGAGGACGACGAGGGGTCGGACGACGGGGAGCCCGACGTGCCCGCCGTCGACCTCGCGTGATGGGGATGGGCGGCGCTCGAGGGATCAAGTGCCGTTGCGCCCCTCCTTTCCGCCCCGCCCCCGCCCCATCCCCCCCTCTTACCAAGCTCAAATCAAGATGACGTCGTCTTCCCGCGCCAAGATCGCCCTCGTGGGCGCCCCTGTCGCCCTCCTCGCCTCGGGCGCCAACGGCGAGCTGCGGGCGGCAACAGAAGGGCCTTAACGTTGCCGTCATTCATTTTTTTCGTCCTAACACGATGTCATCGGGCATTTACGTTCTATATACGTCTAAAAAGACCACGAAAAATCCAGATTTGGCGCCACAAGGGCGCCAAGGGGCTTGGCTGCGTCTGTGTGGCGATCTTCATCCTGGCCCTCCCCCGTCGCCGTCAGCCCGCCCCGGGCAACGTCTTCTCCACCGTTGTCCTCATTTTCTCTCTTTGATCCCATCGCAGCCCGGGGGCTCCGCCAGTCAAGCGAGTCGCCGGAAGGGCGCCCCTCAACTCTACCCCTCACCCTTGCCACTTGCGGAGCGGGGACTAGGGCGCCTTGTCACTGCCTACCCCTCGCCTCCCCTCCCCGCCCGTTACCCCACCACGCCATCACGAGAACGGAGCTTCGACGCGTCGGGGCTTGAGGGCGCGCTCTCACGCTACCGCCCCCACTGGTCGGCGCGCAGCCACTTCCACCCTCCTTGCCCTTGCATTTGACCCTCAACCCTCCATTCCACCGCAGTTGCCGTGGGCCCCAACGGCGGTATCGACATGCAGTCAGGCGGCTCTTCCATCAACATTGGCGAGAACGAGGGCGGCATGGAGAGTGGCGCCCTCCTTCCGCCTCCCCCACACTCGCCGTAGCACCCCGCCGCCCCATCTGCCCACTGCCCCGCCGCCTCCCTTCCCCTTGACCGCCCTTCGCAGGGGGGTTCCGCTCCCGCGGCTCCTCCGGCCCCGACCCATGCGAGGGCTTCGCCATCTGCACCAACCTCGTCCCCCCCGAGGGATGCGCCGAGGGGGAGACGGAACGCCGGCTCATCACTGGGCCCATTCTCCTTGTCCAGTGCGCAAGTCGGGGTCTCTCTTGTCGCTCTCTCTCCATCCATCCATCCATCCATCCATCCATCCATCCATCCATCCATCCATCCATCCATCCATCCATCCATCCATCCATCCATCCATCCATCCATCCATCCATCCATCCATCCATCCATCCATCCATCCATCACTCCGTCTCTTTCTCTCCCAGGCGGTCGACAACGGCGGGTCCGTCGACGGCCCCGAGGGCCTCGGTGCGCCGATGGCCGTGGCCGTGGGCGCCCCCCCGACCCCCTTGGAGGCCGGTCCCGTTGCGCAAACCATCGTCGTACACACCAAGTCCCTCGAGGCGGAATGCGCCAACTTCGAGCTCTACGACCTCCCCGCCGACCCCGGCGCCGACCCCGCGGCTGAGGCGCCCCCTCCAGCCCGCGGGATCCGGCTGATCGGTGAGACCGAGGGCGCCCCGCTTCCGGACGGTCCCTCCGCTGCCCCCGACGGAACCGCGACGGGCGCGGTGGGCAACGGCGTCATCTCGTCCTCGATGATCTCGGGGATGGGGCTCGGCGGTGGCATGGCTCAGACCGTCAGCCTGGGCCCCGACGGCGCCACCGTCGTCTCGTCGCCTGGCGGCGTCGCGTCGTGCGCGTCCGGAGAGACCGTCGCCGTCGTCAACGGCCAGGTCTTCTGCGACGGCGTCCTTGCCCGGCCCGCCAGTGCCGACGAGGCCGCCGCCGCCGGTGCCGCCAGTGCCTCGACCGTCCCCGAGGGGGCGACAGAGGTGCTGACCGGAGGGTCTTTGCTCGTCGTCGGCCCCGACGGCGACATCTGGCTCGACGGATCGCCCGTCGACCTCTCCGCGGGCGGTCTGCCCAAGATTCCCAAAGCGGGGGACCCCTGCCTCTGCGTTCAGCCATCTCCCCTGGAGGAGGGGGGCGTCGTCATGGCGACGCTGAGCGCAGCGCTCGACGCTCTGGCGGGAGTCGTGGAGGAGGGGGAGGACATGGGGACAGAGGAGCCTGAGGAGCCTGTCACGCCTCCCATGGGCTACTACGAGGTGCCGGAGGAGGAGACCGCCGCCGAGACGCCTGCGCCGACCGACGCGGCCCCGGCCGATGCGGCGCCAACCGACGCACTGCCGTCCGATACGGCGCCGACCGACGCGGCGCCGGCCGACGCGGCGCCAACCGACGCGGCTCCCCAGCGCCGCAGGGCTCAGGAGGCTCCTCCTACCTCCGCTCCTCCCCTCATGGACATCGAGCTCCCCTCTCCCGAGGAGATCGGCGCCGCCATTGACGCCGGTATTGCCGCCGTCGGGTCTGCCATCGAGGCCCTGCCTGTCTGCGTTTGCGACCCCCTCGCTGCGGGGGGACCGTGGCGCCCCGCCACGCTCGCGGAGAAGCGCATCGCCGAGCTCCGGTGCGGCGCTTATCTCTCCGCCGTCGAGGCTGGCACGATCGTCTCGAGCGAGCTGGAGGCAATGGCTGCCGACGACGCCGCCGCGCCCGCCGACCCCGCCGAACCCGCCGCGCCCGCCGACCCCGCCGCTGAACCCTCCGCGCCCGCCGATGCTCCCGAGGTCACCCCCGCCGCGGATGGCCGCCGCCGCCGGCAGATGTCCTCCCTTTTCCGCCGCTAGGCTAGCGTACTTCTCCCGTCTCTCCCACGAGCGCCCCCCTTCCCCTCCTCCTCTGGCAAGGGAGCGACACGCCCCTCGACGGCGGTAGCCCCGCCCTTGGCCGGGTCGGAGTGCCAATGGCCGCACAGTATGTAGAATGGGGCGAGGCGACGAGGGGCCCGCGGCGGACACCGCATCGGTTCCGCTCCGCGGCTTACCCCGGCGAACCTCCGTCCGACCCGACCCGACCCTTCGCGCCCGCTCGCCCTCGCGGCGGCCGTCCCCGCCCCCGCGCCGCGCTCTCGGCCACGCCCGCCAGACCTCCCGCGGCGCTCTCAACGGCCGTCATGGCCTCGCCCACGGCTCCACCGACGGCGTCGAGCGCGTCCCCCATCATCCCGCCCGCCCCGAACCACGCCCCGGCCACCAGAGCCCCGCCGTCGCCCGGCCCCGCGGGACGCAGCGCTCCCTCGAGCGCACCCTCCATGCCCCGGAACAAGGCCCCCCCCGCGGCGGCGTGGAGGGCCGCTCGGGCCACCCGGGGCCGGGCCCCGCTGGCCCCGACCAGGGCTCGCGCCAGGTGATCGGGGCGGACGCTGATGAGGGATAGCTGGGTGACGGTCGCGACTAGGACGGCGGGGTGAGTGGCGAAGGCGGCTGTGGCGGCGGCAGCGGCGCCCAGAACGACGGTGCCCCACCCGTCGGCCGTGGTCGAGGTGTCGAGCGATGAGCGCCGCTGGTCCGGGTGCCTTCCGCCCCGCCGCGGCCCCCCGGGAGGCCCGACGAGGAGCTTCCGCCTGGGCGGGCCCCGGCGGTCGACCTTGCGGTCCCCGCCCCGCGGCACGAGCCGCACGTCCGCATGCGCCGCGCGCTCCTCCGCCCGCGCGCGTCGGCGGTCTGCGATCGCCCGGGTCTCATCCAGGGCTTTGCCCAGTAGATGATACGTGAGTCCGAACACGACGGGGCCGAGGACAGAGTAGGTCGCCACGGGGGCGCTCCCCGCCAGAAACGCTCCAGGTCCTGCCGCAGCGACGTCTGACAATCCCGCCCGTAGGCTTCTGGCCGCGGTGGCGCCACCCGTGGTCCGGACTTGAACGAGCCGCAGCGGGGCGACGACGAGCCCGGACAAAGCGCCGGCGCATGCGACGGACAGCCCGTCGACGGCCTTGGGGGCGGCGACGTTCTTGAGGTTGGCGTCGGATTCGCGCTGCTGGCGACGCCGCGCGGCGAGGGCGTCGAGGGACAGGGCGAAGGCCGCGTTCCCCACCCCGTAGCGCCACGCCGCGGGGCCCCACCCTCTCCACAGCGCCGCGGCGCCGGGGCTGCCCGACAGCATCCCGTCTCTCAGGACGGCTCCGACGGCTGCAGGGAGCCGCTGTCCCGTGATGCCTCTCACGGCGTCGACTTGCAGTCGACTCGAGAGGACGTCGAACGGCTGGAGCAGTGCCGCAGTAACGCTTCCGGCTGCGAACAGACGCAGGGGGGTGGGTTGGGGGGGGGGGGGGCAGGGTGCTGGCCGAAGGCCCC
>Ga0181573_10001589_pt1 | contig 22146 bp, 15 predicted proteins | sample 101ome_25_FD_148643 | JGI IMG/M metagenome (GOLD analysis project Ga0181573, IMG submission 148643) | Coastal salt marsh microbial communities from the Groves Creek Marsh, Skidaway Island, Georgia - 101409BT metaG (spades assembly) | ecosystem: Environmental > Aquatic > Marine > Intertidal zone... | reverse complement strand
AGCCAGGCGAGATCGTTCGCAGAAAACCATCCTCTCGATGCTCGTCAAAAATAAAACTTAGGACGACTCTATCAGCTCTAGCTCAACGACGACCACCTCGTCTTCCACCGACCGGACGCCCCCGACTCCTCCCGCCGGTGCTGTATCGTGGACTCTGCACGCTCCCTTGCCCAGGAATCCATTCGCCTCCTAGCATGTTTCTGCGTCCTGACTCCTCTTCACCGTCACTGTCATCATCATCATAGTCGGCGTAGCCACTCAATTTTTTGTCGTCGTATTCTTCCTCAATTTTATCCTCCTCAGTGCTTGTGCTTGCTTCGTTAGCGAGGCTGAAAAGCTCAGCTCCGAACAATCGAACTCCAGCCCCTGTGTTGGTGCTCAACATGTGCACCGTAGATCGCGCCCTTTTCGCCAATCTTAGCTCTTCGCGGATGAGGAAGCACCGCCTTGCGAGATCAGCCGGTCGCACCAGATCCGTCTTGTTGAGCACCACGCTGTACGCCACATTTCCATACCGCGACAAAAACGCCAGCATTTCCCTGTCAGGAGCCTTTAGCCCATGTCGGGCGTCCACGACGACGTAAACACGCTTCAAATTTTTCCTTCCCGTGAGATATTTGTCCATGAGTCGATTCCACGCCTCAACCTTCTCCTGGGCTGCGAAAGCAAAGCCATATCCAGGCATGTCGATGATCCTGATGCGACGGGAGACATCGTAAAAGTTCAGTGATTGCGTCTTTCCAGGAACGTCTGAGGACCTGGCGGCGCCACTGCACGTCACGGCGTTGATCAGGCTACTCTTGCCCACGTTCGAACGTCCCGCGAATGCCACCTCCGGTGTATCATCGTCGGCTTCTGGAAGGTCCTTCTCGGTGGTGGCGGCAGCAACAAACTTTGTCGCCTTCTTGTTGCCGCGCAGCCCAAGAAGGATGCGCTCGCGATCGGCAATATCGCCGTAGAGGACGTAACGCCGAGTAATTTTTGTGTCCAGTTCCTTATTACGCAGTTTGCGCGCTTCACGTCCGGCCGTGGACGCATCCATGCACAGTTGATTCTGCAGGAAAAGAGGAGATTCGCGCTCAATAACCTGAAACCTGAGCGACAGAGGATGAAAGCGCGAGGCTTTCGGGAGGGAGGTATACTCACGTCTTTGATCGTCCTCATGATCTTATCGTCCACGGGAAGGGCGCGAAACTTAGCGCGATTGCTCATGCCCTCGCCGCCATCCACCAGCTCATTGAGCAACGCATCGATGCGCAGCTCACTCATGTCGAGGTCTTCCCGTAATGGCTTGGCGGGCGCTGTGGTTCCCGAGGTCTGAGGCGCACCGTCGGGGCCTCGCGGACCATATCGGGACTTTTTAGGCGCGCCTGTATTCTTCTTTTTTTTGCCTCCAGCCTTATCTTTCTTCTTGGACGACGCCGCTCGCACCTGCAGCACGCCGTGGGTGGGTGGTGCACCCAGTAGCGGTGAAAAGCGCTGAGCCCCCACCATCGTGCGGCGTCCACCCACCGCAGATACCAGCTGTGTGGTCAGAGGATTGCGCGCAAATATCACGCCGCCACACGCGTATCGCATCGCTGGGAGCGCCAACAGGAGTGACATGGCGCGGCTTCTTGTGAGGGCGGCGGCGGTGAAATTTTAATCTGGCCCACTCACAGTGCAAGACTGGCCGCCCGAACAGTTTATTGTTTTGCGCTCGTTTGAAGACTAAACGTGTTACAACGCGCACCCGAATTCGGTCGCGCTTCCCCCTTGACCCGACTAAACATCTCCTCGCATTTCTCAGTCCAGCTTGAGCTCTTGGTACTCCTTTCGGACCCCGTCCTTGTTGATGATCCAAATCTCCACGGTGTCGCCAGTGTAGATGTCGCGCTCCCCTGCGGTGGCAAAGCAATCCTTCACGAGGTCCACAGCCTCCGATTCGCTCAAGGGTGTCGCGCTCGACTGCGCCGGCAGCACGAGTGGGGACACCGTCTTAAGCTGGTTGTCCAGCACGGGCATGATCAGCCCCTGCCCGCTCCCTTGGCACGAGTAGTTTGTCCTCTCGTAGGACCCCACCGCGTCGTAGGTGAACACCGCGCCCTTGCCCTCCGCGTCCAGCCCGGCGACGATGTTGAAGGTGTAGTACGGGAAGAAGCGGCGATAGTAAAGGGTGTTGCTCAGCATCTGAGCGAACGAGACGCATCCCATGGGTTTATCGTTCTGGAACTCGTACGTGGTGCACCTGGCCTTGAGAGTCTTCTTCAGCGTCACCGCGTCAGCCATGAAACCCGCGCTCGCCAACACGCACTTGTCGCTCATCTGATCGATCTTCTTGTAGTCGCGGGTCAGGATGTTGTAACCGGTCGACATACGGGTGTCCGCCGCGCACACGACATAGTCTTCGCCCGCAACCGCGAGCACCGTACCGCCGTTGTTGTCCTGCGGAAAGGAGGTCGGGGCCGGTGGATGTCAGATCCGGAGGAGAAAATATACGAAGAAAAACAGGACCGAGCGAGATCCGAACGGCTGGGAAAGCGAAGGGTCCGAGGACGCACGTAGGGGCTCCAGTTGGCGCGAGTGGTTGGGCCGGAGCCATCGTGCGGCATGGCCCCGTCGTCGTAATACATGCGCGGCATGGTGCGCTCAGATTGACCAACCCTAATTTCAGCACGAGTTCAAAACCAGACTGCCAGACAGGCCTGTGGACTTCATCTTCTGTGCAGCAGCTCTGCAGACTGATCAAAGAGTTACCACAAACTGAGAAACGAAGGTACCCTGTCGGCAGGTCGGAGTCGAGGACTGGCAGACCTCGGGTCAGCATAACGAGCTGAAGCGTCGTTCGGCACCATGGGGGTCACTGATTCCATCAAGAAGCTCTACGAGAGGGAGATGACCGGAGCGAACAGGGACAGCACCATCGTGAGTCTTCGGTCTCCCACCAAGGGCGGTCGATCGAGCCCGCCGATTATTTTACTCCGCGCTCCGAACAATTTTCGCCCACCCTCCCGTGCATGCACACCCTCGAGCTGAACTCGACCCAATGATATCTCCCGTGCAGAACCTCCTCCGCGCCGCCGGACTCTTCGCTGGTGCCATTGTCGTCATGAGATGTTTCGGAGACGCTTTCGCCATCTGAGAACCCGCTCGCCGACCGGCCTTCCGAGGGTTGGGAGATACCTAATGGGACGCCGGCTGAGATAACATGCCTGCTCTTTAGAAGTCCTTTTCTGCCAAACCTAATGCTAGTCCCCGCGCTGTTTCACTATTCGTCGTCGCTGCCGTAATCTCCCAACAACCCCCCGAGTCCTTCTTCTCCCTCCGACGAGTCGTCCTCGCCCTCAGCCTTGGCGCGCTTCGCGTTGCGCTCGCCCTCGCCGGGTTTGCCCGCATCGCCGTCGCCAGCCACCCGCTTGTTGGCCTTCTCCTTGGACACCACCAGGAACTGGGGGTTCTCCTTCCGTTTAACCTGAATGACCGGCTGTCGCGTGCTCCCGATCAGCCCGACGCCGCTGGATCCCTTCCCCTCGACACCAGTCCCAAATCCGGCCGACCCAGATCCCTTCGCAGCGGCCATCCTTCGTTCCTTCTCCGCCATCTCCGCCCGCAGTCTCCGCTTGGCGAATTCGCTCGTTTCTTCCTTCTTCGTTCGAATCATGCTCTCCAGCGTGTTGTCTTCCTTCGAGCATTCACCCGGCCTGTGATCCTCCCCGCACACGCGACAGCTGATGGTGTTCCTTGGGCACTCTCTGGAAGTGTGTCCCTTGTTGCCACACCGGTGGCACACCTCCGAGTATTTGGCCAACATCTTCTCCTTGCTGGTAAGCTGCTTCTGGCCGCAGAACTTTTCGATGTGACCGGCCATGCCACACTTGGCGCATATCCTCGGCTTCGGACAGTTCTTGGCGATGTGGCCCGGAAGGCCGCATCGGTGGCAGGCGCCCTCGTAGGAGAGCGCGACATTTTTAGAGTGCGACATTTTGTCCCCGCCCGACGCCAACTGTGTCTCTCCTCTCCCTTGCCCTCTCTTTCCTCTGACTTCACAGACGCCGCGAGTCACCTGCACCGAGGTCGAGTCTCTTTTCGCACCAAGGTGTCGACGCTCGGTCGTCGTTTGAGGCCAAGCGGCCGAGCCCCCTGAAGCGTGCAGCGCTCTGGTGTTCAAGATTTTCCTCGGTCCGGTCCACTCGCAATCACAGATTCACCGCGCACCTGCTGCCGCTTTTTACACGGTGTTATCTTCTCGGCTATAGGGCGCTCATATCGACACGAGCAGCGGCCCTGGGACCCGACTTGTCCCGCCGAGATGCTCGACATCAACCTGTTCCGCACGGATAAGGGCGGCGATCCGGTGAGTCTTGACCCCAGACCCCGCCACGCCACCGATCGCGCGACGACAGTTCGCTCTCGTAAAATGGCGGCCGACACCCTCTCGGATCGCCGCGAATGATCGGTCGCTCCCCGCGTGCTTCCCGCTTCGTCCAAATCCCCCACTCACACCGAGATTTCTCGTCCTCCGACGTTTTTGACCGCAGGAGATCGTCCGGGAGTCTCAGCGCCGCCGCTTCGCGCGCGTGGAGGATGTCGACGACGTCATCGCCATGGACGCCAAGTGGCGCGACGCCCGCTGGGAGCTCGACAGCGTGAACGCCGAGTTCAACAAGGCCAACAAAGAGGTGTCAAAGCTCAAGGTTGCCAAGGAGAACGCGGATGAGGCGATCGCGAAGGTCAAGGAGCTCGCCGCCCGCCGCGTCGAGCTCGAGCAGCAGGAGAAGGACGCCGAAGAGGCTGTGAACACGCTCCTGAAGCGAATCGGAAACATCGTGCACGACTCTGTCATCGTCAGTCAGGACGAGGAGAACAACGCGATCGTCCGCACCTTCGGTCTGGACACCAAGCGCATGGAGGAGAAGCTGCCCAACCACGTGGACCTCATCGCCATGCTCGACATCGCCGACACCGAGCACGGCACCGACGTCGCGGGAGGCCGCGGCTACTTCCTCACAGGCGCCGGCGTGCTCCTCAACCAGGCGCTCATCAACTACGCGCTCGCCTTCCTCGCCGGACGCGGACACACCCCGCTCGGCACCCCTTTCTTCATGCGTAAGGATCGCATGGCGGAGTGTGCGCAACTGGCAGATTTCGATGAGCAGCTGTACAAGGTGAGTGAGGGTGATGACAAGGAGGACAAGTACCTCATCGCCACCTCGGAGCAGACGTGCTGCTCGTTCCTCCGTAAGAGATGGATCCAGCCCAAGGAGCTGCCCATTCGCCTCGCGGGCTACTCCACATGCTTTCGCAAGGAGGCTGGGTCTCACGGTCGCGACACCCTGGGTATCTTCCGCGTGCACCAATTCGAGAAGGTTGAGCAGTTTGTCGCAGTTAGCCCAGACGGCGATGAGAGCTGGCAGGAGATGGAGCGCATGATTGGCAACTCCGAGGCATTCTACCAGAGCCTCGGCATCCCGTACCAGGTCGTCAACATCGTTTCCGGCGAGCTGAACGACGCCGCGGCGAAGAAGTACGATCTCGAGGCGTGGTTTCCTTCCTCGAAGACATGGCGCGAGCTCGTTTCCTGCTCCAACTGCACCGACTTTCAGTCCCGCCGCCTTGAGATTCGCTGTGGCGCCGCGCAGAAGGGCCCCGAGAAGAAGAAATCTTACTGTCACCTTCTCAACTCCACCCTCACTGCTACTGAACGCACGCTATGTTGCGTCCTCGAGAACTGGCAGACCCCGGAGGGCTTCGTCGTGCCCCCGGCACTTCGTCCTTGGATGCAGGGCATCGAGTTCATCCCGTTTGTCAAAAAGCTGGATAAGAAAGGCAAGCTCGTGGAGGTCAGCCCGCCCCCACCGCCCCTCTTTGCGCCGAAGGAAAACGAGCCCGTCGAGGCTAAGACGGCCGCAGAGATGATCGCCGCACTTAATCTTGGACAGTAAGTGGTAGACGAGAGAACATGTGAAAGACTAGACTATCTAAAACTGTCACCTCGAAATATTAAACCCCTAAGCCCTCAAGCGAACCTGTCCATCCCTCCTCAATCCGTAGAGGCTGGTAAGTAGCCCTCCTTGGCCTCGTTTTCGACCAGTTCCTTGGTGAACTCCTCGAACTCAGCCGCGTGCTTCACCATGCACTGGTGAAGCTCAACGAACTGCTCCGCGCACGCCGATCCTCGCTCCTCTTCTGGAGCGGTGATAAAGCACGTCAGCGCGTTGCGGAACCCTTCCCCACAAGACGATTCCTTCAGACCCTGCACGCAGGGACATTCCAACGCCGCTTTCACCGCATCTTCCTTACTTCCCCCGGCCTCCTCCCCTTTTTTCAAAGCCTCAGCGAGTGCCTCACCGACCTCCGGAGACGACGTTGTCATCAGAAAATGAACTGTCTTTGCTACCCAGCGAGTCGATTCTCACGAAGCCGAAAAATCGGAGAGGAAGACAGATCTCGCCCGCGCGTGGGGAGGGCGGGCTCTGAGACATTTGGGCATGGGGTTTGACATTCCGGGCATAGATGGCATCCGCTTCCATGTCGCGCCAAACGGAATCGGCGACGTCCAATGCACAGCGGAGCCTGGACATGCGCAAGACACTCCGAAGACCACTCTGCCGTCCTGCACGTTGCTTTACCCTCTGTCGCCGTGTGTGTCTTGCGCAATAACCAAGGCCACCGCGGCAAGGTACCTCAATCCGATCGATGAGGTTGTTTTTGCGCAACTCGTGGCGTCTTCGGCGGCCCGGGTGGCCGAACCGGTGTATCGCGAGGCCGATTTTGCACACGAACCATCAGCACCTCGAACGACAGTGGTCCCACTGCTGCCCCTGTTGGACCCGAGCATCGTCGAAGACGAATGGGGATTAACGAGTTCTTGCGCCCACAGCCACAGGAGCACGCCGCGTGACGATGTCGGATGGAGAGAAGTGAGCATTGAGGCTGCGGCCACGTCCGGATCGTCCTCCTCGCTGGCCCGACGTCCTGGCGCGGCGGCTGACTTTGTGCGCGGCAGTCTTGCCAACAATGTGCCTTTCACACCAGGCGGAGCTGGCTGGGAGGACGCCGCCGCGGAGGCCGCCGCGGCTAGGCAGGCGGCCGCAAGACGCGCCAGTGTTGCGTGGCTCACAGAGTACGAGTCGGGTGTGTACTCAGGGGTCCCCCCCGGCTTCTCTCCGTCTTCGTGGACGGACGAGGCGCTGGACCAGACTCGTGGCGACGGCGAAGGTACAATGACAAAGACGGGATCATCGGCGGCACTATCGGCTTCTGGCGCGGCGACGATGACTTACGACGATCTGTTGATGTCGGCGCTGCGAATCACCCCGGACGACGCCGAGACACCGAGCGATGTTGACGTGGATAGCGAGTCGGGTGAAGAGGATGAGGTTGAGGCTGACAACGATGCCGGCACGGCAACGGAGGGACCGGAGGCTGAGCTTGAGGCACTCCTCAGGTCGGTGGATCCAACGCGACGTGCGAGAAACCAGACGAAAGGTGAGAGGCTTGCAGCTTTGAGCAAGAAGAAGGAGGACGAGTGGGCGGTGATGGAGCGCCTGCCCGATGTGGACGATGCACTGCGCCGCGAGGTTCCTGAGCCGGCACATGCGTTTCCATTTGAGCTGGACACTTTCCAGAAGGAAGCGATATACCGACTTGAGCGCAACGAATGCGTTTTCGTCGCCGCGCACACGTCCGCAGGTAAGACAGTTGTGGCGGAGTACGCCTTCGCGCTCGCAACAAAGCACTGTACACGTGCCATTTATACGTCACCAATCAAGACCATCTCCAACCAAAAATTCCGTGATTTTGGCAAGCAGTTTGATGTCGGTCTCCTGACGGGAGATGTCAGCATTAAGGCGGACGCGCCCTGTCTCATAATGACCACCGAGATTCTGCGATCGATGTTGTATCGCGGTGCGGACCTCATCCGCGATGTCGAATGGGTGATCTTCGATGAGGTGCACTACGTCAACGATGCTGAGAGAGGTGTTGTCTGGGAGGAGGTGATCATCATGCTTCCTGCTCATGTTGGTCTGGTGCTTCTGTCTGCCACCGTACCGAATGTATGGGAGTTTGCGGACTGGGTTGGTCGTACTAAGCGAAAGAAGGTTTTTGTTACGGGCACGACGCGGCGTCCTGTGCCTTTGGAGCACATGCTGTACTTTGGGGGCGACAAGGAAGAGGACTTTTACAAGATTGGAGAACGGGAACAGTTCCTGCCTGGTGGGTACAAGGCTGCTACAGACGCCCTCAACAAAAGCAAGAAACCGTCGATATCATCTGGTGGTGGAGCCGGTGTCTCTGGTGCGGGGCGAGGCAGTGGAAGAGGCGGTGGTAGGGATGGAGGCCGCGGCGGGTATGGTCGTGGTGCGGGCAACTCGGGTAACAAGCATCCAGGTCGCGGAAGCGGTGGCGCTCCAAACACTGGTGGCGCGATGGGCGTACGAGGTCGCGATAAGTCCGTCTGGGTCGAGCTTATTCGATGCCTGGAAAAACGTGAGCTGCTGCCTATGGTGGTGTTTGCTTTCAGCAAGAAGCGATGCGACCAAATGGTCGATTCCCTAACTGGGATGGATCTAACGGCGGGTGCAGAGAAACATGAGATTCATATCTTCTGTGAGCGATGTCTCTCGCGCCTCTCCCCCGCTGACCGTCAGCTACCTCAAGTGTTACGCGTGCGCGAACTACTCCGTCGTGGTCTTGGCGTCCATCATGCAGGTCTCCTCCCAATCATGAAGGAGATTGTCGAGATGCTATTCTGTCGCGGATTGCTCAAGGTACTCTTCTCCACTGAGACATTTGCGATGGGTGTCAACGCACCCGCACGTTGTGTGTGCTTCCAGGACCTTCGTAAACACGACGGTCAAGACTTCAGAGGATTGCTTCCAGGCGAATATACCCAGATGGCTGGTCGTGCTGGTCGACGAGGGTTAGACTCAGTCGGCACAGTCATCATTGCTGCATGGGATAACTTCCCCCAGGAGTCCACTGTCCGCACACTGCTCTCAGGCAAAGCAACCAAACTGGAGAGTCAGTTCCGACTTACTTACGGAATGATTCTCAACCTCATGCGCGTGGAAGATTTACGAGTTGAAGACATGCTGGCTAGATCGTTTGCCGAGTTCCATGCCCAGCGAAGCGTCGGGGACAGGCGTGGCGCCCTGGCGCTGGATGTTGCAGCGCTGAAGCGGGTCAACGAGTTGGCTGCGGCAGAGGAGGCTGCAGACCCGACCGGTTGGGCCGCAGCTGTCGCGCACGAGAGTGCAAGCGCGGCTGTTCGTGCGGCGGCGGCTGAGGTGCGCGCCGCGGTGCTGACGAGTCGCGGGGGTCAGTCAGCTATGAGCATCGGGCGACTGCTCCTCATCGCTGGAGGTGGAGAGGATGGAGTGGGAGACCTGCCGCCGGCAGAAAAAGGAGCAGACGGTGAGATACCTGCAGAAGTCAAACCTTCCGGCGCCCTCGGTGGTCGTGGAGGTATCGACAAGCACGGAGCATTGCTTCGCATAGTTAGCGCTAACGTGGCGAGCAAGGGTAGTTCAGTGGTGGACGAAGCAGCTGCAAAGACCTATGTGGTGTTGCTGCCTTGCCCAGAGGGACATCCTCCTCCTTCTGAAGAGGACAAGCAGACAGCCACTGAGCACTTGGCCCCCGCCGCAACTGAAGCAGAAAAACAGCCGGAACCCGCACCCATGCTATTGATGAGGCGCAAAGGAGATGACGATGACGACGATATGTTTGGGGGAGGCTTTGGAAAGAAAGGAGGCTTTGGCAAGAAAGGCGGCAGCGGAGGTTTTAGCTCTTCTGCCACCGAGGACAGGATTGATGGACCGATGCCTCTTGGTTTACCTTGGCGGCTTCAATCTGGCGGCATGGATTATGTCATCGCCGCTGTGCGCGCTGACAGTGTGCTTGCCATCACTGAAGCCAAAATTTCAATTGACGCCAGTGCAGTCCTGACCACACCGGGTACGAGCGGTTCCCCAGCACCTGCAGCCGCAGCTGCCGTCGCGCGCGCCCTCTCCGAGATTGAAAGAGTTCTCAGCAACGGCACCCCCGCCGCACTTCATCCCGTGAAGGACCTCAAACTTCAGGATATCGCTGCGGTAGAGGCATGCCATGAGCACGCCAGGCTGGTCGCCGCGGTCCCTGCACTTCCTTCCTCTGTCGCGCCTCGTTTGCGCGCATGGCACGCGTTGCTCGACGCGCGCCGTGCACTTTCCAAGCGCGTCGAGGAGCTTGAACACGGTCTGAGCGACGCGAACTTGCAGCAGATGCCGGACTTCGAGACGCGCGTTGAGGTGCTCCAATCGATGGGATATCTTGATGAAGATCGCACTGTTACGCTGAAGGGTCGAGTTGCGTGCGAGATTGCCACCGGCGATGAACTGGTGGGCACGGAGATTATTTTCGCGGGTGTTCTGACAAACATCTCACCGGAGGAGGCAGTGGCACTCCTCGCAGCCTTGGTGTTTCAGGAGAAAAATTCGAGTCCACCTGAACTTCATGGGTCGCTCCTTGAGGCATGCGAAAATGCAAAACAGTTGGCATTTGCTGCAGGTGAGGAACAGCTGCGCAGAGGCCTTCCAGTGGCACCGGATGAGTTTGTCACTGCGACGCTTCGATTCGGTCTAACAGAAGTCGTTCACGAATGGGCCAAGGGTACGAAGTTTGGCGACATCTGTCAGATCACAGATGTTCAAGAGGGTTCGATCGTGCGGACTATCGTGCGACTCGATGAAATGTGCCGGGACGTGCGTAATGCTGCAAGGATTATGGGAGATTCTGCTTTGTACGAGAAGATGGAATCAGCTTCGACAGCAATCAAGCGTGACATTATCTTCAGTGCATCTCTGTACGTTTCTGGTGCATAAAATGCCTATAGTTTCTAGCAGGGAGTGGCTCCCTGATTCTAGCTCTAGCTAGTAGAGTTATCTACGTGTATCAGTGCATCATGAGCTTAGTTTGTCCCACGCCCGCTGCACCAGCCTTTGCTTCCTTGTTGTGGTAACTTTCCTCGCGCCACCGCTGCCAGAAGTAAGATTTGGCGCTAGCATAACTGATGTGGGTCTCCCGTGAGCGCAGTGGAGCGGAAGTTCGGTGCGCGTCAGCGAGCCGAGAAGGGCAACGCACTCATCATGACCCAAGTTGTCGCCAAACATGATCGCGCTGCGACACGCCTTCGAAGCAAGCAGACGGTGAAGTGCCGGTGGCGGAGCCGATGTCGGCCCGGTGACTGAAACCTGCCGCAGGTACTCCGCCAACGCATCCGCACCAAGCATGGTGCCCTCAACCGTTGGAAGCCCCGTTAGTTTTACTCCTTCATCGGTATCACCATCGCGATTGGCAACGTCCTCCCATCGCCAGCCCCAGCTCCACACTAGGGAGGAATTGGCCCGTAGTATTGCAAGCTCAGATGCGGTCAGTAAGCACGGTTGCGAACGACCAAGAACTGTGGTTGGCATTGGAGAAGCTGGAGAATATGTATGGAGCTTTCCCCTATGATCGACCGATCTGATTAGGGATGCTCTCAGTTGCTCCAAAAGGATGCGCTCATCTGCCGCGTGCTGATCGATAGCGAGAAGGTCACCTGAAGCGCTCATGGCCAAGATGAACTTTTTGCCCCATTGGGTCAAAACCTTCGCGTCGTCCAACAAATTACGGGATATTTCAGCCACAGGCACAGTCTCCATGACGTTTAAGTCTCGATCTGCACGCCTTCTTTTCCAGTCTGCTAAGAGGTCCGTGATACTGCGCCCTCCTTCCTCCACTACAGGAGCAGAAAGAGCTGGCGCATCTTCGAAAGGTTCAACCAATTGGCAGAAAGGTGGAGAGGCGTCTTCATATGCACTAGACTGGAGTGCGAACGTCTGACGTCTGCGACGACTGGGTGGGCAACACACGCATTCACCAAGTCCAAAGTCATGAGGAGGAGATGGTGGGCTTTGGGGATGCATCCCAAGAGCATCTGGGGTAAGCTCATGAGCAGTTCGATATGTGGGTATGTTAGGCGGAGGGGTCGTTGGTAACGTCCGCAGCAGGGGAGTGGTGATATTTGAGCCGTCGTCGTGAGGCCAGACCTGCTTCAAGGCGCTCTTCAAGAGGCCAAGGGGGGTTTTCCAGTCTGTAAACTCTATCAATGTCTTATCTGGGTCAAATGTGATATCGTACGCGTCTGGGGGACATTCAAGGCAAAGAACGTATCCAGGGCATCCATGAGTGACATTGTCTAGCGATGCGCATGCTAATACGAACGCTTTGCTGACTGCATTGTGTAGAAGTGTGCGGCGAACGAAGCGGCGGTTCACATAAAAAAACTGCAGCTCCGACGATGGAAGGCTGGTTTCGGAGGTTGCAGCAGTCACGTAGCCAGTCAAACGAAACTCACCGATAATGTTGCTCAGAGGAATTAGCTTGGATGCGATAAACTTTCCAAAAGCATCTGATAATATGGAGAGTAGAGACCGACCCGGCAAAGCGCGGAGCACATCGTGTCTAGCTCCCACATCTTTCAGCAAAAATCCAACTTCAGGGTGAATGAGGGCAAGGCGGTAAAGTCTGACGCGAGTGTCCTCCAGCTGTTTCGCGATATTCCGTCTGATGACTCCACGCCTGACCGGATGAGTGTAAAACAAGTCTTTACAAGCGACGATGGTGCCAGCCTTAGTGAGTTGGTTTCGCGCTGGTCCACATGACAGCGTTTGTCCCTGAGGCGAACGAGATGTTAGATTCTGAACGTGGTGACTGGTCCGAACAAACAAAGTGAGACCTCCCACCTTTGAACATATCTTGCTGAACGTCTCGAAGCTTCCTACAGCTCTGGTCGTTACTTGTAGCACGCAAAATTCAGCTATGGATGCCAGTGCCTCGCCCCTGAAGCCGAGGGTGCGCAAACTTCCTCCGAGATCCGAGAGGGAGTGTATTTTGGACGTGTAATGTCGATTCGTTGCAACCAACTTGACGTCCTTGACGCTCATGCCACAACCGTCGTCGGACACGGTGACCGACAATGTAGAGCCCGTATCGACGACGACCGACACATTTTTTGCCCCGGCGTCTAAGGAGTTGCAAACTAGCTCCTCCACCAGCTGCCCGACAGAGGTCACGATTGTTGAGCTTCGAAGCAAGCCTCGAAGGTCAGGCGGGAGTTGTCTCAACGAGCATGACTTTGACCGAGGTTCCGTCGTGCCTCCGCTCATGCCTCCCGTGGGTTACGTACGCATCAGCGCCTTACGTGTTCCATCCGGCGCGACCGACGCAGGTAAGATGAGTCGCGCTCTTCTTTGTGCGTCGGGCATCGCAGTTCACAGGCGGTTTTCCCGAGATGAGCTCGGGAAAAATACCGGAAAAACATGAACCCCAAATGGAGAATTGAAGATGGCAAGGATACTGACTTACATAGACTACGAATGCAGTGATGAGGTCCTTCTTTTCCAGTTTTTCATCACCAGCATGCTGTCGATGACGATGACTCCGTGACCCTTTCTCGTGGAACCTCCGCAGCAGTCTCACAATCCGTCTGCCAGGCACTCTTTGCTCACCATCACAGCGCAGCGCATCACGCCGCGTTGAGCAGTAACACGTGCACCGTATGGTGAGTTATTCGATACCGTTCGCGTTCCCATCGCTTTGCACGATTCTCTCCCGTCAGCGCGAGCTCAAACATATCCTATCTCCGTGCCCACACTGCGGCGAATGTGGGCGGCCGCCGGTTGGGCGGCGGGAGTGGGGCACCCCTTTAAGCCTGCGACAGCGCCGAGCTGCCAACGTCATGCGCTCGCGATTGTTTTTCTAGTGTATTCCTGAAAGCCTCGAGCCACCGAAGGACCTGCTCGTGGTCCAAGCGTCGACCCCAACACGGGTCACTCGGCGCGCGCACCGTCCATAATTTCCTCGGCGTCGATTCTTCGAGTTTTCCGTGGTGGTGCTCAACGCCCCTCAACCATCCCATTCCACAGGCCAAGAAGGGACTCCATCCTCTTCTCTATCGTATCACCGTTGTAGGCACAAAGGGAGGTACATTTCCCATTTTCAGCGCCGTCCAGCAGAAAGGAAGCAAGCTCTTCCTTCAGGCCGATCAGGACACGCACAGCTTGTGGTCGGGCAAGAAAGTAGTCAGCGCAGCTACCGGTCAGGTCGCTAAGTTCAAGAAGCGATTCGACTTCCTCTCGGGCACCACCATCGGCAAGAAGAAGTAAGCCGAACACCACTCGATAAGCTGTGATGATGCTTTCCGCGCGTCTGCTCCCCGTCGTCGCTGCGGGTCGCCAGTACGGCGATAGTCGCAGGGAGAAGGGCGGGACGGGCACAAGGTTGCCCGATCGCGGCGGCGGCGGCGACGAGTCCGACTGGATGCAGAAGGCTCGCAAGCTGGCAAACAAGCGCGCGTCTCAATTTCGCAGGGAGCGCGGCGCTCAGCCCGTGGCACCCGCGCAGTGGCGTCGCAAGCGCAAGGGGGAGAAAGGGGACGAGTACGGGTACGTCGAGGCTGCTCGCGGTTACGACGACATCCGCAAGGTTGCCGACGACAAGGATGAGTTGACGGCCACCGCCGGGGACGGGCTCTGGCGCGTGGACTTCGGTGACCTCGCCGAGGAGGACTGGGGTTCCCAGTGGACGATGACGCAGGACGAGTGGAAGTCGGTCGAGAAGCTCGCGAAGGAGACCAGCGAGCCCCTGCAGGCGCTCCAGGTTTTTGAAGACGCGGGCCTTCGTCGCGTGAACCCGGACATCTCGGCGGGAATGCTTAAGATCATCGCAGACAAGGCGAAGAGCGCTCGCGTCGATCGCGAAGAACTCTCTGGAATTCGCCGCGACTCCCGCGTTGCCCACCTCCTGGGAATGTGCGTGGCTGCGGCGCGACGCGGTTCGGATGCTCTCTCCCCCGTCTCCGTCGCCAACGCGGCGTGGGCTGTTGGAGTTATCTCGACGGAGAGGGCCAACTCGGCAGAGATGGAGGTCCTCGCCGCCCGCGCCGCGCAGGTGACCGAGGACATATCCAAGCGCGGTATCGCAGACTTGGCGTGGGCGTTGGCGTCGTGCCGTCACGCCTCCGAGGAGTTATTTCAGCAGATTGGCATTCGCGCAGTTGTCACCGGCCTGAAGGGATTCAAGGCTTTCGACATCTCCACTCTCGTGTACGCCTTCGCCCATCTCGGTCACGGCGCGGACGGCTTCCTCGAGGGCCTCGACCAGTGGTTCGCCGGCGGCGCCGAGGAAGATATCGGCAAGGAGGCGGCCGACGCCAACGCCGCGAAGATGGCCGCGTCCTTCACCGCTTATCCCCTCGTCAACACCGCGTGGTCCCTCGCCGTCATCGGAGGCGACGCGCTGCGCTCCCGCGCGTTCGCCGCGCTCTGGGGTGAGATTTGCGCTCGTGGCGAGGCAGCCGCGGCGGAGGGAGCGACGGTGGACCCCTCTCTCGATGGTGACCGCATCCAGTTCGGGTCCTGGAGGGGCAAGAACCTTAACCAGATCAACCAGGCCATCGTGGCGGTTCAGTCCATGGGCGGCGCGGAGGCTTTGGGCCTGAGACCCGCTCCCGACTTGCTCGCAGCCGCCGCGGAGAGCGCGTGGATGGCTCAGCGCCGCCCCCCCGTGGTCTCCTGGTACCAGCGCGACGTCGCGTCGATTCTTTCCTACATGGGCGAGAAGCACGAGGAAGAAGCGGTCTGCGGGGGCTACAGGGTTGATCTTCTCGTGCCAAACCCCGTGGGTGTGCCACAGCGATCCGGAGGTATCGCCATCGAGGTGGACGGCCCCTCGCACTTTGCACGCAACAACCCCGCGCTCGCGCTCGGGCAGACCCGACTGAAGCACCGTCAGTTGCGGCATCTCGGCATGTTGGTGGTGTCCGTGTCCGTCGCTGAGTGGGAGTACCTGGAGTCAGCCGAGGAGAAGGTGGAGTACCTGCGTGAAAAGATGGCGACTGCGGCATGATGAGCTGCTGGAAGCCCGGACTCCCGGAGCAGTCGATGAAATGACAAACCATACAAGTAAACATACACTTTTAGTTTGGGGTTATAATTATTTATTTGAGTACAATCCGTAACTAACAACTGCGCAGTCGTCAGAAATTATGAAAAATACATGAAAAGGAATAGAGGAATCGTCGGATCTTCCGACCTTTCAGTGCATTCTGAGGGTCGCGTATCGCGCGAGTCCCGGTGGCGAGGTATCGCGAACGCCACAACGCTGAATTGTAGCGAACCGCTCTCCGCACTGACGCGAAACCCTCGTCCAAAGTCCCACGTTCGGTGTTGATCTCGCTTTCCAAGGAGAAAACCTCATCGACAAAATCAAAAAACTTGAGCAGAACGCGTGGACTTGGAGTCTCGACTCATGGCCTGCTGCTTCAAGCAGCCCACCGTTGAGGACGACGACGGGCCGACTTTGGTTGCGGGAAAGTTCGCCGCCGACAACGCGCCGGCCGGGCATGTCTTGAACCGAGACTCTGAGCTGAAGTCGAGAAAAGCCTCGAACGCGCGGCCCGCCCGAATCTCGAACGGCGCCGCGCACTCAGGACGCGCACCGAGGCTGTCCATGGGGGACACCGACGACGAGTGGCACGATGCGGAGGACACGATGCCTTCTCTCGACCCCACGTGGGCTAACTCGCCGAGCTCGAAGGAGATTGGATCGATCCTTGAGGAGCACGGGATCAAGCTGGAGGTCAGGGAGGCACCCGCAGAGGGCATCGGCCGGTGCCTCATCCCCCGCTTGGACATCCCCTTCGAGAAACCCGGAGACGGCGATACGTTGAGTTGGAGCGCTAACCCACTTGGACAAGGGTTTAGACTGCGCGGCAAGCAGTACAAGAAAGATAGGAAGAAGTTCCCGTCCGAGAAGCCCCTGTACGACGTCGTCCACGTCTTGGCGTTTCGGAGCGACAAGCAGAAGCTGGACTTTGGCGAGCTGATCTTCGGCGGCGACGTCGGTGAGATCATCCACGGGTGTCCGACGGTGTACATCGCGAATCTCATGTTGCCGGACTATCCCCCGGCGAATCCGCTGTGGGGCAAGAAGGAAAAGGGCGGTCCGGACGGTCCCGGACAGCACATCGTCGTGGTGGCGAGGATGACGGAGGAGACTCGCGCTGAGCTGGAGCGCTGCGGCGGGGATGTTGACAAGATGGCGCCGGAGGTTGGTTTGATGGCGCGCCATTTCAGGGCGGGGCCGCACGATGAAAACGGCATGGACATGCCTCCGCACCCCGCGCCTGTGAGGCACTGCACGAAGATGGTGTGCATGGTGGCGGATGGGCAGCAGGAGCTTCCGATGGTCGTTCGCGTGGCCATCGGGCAGGGTAACGGGAAGCCATTCATGGTGAACAAGACGGGTTACTTCACCAAGCATGAGGGCAAGGGGTACTTCGAGATCGCAGTGAACGCCCACAACTTCGGGCAGTTCGCGACGAACGGTCTGAGGAATTGTCACAGCTTCTTCAAGCACCTCGTGCTTGACATCGGTGTGACGCTGCAAGGGGATCATCCAGACGAGCTGCCCGAGCGGCTCCTTTTTGCCTTCCGAGCGGTCAAGCCGGACCTTCACCACATCCAGGTCCACGTCGACGAGCTCGACGAGGAGGCGAAATCGATCGGTAAGGGACGGGAGGCCAGGCCTTGGTTGAGTTGGGACGAGCTGAAGATGCCTGGCACGTGAACCAACGGACGAAGTTGTTTATTTATTTCCATAAAATCCAGGGGACTTCAGTCGCCTCACGATCTAAGGCCTTCAAGGCGACTCCGGTTGATACGCATACCCCAAGGGTAGTGTCGCGTTCAACGAATCTGCCATCCTGGGGGTCATCCACGCTCGCAAGCGGCTGGGAGAGGGCGGTGGACTAATCTCCGTTGTCGCGCCTCCGCCGTCGTCCAGGCCAGCCATCTGCATAGACCAGAGCTCTGTTTGGAGCTCGAGCTCCGAACGCTTGAGCTTCTCGCGGCGGAGCACCCTCTCGCACAAGATTCTGAGCTTTTCGAGTCCGTAACGAGAACGCTTGAGCAGCTCCATCTCATCGCGCGTGGGAGGTGGTCTGCGCTTGGAACCTCCAGCCTTGGGCCCGCGACCGCCGCGACCGCCTCGACCGGAGAGGGGCGGGCGCCCGCGGCCCCGTCCGCCTCCGCCCACCGCGCGTGGATCCCCACCAGCCTCAAGACGGCGCCGCTCAGCCATGGAGTGACGACCGCAGAACGCGTGGCGCTTGCTGTTCTGGAACTCCGCCTCGGATAGGAGCCAGCCATTGCGTCGCGCGCACAGCGGGTGGAAGTTGAGGGTGCATCCGGGGGCGGTGCACTGCACGACGGCACCCTCAGACCTGCGACAGACGATGCAATCAGCCTCAAAGGCTGATCGAGGCACCCTGTCCAGACCCCGTACCACGGCAGACGCTACACCAGGTTCGGGAGCGGACGCGAAGTCGATCCCTGGCACACACTGCGCGCAAACCACGTGCGCCCACCGCACCGCGCCCTCGTCGTTTTCCTTCTTGACTGGGGCACCAACTGGAGGGCAGACGGTGTGCGGATCCTTTCCGGGATGAACGTCGTAGCCCACCAACGCCGCTCGACGTACCGCCGCGGGAGAGTTTGGAAGGATCTTGTTGCAGTTTTCCTCGTCGGCAGCCCCCGATTCCGTGCGAGCCTCGATGTTCACCGCGGGTTGCCTCGTCAGTTCCGCATCCCCACCCGCCGCAGCCGATCCATCGACGAGCGTGGAGTCCCCGTAGCCGCCATCCTTCGACGGAGTCGCCGGTGCCGCAGCGGCTGATACGGTAGCGGTGGCAGATCGCGGAGCCGAGTGCTTGGGCGGCGGCGCGGGCTCGATGACCGCCCGCAGCGCGCCGCGCTTCACCGGGCACAGCACACACGCCGGCCTCGGGTCGTACAGGGAGCCGTCGCCAGCCTCTCGGAGCCAGCGGTGCGGGCGACTGGGCGGCATGCCCCTCGCCTTCTCGTTCTCCTCGGCCACGTGACACGGCCAGCACAGCCAGTCGTCCTCCGGGACCTCGTCGACTCCGTAGCAGTCCTGGTGAACGGCAACCTCGCACCGCTCGCAAAAGATGATCTCATTGGGTTCCTCCGAATCGCCTCCGCCGCACACCGCACAGAGGGCATCCTCCATCGCGCCCGTCTCGACGAGCGGATCGACCAGCTCCGCCAGCTGGTGACGAGTCCCGCCGGGAGATAGCTGCGTAGTTCCGCCCGGGCTGATCGTGCCGCTCATGGCCCCAAAGGCACCTTGCAAATCCGCCGAGGGCAAGCCCCGCTTCCGAAGGTACTCCTCCCTCCACCTCCCGCCGCGCCATCGCTCCTCGTACTTCTCCGTCTCTTCCACCCAGACTATCTTTTCCTGGCGATCCGCAGCCTCGTCTGCAGCTGCGGCGTTCGCATTCGTCAGGGCTTTGGCGGCGAGCGTCCGCGTGATCCAGAGAGTTCGCGCGAGCGCAGCCTGGGCCTGCAGCAGCTCGCCAACCACCTCGTCATCCGGCGCGAGGCCGAGGAGGTCGGTGGCGCGATCCAGCTTGGCAAGTTCCTCCTCCATCGAATCCGGCTCCTCGCCTTCTTCCCAAGTCGCGATGGGAGAGTCGGGGGTGACCTGAGCGGCGGCCTGCTTGTTTCGGCGGTGACACTTGAGAGGCGCAGACACGGTGCCGCAGATGCCCTTCTTGTGTACAACACAGACGGGGCATTTCGGCGGGCGACCGGGACCGGGTTTCTTCTCGGTTTTGGAGGTGTCGTCATCCTGCCTGGCGGACTCGGGTTCCTCCGGCATCCCGGGAGGTGGCATCGCCAGCACCTGAATCGTGTGCTCAGAGAGGTGTTGGATGTCGACTGGGGGATCATGCTCTGGACCATCCGGGTGCCCAACCAACGCCATCGCCGGGTCATCCTCAGCCTTGACACCCTCCTCACCCTCCTTCGTCACACCCATCAGGGCCGATCGACCGAGATCAACCGCCCCCGCGCCATCTTCGACGCCCATGAGCACCGCTCCGTTTGAATGCCCATCTTCGCCGCCGTCCGCGATGGGTTTCTTGGGCGACATTGCCTGGAGCGACTCTTTCCTGAGCCATGCCCGAATCGCCTGCACGACCGGCTGATGCTCGGTGGCGGACTCCTTCGCATCGGATGCAATCCAAGCCTCGAGCACGCGAGTACCTCCTACCACGCCCGCGCTTTTAGCCACTTCCGCGACGGTTCGCTTCGATAGAGTCACGTCGTTCAGCAGCAGCGACTTTATCTCCGCGTCCGCAACTTCGTGAAGCTGCTTCTCCCTCTCTCGCTCCCTCTCCTTCGCCCTCTCCATCGCGTCGATCGATGCAATCCCCGCCGCGTTTGCGTTTTCTTTCTCTGCACCCTCCTCGTTATGCTCTGTATCCTCGAGGGCCTGGTCACCTTCGGTCACTCTCGTGAACGTCCTACTGAATTCCAGGGGGGGGCTCGGCTTGCCTCGGGTGGACCGGCCAGTTGCCGCCAGCGTCCCAACGGAGGCTCGCTTGCGCGCCTCCAACTCAGCCTTCGTCGGCCTCCCACGCCCTCGTTTCTTCGACATGGACACGGACTCGGAAACGTCGACGTCGCTGTCGGTTATTTCGGTCTCCCTCTCCGACGTTTCCCCGTCGTCCCCATCTTCCTCAACAGAGTCCTCCTCGCGCTTCTTTCCAGAGGCGCTTGCCCCGATAACCTTTGAGTGCTTCACGCAGTAGCTCAAATACTGGCAACCTTCCTCCCCGATCCTCGTCTTAATCTGCATCGTGTGATCGCCGGCGTTAAATGCGCACATGGGGTGGTACGCGACGGCGCAGTGACCGAAAACGCACTGGATGCAAGGTCCGCAGCCGCGCTTCTTGCAAACCGAGCACGTGAGCGCGTTCCGTTCCTTGTCGATGTCGCCGATGCCCATCACTGGCTCCATCGTCTTGATGTCGTCTATGAACGTCTCAGGCATCCACTGCGAACAGAAGAGATGGCACCATTTGCCGTTTCCTGTGGGTTTCAGCGCCCCACCGGGCGTCGGGCATAGGCAGCACTGCGGCGCCCGCTTGGACGGATTCTTCTTCTTGAAGACGCAAGCCTTGCAGTTCCAATCGCCGGTGGGTATCCGCACGATGCCGTAGCAACCCTTGTGCACCGCGATGTCGCACGTCTCGCAGAAAAGAATGGGGTTATCTTCGTACGACTCCCCGTCCCAGCACACGTGGCAGCACTCTGCCTTTTCGTCGGGGTTCTCCATGGGCGACACCACCTGCACCTGCAGCTTGTCATCCCGCCGTGTCGCTTTTTTCTTGTGGCTCTTCTTCTTCGGCTTGGGCTCCGGCGGAGGCGGCGGGGGAGGGTTCCTGCGCAGCTCTTCCTCGTAGAGCCGACGACGTTCGGCTTCCTGAGCGTCTTCGTCTTCCCATTCTGCGCGACAGAGACAGAGGCGATGGGGTCAGAGAGGCTCGGGACCTCGAATGTGGAGCTGGGAAGATGCGAACTGAACCGGTGGGAAAAAGCGATCGAAAGGGAGAGGGAGACTGGGGCGACGCAGCGGACTCACCAAGCACGTAGTACCTCCCCAGCGCGGGTATGCGAAAGTCAGGGTCGTCCTCAAGCTTAGTCGGCCCCTCCGGCACGAACGCTGCTACGTCTTCGGCGGTGATGTGGCGAAAGTACTCCTCGTTGTACGCGAGGAAAGGCGCGTGGTTCTCGTCTATGAGGGACTCCCCTGGGGGCATCGCCCACTTCTTCGTCCTCTCAGCCTCCTCCTCCATCATCCTGCGCTTCTTCTTACCATCGGGATCGTCCGCCAGGGCCGCCTGGAACGCCTGAGCTTCCGTGTAGGCGTCCGTCAGCGTGGTGGGAGCGCGGAAGCACTCGAAGCGGTTCCCGCCCAGATCAGACAGCAGCGCTGACTGCAGCTCCCGAGTTTTTGCCGTCAACTTCTCCACCTCCCCGGAAACCGCACCCCCGGTCGCCGCATCAGCCGGCAACATGGTCGCAACCGCACGCGATATCTCGTGCGGGTCGCCCTCGTGCAGTGCACGCCCACCAGCGCGCGTCCAACGCCTCGCGCGTCACGCTATGTCACGCCCGTAGAAGCGTCGATCTCACTTTTCGATGCGAAGAACTCCGGGATTTTTGAATTCTGATTTGACTGTTGAAATCGACGCGCGCGAGAGTGGCTCGTGCGAGA
>Ga0181573_10001586_pt1 | contig 22167 bp, 21 predicted proteins | sample 101ome_25_FD_148643 | JGI IMG/M metagenome (GOLD analysis project Ga0181573, IMG submission 148643) | Coastal salt marsh microbial communities from the Groves Creek Marsh, Skidaway Island, Georgia - 101409BT metaG (spades assembly) | ecosystem: Environmental > Aquatic > Marine > Intertidal zone... | reverse complement strand
CGACCTTTGGCAATAACGTCGGAGGTCGCATAGCCATGGGTACCGATCTCTGACGCGAGGGTGATAAAGCCATCTTTCGTGGTCACCCAGCGGGCGGGTCTGAGCCCGTTGCGATCGAGTAAGCAGCAGGCGTAGCGGCCATCCGTCAGCACGATGCCCGCCGGCCCGTCCCAGGGCTCCATGTGCATCGCGTGGTATTGATAGAACGCTTTGAGGTCGGGGTCGATGCCCTCGATATTCTGCCAGGCTGGCGGCACCAACATGCGCAGCGCCCGGGGCAGCTCAACACCGCCAGTGGTCAGCAACTCCAACATATTGTCCAGACTCGAGGAATCAGAGCCCGATCGGTTGACGAGGGGCGCCACCGACTGGAGATTGGGCAACAGCGGAGACTCGAGTCGCGGAGTTCGCGCCGCAGACCAGTTACGGTTACCTTCGATGGTATTGATCTCACCGTTGTGCGCCAGCATGCGGAAGGGCTGAGCCAAGGGCCAACGGGGAAGGGTGTTGGTGGAGAAGCGCTGATGGAACACACAGATCGCCGTCGCCAGCTCGGGGTCGCTGAGATCCGGATAGAAATGCTCCAAATCCGCGGGCATTACGAGGCCTTTGTAGGAAACGACCTGATCCGACAAACTGCAGATGTAGAAGTCTTGATCGCCTTTCATCGCGATTTCTGACTCCCGGCGCGCCATAAACAGCTTGCCGGTCAACTGCGCGTGATCAAGCTCATCCGCGTTGATAAATACCTGCTCGATATGCGGGAGCTGGTCAAGCGCGATCTCCCCGCAAACGTCGGGGGCCACAGGGACCTCACGCCATCCCAGAGGCGCCAGGTCGTGGTGCGCCAAGGCATCCTGAATGGCGGTTTTCGCCGCCGACTGAGCCGCCGCCGACTGTCCCATAAAGATCATGCCGACCGCATAATGCTGTCCCAGCTCCTGACCAAAACAGGTTTTTGCCTCGCGCCGCATGAAGGCATCGGGCATCTGCAGTAACAGCCCACAGCCATCACCCGTCTTGCCATCAGCGGCAATCCCGCCTCGGTGCGTCATGCAGGTAAGGGACTCGATCGCTGTTTGCAGCAATCGATGGCTGGGCTCACCCTGAATATGGGCGATTAATCCGAAGCCACAATTGTCTCGGAACTCCTCCGGGCGGTAGAGTCCCGCCGGGCCAGTCGAGTCAGATGCGACGCCCGTTGTGCTGTTTTGAGTCATAGCCACTCACAATTAAAACAAAGGCTTTTGTCACGGGGGGCAGGCCCCTCTGGGGCCAAGACAAAAGGCCGGCTATTTTACACAGCCGACGTGGCGCTAACAATTGATTAAAATTTGACCAAATCAGGCCAGCTGAGCCAGGGCCTGATCGATTTCCAGCGCGGTAATGTCATTGACGATGACCGCCTGTCCAAGGCGCTGCAACAGGATGTAGCGTATTGTGCCCTTTTCGACCTTTTTATCCCCGGCCATCGCGCCCAGAAAGACGCTGGTATCCATTGACGCCGGCGGCGCCACAGGTAAGCCGAATTCCTCAAGAAACCCCTTCAGTCGTGCCAGCTCCTCTCGGGCTACCTGGCCGCGGTTCACGCTGATTTGGGTGGCCATTACCATGCCGCAGGCAACCGCCTCACCGTGCAGCCACTCGCCGTAGCCCATCACCTGTTCGATGGCATGGCCAAAGGTATGCCCAAAGTTGAGTGTCGCCCGCACGCCCGCCTCGCGTTCATCGGCGGCCACCACACTGGCCTTGATGGCACAGCTTCGCTCGATGGCCTCGGCGAGCACCGCATCCTCACGGGCCTTCAGTTGGCTGCTCGCTGCCATCAGCCACTCGAAGAACCCCTCATCCGCAATGCAACCATATTTGATCACTTCCGCCACCCCGGCTGCGAATTCTCGGGCGGGAAGTGTCTGCAGGGTTTGCAAGTCAATGAGCACAGCCAGAGGTTGGTGAAACGCGCCGATCAGGTTTTTACCCAAAGAGTGGTTGACGCCAGTCTTGCCGCCCACCGAGGAGTCAACCTGAGCGAGCAGAGTCGTGGGTAATTGGATGAAATCCACCCCCCGTAAAAAGCACGCCGCCGCGAACCCCGTCATATCCCCGATAACTCCCCCGCCCAGCGCCAGAAAAACGCTGCGGCGCTCGTGCTTATCCTGCAATCCGGCGGTCAGAATATGCTCGATACTGTTAAGGTTTTTGTGGACCTCTCCATCGGGCAACATCACCTGCGTGACGCGTCGCTGATCTCCCAAAGCGGTCATCACGCGCGCAGCGTAGTGTGGCGCAATCGTGTCATTGGTCACCAGCACGACCGGCCTATCGCCCAACAAATCACTAAACAGCTGGGTATCCGCCAACAGGTCCCGACCGATCACGATGGGATAGCGACGACTCTGGGCCGAGCCGATAAGGTCAACATGGAGCGTGTGCAAGGTGGTGGACATAAGGTTCTGTATGGCCCGGTTCTGTAAGACTCTGATGGTTGTGACTAAGTTCTGTTTGCCTGCGATGTTGTAACAAGTTGTTGTAGCAAGTTCGTGTCGCCAGGCGCTGTCTCTGAAGTGGTGCCGCCTATGGAGAAGCTCTGTTTTACGGTGTCCTGGCGTCCACTAGTGTTCAGCTTACTGCGCTGCGTCGACAGGTGCTAGTCGGGCAGAGCGGCGACAATGGCTTTCGCGAGCTCTCGGGCATTTCGCCCCGCCGTCGGTAACACCAGATGGGCTACCCCCTCGTACAAGGGCGCTCTGACGGCCATCAGGTCAGTGAGCACCTCCTGCCTGTTTTTGTTGGCCAGCAACGGGCGCTTGCCCTCTTTCCCCGTGCGCCGAACTTGCTCCTTGATGGTTGCCTCAAGGTAAACCACAAAACCCGACTCGGCCATCAAGATACGATTTGCCTCGGCGATTACCGCCCCGCCGCCGGTAGCGATGACGCCAGGGGGTTGATCACAAAGAGCGGCAATGACGCGGTGCTCCCGCTCACGAAATCCATCCTCGCCTTCTATCTCGAAAATCCAGGAAATATCGGCGCCGGCCCGGGTCTCTATCTCGGCGTCACTATCGTAAAACGGAGCATCAAGCTGGCTCGCCAGCGCGCGCCCAACGGTGCTTTTGCCCGCCCCCATGGGACCGACCAAAAAGATTCTGGGCGCTGTGCTCATCGTGTCAGTCGAGTAGCGCCTCGGACAGAATACGCGGCGTAATAAAGATCAGCGTCTCGTTCTTGCTCGACTTATTTGCCGTGCTCTTGAACAGGGTGCCGAGATAGGGAATGTCACCCAGGAACGGCACCTTTTGCACCTGGGTGATTTCCTCGGTCTTGAAGACACCTCCCAATACGACGGTTTCGCCATTACCGACTAGTACCTGGGTTGTCAGCTCGGTCGTATCGATCGTAGGAATCAGTCCCCCTGTACCGCTAGGGACGAAATCTCCGACCGAATCCTGATTGACCACCAGATCCAACAGAATTCGATCGTCCGGCGTGATGTTCGGTGTCACCTCTAGTTTGAGCACTGCTTCTTTGAAGGCCGTCGTGGTAGCCCCCGAGGCGGCACCCTCCTGATACGGCACCTCTGTCCCCGACTTGATGGTCGCCTGCTGTTTATCGCCAGTGATGATCTTGGGCTGACTCACGACCTCGCCCTGTCCCGAGGCTTCCAGCGCCGAGAGCTCGGCGGTTAAAAACAGGTCATTCGAGGTGAAACCTACGGCAAAACCGCTGGTGGCGGTTGATAATCCCAAATCAACAAGAGCGGCTCCCAGCCCCTGGTTTTGCTGTTGCTGGCCGCCACCGCCCTGTTGCTGGCCGCCTTGAACGGGATAATTGAGGGTCGGGGTCTGCCCGGCGACAATGTCGTTGTTCAGGCTGACCACTTGCTCGCGGCTGCCCGATACCGAGACCACATTGCCGTTATCGGTGTTGATATAGCCGCCGCCCCATTCGATACCCAGCTCCTCATCGAGGTTGGTCTGGGCAATCACGATGCGAGCCTCGATCATGACTTGTCGAATCGGAATGTCGACGCGCTCAATCAGATTTCTGATTTCAGCCAGCTTGGCCGCGGTGTCGGTAACAATAATCGAATTGGTTCGATCGTCCACTACCACCGAGCCGCGCTCGGACACCAGCGATCCACCCTCCTCTGAACCCGCCTCAAACAGGTTTACCACCTCGGCGGCCTTGGCGTAGCGAATACGGATGAACTCCGACTGCAGTGGTGCCAGCTCGGCAATCTGTTTGTTGGACTCAATTTCCTGCCGCTCACGCTCGGCGATCTCTTGAGCAGGGGCCACCATAAGCACGTTGCCAATTTGCCGACTGTCGAGACCCTTTGTTTTTAATACCAGCTCCAGGGCCTGATCCCAAGGAACGTTTTGCAGCCGCAAGGTAATGCTTCCAGATACCGTGTCCGAGGCCACGAGGTTGAGCTCGGTGAAATCGGCAATGAGCTGTAAGACAGCCCTCACTTCTATGTTCTGAAAGTTCAGAGAGATCCGATCTCCCACGTAGTTAAATTCGTTCAACCGCTCCTGCTTCTCGTTGGCTGAAAGCGGCTTGACACTCAGGATGTACTCATCGCCGGTTTGATACGCCAGATAATCGTAGAGACCGGTGGTTTTTAGCTGCAGCCGGGCGCCACGCTCTGTCGTCGTGACCTCCACAGAGGTCACTGGCGTTGCAAAGTCGGTGACGTCAAATCGCCGCAGCAAGGATTCGGGCACGTTTGTCGCCAGAAATTCAAGATTGATCAGGCTTCCCTCAGAGAACACGTTGACATCGACCGAGGGGTCGCTCAACGCCAAGATCAGCCGGCCCTCACCAGCCTCCGAGCGTCGAAATTGCAGGTCTGTCAGACTGGAGCGTGCATCCTCCACCTGAGTGACCTGGCTCTCTAAAATGCCGTCGGCCGTCGAGGCTTTGGCGTACTCGCCACCACTCTCCTGACCGACCAGCAGGATCAGCTCGGTGCCGCTGATCATCGCCTCGTAGGGGACAAGCTTGATGAGGTTGAGCACCAGACGGGTACGATCGCCAGACTCCAACACCACCACTCCTGTGGCATTCCCGTAAGGCAACGAATAACGCTTTTGCTCCAAGGCACTTTTGGTGCCCGGGAAATCAATCGCGATCCGAGCGGGCTCTTCAATCGTGTAGGCAGAAAAATCAGCGGGGGGTGCTTCACTAAAATCTAGGCGCACTTCAAACATGCTGCCGGGGCGCGAACTGAAGGCAATATCTTCGATCACCGGTTGCGCGAGCGCGGTAGCGGGTACCACAAGTGCAATCAGGCCGATCAATAGGGCTCTACCCCGGTTGCATATAATTCGGCACTTTTCCATGGCTAACTCTCCCAGACTCACGGTGACGCGAGCTCCAATGTTCTCGGACGTTCCACCCATCCTTCAGCGGTGCCGTCAGACACAATCTCGACCACCGCCACAAAACCAACACCCATGTCGGTGATCTTTCCATGATCACGACCGAGAAAATCTCCCGGTTGAACCCGGTGTATCCCACCGTTGGGATCACGAATCAACGCCCACACCCCGCTGCCGCGCTCCAACCGACCCACCATTTGCAATGAGTCCAGCGTGAACTGCTCCAGGAACTCACGCGGCCGGTCAGGGTCGGGCTTGACCGCAGAGCGAGCATTTAATCTGGCTACCTGACGGACCTCGACTGGACGGTCAAAGGGGCTTCTCATAGTTGTCGCCGCGTAAGCAAACGCCTCGTACGCCTTGAAGGTCGGTATAGGCTCAATAACGCCCCCCGGACGGGCGCGTTTCTCGGCCATAAACGCATCGAGATCCCGCATGTCATCACCAGAGCACGCCGTCACCAACACCGTCAACATGACGAGCAGCAGTCCTTTGAATAACGTTGGCAGTAGGCGAATCATTCGTCATCGCCTCCCCGATACCGATAGGTTTTTGCGAGAATATTCATTTTTAGCTGATGGGTCTCAGCCCCGGGCGCTGCGATATCAAAATCGTGTAGCGTCACGATGCGCGGCAATCCCGCCATGCCGGAAATGAATGCACCCAGATCATGAAAAGAGCCCACTGCATTTATTTGGATGGGCAATTCAACGTAGAACTCCTGCGGAATCTCTTGAAGCAGATCGATGGTTTCGATCGCCAGACCGTTGAGCTCGCCCTTATTGGTAATGTCTTCGAGTAACCCGGGTACCTCGGTGTCACTGGGAAGCTGGCTCACGAGAGCGCCAAAGCTCTCCTCCATTTCAACCATCTGACGTTTATAGGCTTCCAGATTAGCGGCTTCAAACGCTTTCTGTTCAAAGTCCCGGCGCAACGTCACTTCCTGTGTACGAACACCCTCGAGCCTCAGCTGCAGCGCTTCGATGTGCAGGTAGTAGCCTCCGGTAACCAGCAGTGCAAACAGCACCACCCCCGAAATAATTTTTACCGGGAGCGGCCAGCTGCCCAGGTTGTCGAAATTCAGCTCGGCAAGATCCAATTCGTTGAGTGATTTCAGTGTATCCGCGAGGGCCATAATCAAAGCTCCCCTTCTTGCGTGGGCAACTGAACGCCGACCGTCAGGTTAAAGGTCGTGGCTTGGTCGCCAAAGTCGGGGGCCGCCCGCACCGCGTCCAAGTTCGGTTCCTCTAACCAGTCCGAGCCTTCCATGCGGCGCATTAAGCTCGACACGCGATTGTTCGATTCAGCCACGCCTTCCACGGTTATTTTCCCGGCGCTGGATTTTAGTGACGTATAAAAAACGCCATCGGGAACCGTGCGCACAAGCTGATCCATGATGCGCACGATGATAGGCCGGTTGCCCTGAAGCTCCTGAATCACACGCATGCGATCCAGCAGCTCCGTGCGCTTACGCTGCAGATCTCGGATCTCGGCGACTTTCGCATCGAGCTCGGCAATATTTTGTTGCAGATAAGCATTGCGCCGATTCTGATAATTGATTGCGCCATTGATCACCTGATCAACGGCGATCACCACCAGCACCGCCAGCAACGCCACCAGGGCTAACGCGACAAGAAACTCTTTCTTGCGCTCGGCTCGGCGCTCTTCGCGCCACGGAAGCAGGTTAATCCGTGCCATCAGTCAAAACTCCTCAGGGCCAAACCCACAGCAATCATCATCGCTGTGGCATCGGCATTGAGCGCCACTGAGTTCACGGCGGGAGCCGTCGTCATACCGGCAAAGGGATCGGCAGTGAATACCTCGGTATTGAGTCGCTCCCGAACAAGCGCCGCCAGCCCCTCCATGGATGCAACGCCACCCCCCAAAATGACGGCGTCGACACTGTTAAAGTCGCTTGAAGAGAAAAAGAATTGCAGCGAGCGCGCAACTTGTTGGGCTACCGCATCCCGAAAAGGATCAAGCACATCGGTCTCATAGTCTTCGGGCAAGCCGCCTTGCTTTTTGGCTAGCCCCGCTTCGGCCAGCGGCAGACCATAGCGCCTCATGATTTCGTCGGTCAGCTGTTTACCCCCGAAGAGCTGCTCTCGGGTATAGATAACCCGACCGCGCCTCAGTACCGATAACGTGGTCATGGTCGCGCCGATGTCAGCTATGGCCACCGTGGCGTTTTCGGGAATACCTTTGTGGGACCGCATCAATTCAAAAGCCCGCTCGAGGGCGTACCCCTCGACATCGACGATTTTAGGCACAAGCCCCGCTAGCTCCAGCGCCTCGACGTGTGCATCGATGGCCTCCCGCCGACAGGCCGCCAATAACACGTCCACCTGACTGGGGTTGTTGGCAGTTTCACCCTGCACTTCAAAGTCGATGGCGACCTCGTCGAGTGGATAGGGGATGTACTGATCGGCTTCCAGCGTCAGCTGTGTCTCCAGGTCATCCTCGCGCAAGCCCGCAGGCATCGGCACCACTTTGGTAATCACCGAGGAGCCGGCGACAGCGGTACAGGCAAGCTTGGTTTTGGTCTTGGACTGAGCCACCAGCGCCCGCAACGCAGCGGCAACTTCTTCGACATTGGCAATCGTTTTTTCCACCACCGCGTCTTGTGGCAGCGGAGCAACGGCATAGGCGTCGACACGATAACGGTCACCGACCCGGCTCAGCTCGATCAATTTGATCGTCGTCGAGCTGATGTCGATACCCAGCATCTGCGCTTGTTTTCGCTTGGTGAGAAGACCTAACACGTTACGCCTCGAGTCCGTCCTGGTTTGTCGATTGTTGTGGGCATCGCGATCCTTCGCATCTAGATTCTACCTCTATGCTGAAACGTAACTAATTGACAAGCAGAAGAAAAGGCCATTTTGCCGCAGTATTTTTTGCCCAGTCCTGTCAAAGTTCGTGCTTGAAGTGAGGGTCGGGCTACTTTTTGGCCCGTTGTGGAGACAGGATTGCCGTGGGCGTAACCCGCAAACTCAGCGTTCTAGCCGTTATCGGTGCCTGCGGCATGATTTGGGGCCTGGCGGGACTCTATCTGTTTTTAAGCCCGCGACTGCCCGAGCCAGAAGCGCTGCAAAACATCACCCTGCAGACCCCGATGCGCGTTCTCAGCCGGGACGGGATGCTAATCGCGCAGTTTGGTGAGCAAAAACGCAACCCGCTGCAGTTTGATCAAATCCCCAAACCCTTCGTGGACGCCCTGCTCGCCGCCGAGGACGACGGCTTCTTTGAACACGGGGGTATCGAACTGCTCAGTTTGGCCAGAGCGGTGTCGGAACTGGTCATGACCGGGCGCAAAGGCAGCGGGGGTTCGACCCTGACCATGCAGGTAGCGCGTAACTACTTTCTCACCCTTGACCAGACCTTTCTGCGCAAGTTCACCGAAATTCTGCTCGCCATCGAGATAGAACGCGCCCTGAACAAAGAGCAGATATTTGAGCTCTATGTAAACCGTGTATTTCTAGGCCATCGCGCCTACGGCTTTGAAGCCGCCGCCCAAACCTACTACGGCAAATCCCTTTGGGAGCTCACCCTGGCCCAGCAGGCCATGCTGGCGGGCATCCCCAAAGCACCTTCGCGCAATAACCCTTTGAGCAATCCCGATGCGGGAAAAATCCGGCGTGACTGGATTTTAGGTCGCATGGAATCACTGGGAATGATCGACAAGCCAACCCGGGACATCGCCATGAACGAGCCCGTTTCAGCTTCCTATCACGGGCTCCGGGTGCAGGTCGACGCGGATTATGTCGCGGAGATGGTTCGACAAGAAATGGTAGATCGCTTTGGCAACGGCGCCTATAACGATGGCTATATTGTTACAACGACCGTTGACAGCACGCTGCAATCCGCAGCGAGAACGGCGCTTCTTAGCGGCTTGATGACCTACGACCAGCGGCACGGCTGGCGGGGCCCCGAGCGCCAGCTCCCCCCTGAAAACAATGAGCCAGAAGACATGTTGATGGCGCGCTGGATTGAAGCCCTCGACGCCATGCCGGTTATTGCGGATCTTCCACCGGCGATTGTGATCGGACTCGATGTCGAAGGCGCCACCCTGCTGACCAAAAGCGGGGAAATCGGACGGCTTGACTGGCGTTCAGACCTGTCAAAGATTCGGCGCTATAACACGGAAAACAGCACCAGCCCTTCTGGCTCAACACCGGCGGACTTGGTTAGCGTTGGGGATCTCATTCGGGTTCGCTGGGATGAATCGACGCGTCACTGGCGCCTGACCCAGGTGCCCCGGGCTCAGGCGGCACTTGTATCCCTCGATCCAACCCAAGGCGCGATTCGCTCACTGGTCGGGGGCATGGGATTTGAGTTGTCCAAATTTAACCGAGCGACTCAGGCGAAGCGCCAGCCGGGCTCAAATTTCAAAGCCTTTCTCTACGCCGCTGCCATCGAGAATGGGATCACCCCGGCCACGCTGATCAACGATGCGCCCATCGTGCTCGATAATCTGAGTAACGATGAGATATGGCGACCCGAGAATGACAGCGGACGATTTTACGGGCCGACGCGAGTGCGCGATGCGCTGACGTTCTCGCGAAACCTGGTATCGATTCGTGTACTGCAGCGCCTTGGTATTCCAAGATTCATCGATTATGTCGAGCGCCTCGGGTTTGACACCAGCACCATGGCGCGCAACCTGACCCTCGCGCTGGGTACCCACGCGTTCACGCCGCTTGAGATCGCAACGGGCTACGCCATCGTCGCCAACGGCGGCTTCAAGGTGTCGCCCTACCTCATTGAGCGCATTGAAACCACCGATGGAGAGGTCGTCTACGAGGCCACGCCCGCCCGCGCGTGCGCCGCCTGTGAGGATGAAAACCTTGCTGCGGATACCGAGGTAGTGCGAATGGAAGACATCCTCGAAGCCTCCTCGCCGGACGCCCCTCTGGCGCCCCGGGTCATGGATGCCCGCGCCAGCTTCATTGTGACCTCGATGCTGCAAGACGTCATTCAACGCGGCACGGGGCGGCGCGCCAGAGCCCTGGAGAGGAAGGACATCGCCGGCAAAACCGGTACCACCAATGGCCCCAGAGACGCCTGGTTCTCGGGTTTTAACGCCTCGTTGGTTACGACGACATGGGTGGGTTTCGATGATTACAGCTTGCTTGGGCGACGCGAGTTTGGCGGCACGGCCGCGCTGCCAATCTGGATCGATTTTATGCGTGAGGCTTTGGAGCCCGAACAAGCACTCGCGCCGATGCCCGAGGGAGTGGCTCGTCTGAGAATTGATAAGGAAACGGGTGAACGGGTTCGTGGTTCACCCGAAAACAGTATCCTCGAGTACTTTTTAGAAGAGTTTCTGCCGGCTTATCAAGGAGACCAGCAGACACCGCTCGACACTGATGACCTCAAAGGCCTTTTCTAAAACGCCAGAGTCGCGGCAGGCCTAAGGCGCGGGTGATAAGGCGCGGGTGATGCCCTAACGCCAATTGCGGTCGGCACCGAAGCCGACACCACCCCATAATTGCTCTTCGTAGTCCTCTTCTAGCACCGCCCTCGCAACACCGGACTCGACGGCAGCGCGCGCAACGGCCGGTGCGATGATAGGCATTAAGCGGGGATCCATGGGTTTCGGGAGGATATAGTCGGGGCCATACTCCAACTCCACCAGACTATAAGCATCGAGGACCGACTCGGGCACGGGTTCTCTCGCGAGTTCCGCTAGCGCTTTCACCGTCGCTATTTTCATCGCCTCGTTAATACACGACGCCTGCACATCGAGCGCGCCACGGAATATAAACGGAAAACCGAGCACATTATTGACCTGATTCGGCAAATCTGAACGCCCCGTTGCCATCACGATGTCACTGCGCGTGGCAAACGCCAATTCACGCTTGATCTCTGGATTCGGGTTAGAACACGCAAAAATAATGGGCTTGGGCGCCATTGATTTGACCATCTCGGGGGTCACCAAATCAGGCCCTGATAAGCCGATGAACACGTCTGCTCCCGCCATCGCATCCTCGAGGGTGCGCTTGTCGGTGTCGAGGGCAAACAAGGCTTTTTGTTCGGTCAGGCCGTCACGCCCCGAGTGAATAACCCCCTGGCGATCGAGCATCATCAACCGACCGGCATCCGCACCCATCTCTAACAGCAGCTTCATGCAGGCCACCGCAGCCGCTCCTGCACCCAGACACACAATACTGACATCGCCTATCTGCTTGCCCTGAACTTCCAGCGCGTTGACCAGCCCCGCTGCTGTAACGATTGCCGTGCCGTGCTGATCATCGTGGAAGATCGGAATGTCACAAAGCGCCTGAAGGCGTCGCTCGATTTCGAAGCATTCGGGTGCCTTGATATCTTCGAGGTTAATACCGCCATAAGTGCAGGAGATAGCGCGCACCGTACTGATAAATTCCTCGACGTCCTGAGTATCGACCAACACATCAATCGCGTTGATGTTGGCGAAACGCTTGAACAGAAGTGCCTTGCCCTCCATCACCGGCTTACTCGCGAGGGCACCGAGATTACCCAAGCCCAAGACAGCGCTGCCGTTGCTAATTACGGCCAGGCTGTTGCCTTTGCCTGTGTAGCGGTATGCAAGCTGTGGATCTTGGGCGATCAGGTTGCACGGCTCAGCAACACCGGGGGAATACGCCATAGCAAGATGGCGCATGGTCTCCGCGGGTTTGGTCAACTCGACGCTGATTTTCCCGGGAATGGGCAATGCGTGGTAGTCCAGCGCATCCTTCGTAAACTGTTTGACCATGGCTTTTCGCCTTTATATTCAGACCCCGACTCGCGGGTAAAAAAAACGCCGGCTGAGCCGGCGTTTTCGTGTGTGCTTGGATTTACTTCTTAAGGCTACGACCGGCAAAACGCTTGTTGAAGCGATCCACTCGACCGCCAGTATCAACAATCTTCTGCTTCCCTGTAAAGAAGGGGTGGCACTGACTGCACACGTCCAGAGAAATGTCCTCGCAGAGCGTGGAGCGGGTTTTAATTTCGTTACCGCAGCTGCAGCGCGCTGTGATTTCGTCGTATTTTGGGTGAATTTCAGCTTTCATGACCGTCCTCGACACCCCCCAAATCGGGTTTGGGGGCAAAAAAGAGGGCGGAGCTTACCAGAAACCCCCTCTTTTTCAAGCGCCCTAATGCCAGTCTCCGCCTGATCGGAGCAACAGGCTACACTGGCGTCTTGCTGAGGATCGACGAGTGACTGCAAAAACTCCATTACAGGTGGCCGATGGGCCCGAAACCGAGGAAGTGAGCTCCTCCGGGACGGTCCTTCGTTGCTCGGTGAACGCGCCAATTCGCCGTCTGCTGGACTACTTACCGCCTGTTGGTTGGCAGCAGCCCGTCCCGGTGGGGACGCGGCTTCGGGTCTCGCTGGGTAATCGCCGGGTGGTTGGAGTAGTTCTGGCGTCGATCCCGCGATCGGAAAGCCAAGTCGACACATTAAAGCCAGCTGACGCCGTTCTCGATAGCCAGCCTCTCATTGACCCCCTGCTGCTCAAATTACTGCGCTGGACTGCCGAGTACTACCAACACCCGCCAGGAGAGGCGATGGTGCTCGCGCTGTCTCCACGGGAAAGACGGGGCGAGCCTCCTGCACCGCTTGGCGAACCCGGTCTGGCGCTGAATGTGCGGGGCCGGGGTCTACCCGATGACGCCCTCAAACGCGCGCCCAAGCAAGCGACGCTTTTGGCGCTCTTACGCGAGCGCCCCCGGCGCTTCAGCGAGCTCACGGCCCTAGGAATAACCCGGGCAACCGCTCGAGAATTACTCAGCAAAGATCTGGTGGAAAAACGCGATATCACCCACACCGGGGACTGGCGTTGGGGGCAGACCCTATCTCCGACATCCGAGCAAGCGCAAGCGATTACCCAAATCAACGCAACCCGAGGGGAGTTTTGCTGCCATGTGCTCGAGGGTATTACCGGCAGCGGCAAAACCGAGGTGTACTTACAGGTCATTGCCGCCACGCTCGCAAACGGGCAACAAGCTCTGGTGATGCTGCCGGAGATCAATTTGACACCTCAAATGCTTCAGCGATTCCAATCTCGATTCGAGGCGCCCATCGCCGTACTGCACTCCGGCTTGAGTGATGGTGCGCGGGACCGGCACTGGCAAATGGCGAGATCAGGCGAGGCCGCCATCGTGATCGGCACCCGCTCCGCGGTATTCGTTCCTTTGGCGAACTTGGGCCTGATTATTGTGGATGAAGAGCACGATGGGTCCTACAGTCAGCAGGACGGCCTGCGCTATTCGGCGCGGGATGTTGCGGTCAAGCGGGCTCAACTTGCCGGCTGTTCTGTTGTCCTTGGTTCGGCCACCCCGAGTCTCGAATCGATCGTAAATACCCGAGTGGGGCGCTATCGGCATCATCAGTTAACAACGCGACCGGGCGTTGCCACAACACCGCAAAAAGTACTGATTGACGTTCGGGGACTGCAGCTCGACGCCGGGCTATCGAAGCCACTCCTTGACGCCATGTCGGCTACTCTAGAACGTGGCGAGCAGGTACTGTTATTTTTGAATCGCCGCGGCTTTGCGCCCAGCTTGTTGTGTCAAACCTGTGGCTGGGTTGCAGGCTGTGACCATTGCGACGCACGCCTGACGCTTCACCGTTCCCCTCCGGGTCTATGCTGCCATCATTGCGGTGCCAGACGTTCTATTCCCCGCCACTGTCCTGATTGTTCGGGCGCCTCACTCTCGGGGTTGGGATTGGGCACCGAACAGACGGAGCAGGCGCTGCAAAGGCTGTTTGCGGGGACGCCTGTTTATCGCGCGGATAGCGATACCATGACCCGCCGATCGAGTATGCAAGACCTCCTCACCGCCATCGCCACGGTTGGGCCCTGCATCATTCTGGGCACCCAATTGCTCACCAAGGGCCACCACTTTCCCGAAGTTACCTGCGTTGGGGTGCTCGACGCTGACGCCCAGCTGTTTAACCCGGATTTCCGTGGTGAGGAGCGACTGGCACAGCTCCTTACCCAGGTAGGTGGCAGAGCGGGCAGGGCAGAAAAACCGGGCACGGTAATCATCCAAACCCGACACCCGGATCATCCGGTGGTTCAATCGGTGCTGGCAGAGCCGTGGCAAACCCTTTGTGATGAATTGCTCAACCAGCGGCTTTCCCAGGGGCTGCCACCCCATGGTCACCTAGCCGTGATGCGCTGCGACAGTCGCGCAACTGCTGAGGGCCTCGACTTTTTAACCCGCTGTGTCAGACAGCTCCGCACCCGTGAGCTAACCGAGGGGATACGCATTGTCGGCCCGCTGCCGGCTGCGATGGCTAGACGGGCCGGTCTCTATCGCTCACAGGTAATCCTTATCGGACGCGCGAGGAAATCGGTCCACGATCTGGCAGCCCGGCTGGTGACGATCGCAGACAGTCAAAAGCAGCCCGCCGGTTTGCGCTGGTTTATGGATATTGACCCGATTGAATCCCTGTAACCGCTAGGCCTTTAAACACTAGGCCTGTAAAAACGGAGCCTCACAGTGGATAATCCGCGGGCCCCGGCACACGAGCCACGCTCTTACGCTTTGGCAAGATCAATCCCTTTTGGCAAGATCAATCCGTTTTGGCAAGATCGATCCCTTGGAGAGGTACTATGAAAGACGCGCTGACGGCTCTGTTGCAGCAGGCACTGCAACAACTCGTCAACGAAGGCACCCTCGAGTCCACCGAGGGGGTAAGCCCACAAATAGATCACACACGGGATCCAAGTCATGGTGATCTCGCAACCAATCTCGCCATGGTGCTTGCAAAACGGGCAGGCATGCCACCCCGTGACCTCGCGGCAAAGTTGGTCGCCGCCCTACCCGCCAATGAAATCATTGCCAAAACCGAGATCGCCGGTCCGGGCTTTATCAACTTCTCCCTGTCTCAGGCAAGCCACACCCAAGGCATAACCCGCATACTCGACGCCGGCTCGGATTATGGCCGGCAGCCATGCGACCCCGATAAAAAGGTTCAGGTCGAGTTCGTATCGGCCAATCCCACGGGGCCCCTGCACGTGGGTCACGGCCGCGGAGCCGCGATTGGAGACTCGATCTGTCGGCTCCTCGGGGCGACCGGCTGGTCCGTGCAGCGCGAGTTTTATTACAACGATGCGGGACAACAGATTGCGAATTTGGCGCTGTCAGTCCAGGCCCGCGCTCGCGGCCTGACCCCCGATGACAGCGGTTGGCCCGAGGATGGATATCAAGGGGAATACATTATCGATTTGGCCCACGCTTTTGTGGCCAAGGACGCTGTATCTGCAGCAGATCGGGAAATCACCGCCAGCGGCAACACGGACAACCTCGAGGACATTCGAGACTTCGCGGTCGCTTGGCTCCGACGCGAGCAGGACGCTGACTTACAGGCGTTTGCCGTGAAGTTCGATGAGTACTTTCTGGAGTCCTCGCTCTACGCCAATGATGCTGTCGAGCGAACCGTAGAGCGGCTGGTTGCGTCGGGTCATACCTATGAGCAAGACGACGCACTATGGCTTCGCAGCACAGACTTTGGTGATGACAAGGATCGGGTCATGCGCAAGCGCGAGGGCGGCTACACCTACTTCGTTCCCGATGTGGCCTATCACCTCAACAAGTGGGAGCGCGGCTACAAGCGCGTCATCAACGAACAGGGGGCAGATCATCACAGTACGATCACCCGTGTCCGCGCGGGCCTTCAGGGGCTCGATGTGGGGATTCCCGAAGGATGGCCCGAATATGTGCTGCACCAAATGGTGACCGTCATGCGCGATGGCGCCGAAGTGAAGCTGTCAAAGCGCGCCGGCAGTTACGTCACGCTGCGCGATTTGATCGACTGGGTAGGCAGAGATGCCACGCGCTTTTTTCTTGCCGCGCGCGCTGCGACCTCTCAGTTAACTTTTGACATCGATCTGGCGCTCTCCCAATCCAATGAAAACCCGGTGTATTACATTCAGTACGCCCACGCCCGGGTGGCCAGCGTAAAGCGCAAAGCGCTGGAAATCGATGCGCGGTGGACTCCAGCAACAGGGTTGGAGCACCTCGCCACGTTAAAGGAAAGTGAAGAATTGGCGCTCGCCCTGATTCTTACCAAATACCCCGAGGTGGTCGCGAGCGCTGCAGAAAGACTCGAGCCCCATGACATCGCTAACTTCTTACGAGACGTCGCCGCCCATTTCCACAGCTTTTACAACGCGCACAAGATGCTGGATCAGGCACATCCCGATGTGTCCACCGCGCGGCTTGCGCTCGCCGAAGCCACCCGCATCGTCATCGCGAGTGGGCTCGATTTACTCGGCGTCTCCGCCCCTGAGAGCATGTAACGGTGGCGTCTCCTCGGTCTCAGCCCAAGGCTAAAAGTAAAGCGCGACCGGCGAAGCCGCGCAGCGCAAATCAGCGAGTGCAAACAGCCACTGGCGGCCCGCCATCCTTGAATCAGGATCACCTTAAAGGCTTTGCTGTCGGCGCCATTGCAGGTCTGCTCATCGGTGTGGCCAGCATGGCCTGGCTATCAACGCCTCAAGAGCTACCCGGGATCGACCGCCAGAATCAGGGAATCGATACCGGCATCGTGGGCGAAGACCCCAAACCGCGCTATGACTTTTTCACCGTGCTCCCAAATCAGGATTTGGATTTAACCTCCGACGTTGAGCCTGCGGCGCTTTCGGAGAATGCTACTGACAATGATTTATACCTCCTGCAAGCGGGCTCGTTTCGACTGCAGAAGGATGCCGATCGCCGCCGGGGAGAACTCGCTCTTCTCGGTCTTACCGCCACCATCGAGGAGACCCGGGGCGACAACGGACTTTGGTTCAGAGTGTATGTGGGACCGTTTGAGTCTCGCTCGGCCATGGCCCGCGCTCGCTCAGTCACAGCGCAACAATCCATCGACACCCTCTTACTCAAGCGGCCTCGAACTCCCTGAGCTATGAGCGATATTGACCGCATCCACTATTCCCGCACCCGACGAGAGCTTGAACTGCGCTTCGCCGACGGCACAGAGGGATCCTTGAGCGCCGAGTTGCTTCGGGTTTGCTCGCCCTCTGCGGAGGTGCGCGGACACGGCCCGGGACAGGAGGTCTTGCAAGTGGGAAAAAAACACGTAGCGATCGCCGATATCAAAGCCGCCGGCCACTACGCCATTCAATTGATTTTTGACGATGGCCACGACAGCGGCATATACACCTGGTCTTATCTGAGGGACCTGCTCGACCACCGTGATAGTCACTGGCAGCGCTATTTGGGTCAGCTTGCTCAGGCCGGAAAGTCGAGGGATCCCGACACTCAGGTACTGCATTTTCAACCCTGACGCCCTGTAGTATTCGGGGCCACGGCGACGCCGGATGCACCATCGCGCAAGATAGCCTGGGACTGCGCAAGCTAGACAGCGATTTAGACACAGAAACCCGTCCCCAGCTCGGTTACAATGCCCGGCTGTTATTAAGTCGAGTCCTACCCATGAGCGACAACAAGCGAGATCACGTTGAAGACGCCGAGACCACACACTTCGGCTACCGCGAGGTCCCTCGAGACGACAAAGAAAAGCTGGTGCGCGGGGTTTTCGACTCCGTAGCCAACCGCTATGACCTGATGAATGATCTGATGTCAGCGGGCATTCATCGCCTCTGGAAACGATTTACTCTGGAATTAAGCGCGGTAAGGGAAGGGCAAACGATTTTGGATATCGCCGGGGGCACGGGGGACTTGGCCGCCAAGTTCTCGCGCCTTGTGGGTCCCACCGGTCAAGTCGTCCTCGCCGATATCAACGACTCGATGCTAAGGGTGGGTCGGGACCGGCTGATCGATAAAGGCGCATCCGGCAACATCCACACCGTGCAGTGTGACGCGCAGGCGCTGCCTTTCCCCGATAACAGTATCGACTGCATCACCATTGCTTTTGGGCTTCGCAACGTGACCGACAAGGACAAAGCGCTGCGCTCGATGGAGAGGGTATTAAAGCCCGGTGGTCGCCTGCTTGTGCTGGAGTTTTCCAAGCCCACCAATCCCCTCCTCGAAAATGCCTACGACTTGTATTCTTTCAAGATCCTGCCCTTGATGGGCAAGCTGGTCGCTAACGACGAGGACAGTTATCGCTATCTGGCTGAGTCCATCCGAAAACACCCCGATCAGGAAACGCTGCTGGAGATGATGGAAGACGCGGGCTTTGTGAACTGTCAGTATCACAATATGACCGGGGGCATTGTCGCCGTGCACAAAGGTATCAAGGCCTGACCATGACTCAGGGTCATGACCCCGCCGTGATCACCGCGGCGCTCGCCGCCATCGAGACCAGCATCAACAAGGGCCTCTCACTGGCTCCCATCGCACAACGGGAGCTGGCTGAGCTTGAGGGCACGGTCATTGGCATTCATTGCACTGCCCCCGCGCTTGCGATCACCATCATCATAGAGCCCTCCGGGGAGTTGCGTCTCGCACATTATTCAGAGCGTAAAGCAGACACCCAGGTGAGAGGTACCCTTGAGGATTTTGTGGCACTTGCGGTATCGGAGGACCCCGCAGCGACCTTGATCAACAGTAACCTCGAGCTCATCGGTAATACCGCACCGCTGATTGCGCTGCAGCAAATCCTCAGCACCATGGATTTGGATTGGGAAGCCCCTCTCGTTGATACGCTAGGAGATGTCGTTGGGCACCAGCTCGCCTCGCTACTGCGCGCGCTGTTTCAGTGGGGGAAGGCCAGCGGCTCAAGCCTGCGACGCCAACTTTCAGAATTTATCCTTGAGGAAGGACGGCTAACCCCCCCCGCGGCTGAACTCGACGCGTTCTATAGCGAGATCGAGCAGCTAGGACTGCGCGTCGACCGCCTGCAGGGTCGGATTCAAAAGTTGGCCAAACGCCTGGGGGCAATAAAGCCATGATAGGCAGAGTGGTCACCGTGCTGCGAACGGTGCGAGGCCAGCGACTTGATACCCTGCTACCTGAATCCCGCCGCGCGCCCCTCACCCGACTACTCAAGGTTCTCGGGCCGCTGCCGGCTTCGCCGCTTGCAATTCCACGCGGCCAACGGTTACGCGAAGCCCTCGAAGCACTGGGTCCCGTCTTCATAAAGTTCGGCCAGCTGCTCTCGACTCGTCGGGATCTCTTGCCAGACGATATCGCCGACGAACTGGCAAAGCTTCAAGACCAGGTTCCGCCCTTCGCCAATGACGAGGCTATCGCCATCATCGAATCTGAGCTAGGCCGACCCCTTGACACCCTGTTCGAAAGCTTTGACAGCACCCCCTTGGCGGCCGCCTCGGTAGCACAGGTTCACGCCGCCACCCTCCAAGGCGGCGAAGCCGTAGTCGTCAAAATCCTGCGTCCCGCTATTGAAGAGGTGGTGCGAGAGGATCTCAAGCTGATCAACTTTCTCGCCATTTGGCTGGGGCGATTGTTTAAAGATGGCCGACGGCTGCGCCCACGAGAAGTCGCTGCAGACTATGAAAGAACCATCTTGGGTGAGCTTGATCTGCGGCGCGAAGCGGCTAACGCCTCTCAGTTACGACGCAACTTTCAAGGCAGTGAGCTCGTCTACGTGCCTCAGGTCGTCTGGTCCCATACCTCGCGGCAGGTCATGGTCAGCGAACGAATTCACGGGGTGCCGGTCTCGGACAGAAAGGAGCTCAACAACAGAGGCGTCAACCTGAAACTGTTGGCCGAGCGAGGGGTTGAGACATTTTTTACCCAGGTTTTTCGAGATGGCTTTTTTCATGCTGACATGCACCCGGGCAATATTTTTGTCGACGCAACCACGCCCGAAGACCCCCGTTATATTGCGGTAGATTGCGCTATTGTCGGCCAGCTGGACGAATCAGACCTCTATTACCTGGCGCGAAATTTGTTGGCTATCTTTCAGCAGGATTATCGTCTCGTTGCAAAGCTTCACGTCGAGTGTGGGTGGGTACCGCCGGAAACTCCTATCGGTGAGTTCGAAGCCGCTATGCGCACCCTGTGTGAACCGATTTTTGAGCGACCTCTATCCGATATTTCTTTTGGGCACATGCTGGTGTCTCTGTTCCGAACCGCGGGCCGTTTCGACATGGAGGTACAGCCCCAGCTGGTACTTCTGCAAAAGACCCTGCTGAATATCGAAGGCTTGGGTCGCCAGCTTTATCCCGACCTCAATCTATGGGATACCGCCAAACCTTTTCTGGAGCGCTGGCTGGCTGATCGGTACGCCCCGCAAAATGTGCTCAAGCGGCTGCAAGAGCAACTGCCTAGCTGGTTGGAGACCCTGCCCAAAGTCCCCGAACTGCTTCTCAAGGCGCTCGAGACACCGCCTCCACCCGCCCCTGCAGCGCCCCCTCAATCCCGGGCGGTACCCATCGTTCTCGGCGCCCTAGGCGCGGGTACTATTGTGCTCGACCAGCTCAGCACAACCGCCATTTGGCCCTCATTAATGGGGGCCGGGGTACTTTCTCTCTCGCTACTGCTAAGCGTAAAGCGCTAGGTCTGGCATACTGTTGCCATGACAGTTGATACACACATCGATGAATCGATCGAGCCTCGGTGGAACGCTGACGGTCTTCTGCCGGCTATCGCACAGGACGCCACCAGCGGCGAGGTGCTAATGCTCGCCTGGATGAATGCAGAAGCGCTCGCCCTGTGCCTCCAGGAGCGCCGCGCTATCTACTGGTCACGATCCCGCGGAGCACTCTGGCGCAAGGGGGAGACCTCGGGCAACATTCAGGAGCTGGTGGATATCCGGCTTGATTGCGATGGCGACACTATTCTGCTCAAAGTCAATCAGATAGGCGAAGGCGCTTGCCACACAGGAAGGGCCTCCTGTTTCTTTTACGAACCCTCGGGTGGGCGTTGGGTGTTGGAGCACGATAAGTCATGAGTGATGTCCTTTGTGCACTGCAAGCGGCTCTGGAAGACCGCCGCAACGCCGACCCCGCCGACTCCTATGTGGCGAGTTTGTATTCGGCCGGGCTCAACAAGATTTTGGAGAAAGTGGGTGAAGAGGCGACCGAGGTCATCGTAGCGGCAAAGGATTACGACAGTACAGACGAGGCGAGAGCCGCTCTCCTCGGCGAAGTGGCGGACCTCTGGTTCCATTCAATGGTGTTGTTGACACATCTTGGTTTGAGTCAGGAGGAAGTTCTTGACGCGCTGGGGGCACGACTTGGCATCTCAGGTCATACAGAAAAACAGTCTCGATCCAAGGCATAATAGCCTGATTAAATTGGCAGACTGAATCACAGAGAGAGTGACATTATGGGTTTGGGTGGAATCAGCATTTGGCAACTATTAATCATCTTGGCAATTGTGGTGATGCTATTTGGTACGTCTCGTCTGAAAAATATCGGGAGCGATCTCGGTAGCGCTATCAAAGGCTTTAAAAAAAGCATCAAAGAAAATGACGGCCCTGACGATGCGCCCCAGGAACGCAGCGCGGATACGGACGCCGATTCTCAGAAATAAAAAACCACTACGTCCATGTTTGACATTGGCTTTTTTGAGCTGCTCCTGATCAGCATCGTCGGCCTGCTGGTCTTTGGGCCAGACCAGTTTCTTGATGCTGTCCGGGTCACTACTCGTTGGATGAAACGCCTCAGACGAAGCTTTGACGAAGTGCGAACTGAAATCCAAAGAGAGCTGCATAACGATGAGGTCATGCGGGATCTTAAGAGCAGTGCCACCGAGCTCGAAAAGGAGATGAAGGGGCTCACAAAACCGCTTCAGGATCAGTTGCATGTGATGAAAGACAGCATCGACGCGCCGGAAGAGCACAAGCAAGAGGATTCTGCCGGCGCCGCCTCCCAAGGTCATGGTCCCACTAGCGAGGTCAAAAGCTGATCGTGAGCGATGACCTGATAGACGACACGCC
>Ga0181573_10001583_pt1 | contig 22189 bp, 16 predicted proteins | sample 101ome_25_FD_148643 | JGI IMG/M metagenome (GOLD analysis project Ga0181573, IMG submission 148643) | Coastal salt marsh microbial communities from the Groves Creek Marsh, Skidaway Island, Georgia - 101409BT metaG (spades assembly) | ecosystem: Environmental > Aquatic > Marine > Intertidal zone... | reverse complement strand
CGCACTGTCGCCAGCGAGAACCACTTTGCCATTGTTGGGCGCCAAGGTATTGAGATTCGCTAGGATCCAATCGGCGGCTGCCAGGCAGTCATCGTGAGCTGCGGGAAAGACATGTTCCGGTGCCAAGCGGTAGTCAATTGACATAATCGTAGATTTGGAGGCATCCGCCAGTGACCGGCAGAAAGGATCGTGGGTATCAAGGTTTCCAATCACCCAGCCACCGCCGTGAAAGTAAATAATTAAGGGGCGGTCCGCTTCTCCGTGGTACATCCTTGCGCGCAGTTGATCGACCGCACCGGGAATCAGCAGATTACTGACCTTCAGGTGCGTTGCGGCGGGCGAGTCTTGCCAAGCTTTTTTATTGATGATCCGGTAGTAGATCCGGAAAAGGTAAGCCTTAAGTAGCGACAGGAACGTGTTCATCGGTGTCTATAAAACGCGCGTCAGGATTTTGGAGATACCAATTTACACCAGATTCATCTGTGGTTTTAGAAATATTGCCCCGATGCAATAGCAGGTTGAGGTGCGCAAGGGTCTCCCCTGTCGCGAGCCCTAACAACTCTGGACCTATGTCTCGCTTGAAGAGCGCAGGGAAGCAGTCGATGACCCGTTTGGACTCCCCCAAGTACTCATACGTCGATTGCAGCCCAACCCGGTGGCCATCGATTATCTGATTGAGACGAATATGAAGCCCGTAAAAAGGGGTCTGATGGGCCGGCAAGACCAGTACATCTGCGGGCAAGATATTAATGAGCCGAGCGGTGGAATCTAGCCACTCCTCCAGGGGGTTGCCCTCGGGCTCGGTCGGGAATACTGACACGTTTGGAGTAATGCGAGGCAGTACCTGGTCTCCCGATATCAGTACTTTCAGTGCTGGGCAGTATAGACAGGCATGTTCTGGGGAGTGCCCGGAGCCGACTATGATCTGCCAGTAGCGCCCGCCAATGGTAATCGTCTCAAGATCAGTCAGGCGTCGATACCGGTGCGGCATCGGTGCGATCATCTTGCCAAAGCTTCCGAAACGTTTTCTGTAGCCTTCAAGGGAGGGCTCATCGAAACCGGCGCCGCGATAAAATTTCAAGCCCTCAGCTGGCGCCTCCTTGCCGGTGTAACTGGTCATGAGTTGGCACATGAGAAATTCTTCTCGTGTCATCCAGAGTTCGCAGTCATGCGCTTCGCAAATCCAGCCAGCCAGCCCAACGTGATCGGGATGCATATGTGTGCAGATCACCCGCGTAATGGGCTTATCTTGTAAGAACCCACTGAAAAGAGCCGTCCATATCTCTCTGGAGGCTGATGATGCCAACCCCGTATCTACAACGGTCCAGCCGCCGTCATCCTCGAGAAGCCAGATATTGATATGGTCGAGGGACATGGGTAGCGGCAGACGCACCCACCAAACGCCCTCGGACACCGCGACCGGCTGGTTCGGCTCAGGTGCCTGTTTGCGACCCCAGGGGTAATGTAGGCCCCTATAGTGTTCGTCGTGAACTGTGAGCATAAAACTTGCTTACCAAATAAACCTCGAGGGTGTAGTGTGCGGCTTGGAGCTTTGTCTTGTCCATCGGCTTACGACATGCGTTAGGCCAGAGGGCAATGGATCGCAAAACGCCAGATGCAGTAAAACGAATGAACCACCCATTAACGCAGAAATGAATCATAGCGATACTCCTAAGGCTCGATATTCTCCCCCCGAAAGGGAAAGAACGCTGACTGCGCTCAGGGCGTCCGGTGTCGATGTGCTTATCGTAGGAGCCGGAATCAATGGAGCGGTGACATCCGCGGCATTGGCAAGCGCCGGAGCGTCTGTAGCTGTGCTTGATCGCGGTGATATTGCCGGCGGGGTGAGTTCCCACTCGAGTAATCTGGCCTGGGGGGGCATCAAATATCTTGAGAGCGGTGAATTGCGTCTGGTCAGAAAGCTCTGTCTCTCGCGCAATCGTCTGATGGATGCTTACCCCTCAACTGTCCGGGAAATTCGTTTCTTTACTAGCATAAGGCGTGGGTTTCGGTTCTGGGCCGTCTTTGTGTGGCTTGGCGCCCTACTCTACTGGCTGATGGGTAACTGCCGGATGCAGGTTCCTCGTTATCTCACGCGATCCCAGATAGAAAGGGAGGCGCCTGAGATTGCGGCGGATGAAGTTGTCGGGGGCTTGGAGTATTCGGATTGTTATCTTTATGACAATGACTCGCGCTTCGTTTTTAACTTTATCCGACAGGCGATAGATTCCAGTGCCCTGGTCGCTAACTATGTTGCAGTCGAAAGATTGACTTGGAATGAATCCGCTGCCCGGTGGCAGGTCCAGTGTCGCGATCGAGTGTCCAATGAGGCGTTCTTGTTGGAGGTTAAAGCATTGGTCAATTGCGCCGGGCCGGATGCGGATTTGCTTAATGAGTCGAGCGGAATCGTAACGGACCATCACCATGTACTCTCCAAAGGTATTCATTTGATCGTGGATCGGGTGACTGAGCTGCGGAAGGTGCTGACTTTTTTTGCCAGTGACGGCCGGCTTTTTTTTGTAATTCCCATGGGACCCAAGACCTGTATTGGAACAACCGACACCCCGGTGAGAAATGCCGGGGTTAGTGTCACCAGCGAAGACAGAGATTTTGTTTTGGCCAATGCGAACGCCATGCTGAATCTTGAGAAGCCGCTTACCACTGACGACATTATTGCCGAGCGGGTAGGCGTACGACCTCTGGCTATAGCGGGAGTACAGCAAACACAGGATTGGGTGCAGTTGTCCCGCAAGCATGAAATCGAGGTCGATCGAGAGCGTTTTTATGTCAGTGTGTTCGGCGGGAAACTCACCGACTGTTTAAATGTAGGCGATGAGATGGTGATGCGTCTGGAAGCGCTCGGTATTCCCATGAAAGCGTCCCGCCCCGTCTGGTTTGGTGAGCCAGGAGAAACCGAGCGGCAGGCTTTTATGCTGCACGCTGCGCAAGCCGAGCTCGATCGTTTGACCGCTGCTCATGTATCAGAGCCGCTATCCCGTCGGTTTTGGCGGCGCTATGGCAGAGCGGCTTTTGCACTTGTGGATGCCATCAAGGCCGATCCCCGAGAGGCTGAGCTGGTGTTGACCGAAGCCGAATATACGCGTGCGGAGCTCCGACTCATCGCTGAGCGAGAAATGATTGTTGAGCTGGGCGATTTCATGCGACGACGATCAAAAATCGAGCAGGTGATCCGCCGCAGTACCCTAATTGCTGACCCGGGATTACGCGAAGTAGCCGAAATTCTGTTTGAAGACCGGGCGGGAGCGCTGCTTGATTCCTACATAAATGAGGGCGTCCGATAAATGCCAGCGCGTCCGACGAACTCCGCGAGGGCAAAGTTGATCCGGTAATAAAGAATTGGTGAGTGCTTCACCCCCCCTGACCGACCAAGGCCTCCCGCAGCTTTGGTCGAGAAGTTGATGGCGACAGCCAAATACCCGTGAAATCTTCTCCGAAGCCTGCCTCATCAATCGAGCCAATACGAGTGCCATTAAAGGCGAAGGTTGAGCGGCCCTCAGGATCGACCAAGAGCGAGATGACATCACCTGAGGTGACATTGGGCCAAAAGGCTTCAAGCAAGGAAAGCCAACCCTCGTGCTGTTCAGATTCGATTCCTTGGCTCTGCCACTCCTTGCGAGTTTGCTCGATCAGCTTTACTGCTTCGATGTTGCGTAGATAGCGGATATCAAGCCGAAGCGGACGGATATCCGGGAACCAGGCACCATCCGGCGTAAAAAGGGTCGATTCGTAAATATCCCAAAAAAGAACCCGGAGAGTTGCACTGCCCCGGGGCTTTAGCACTATTTCTGTGGTCGCCACCGGCGCCTCATAGCCCGGCATATCGGTAGGCGTATCCGCCTTTGCGCCAACCCATGGACCACATAGCAAGAGTAGCGTGGCAACTAATTTAGAGGCCGTCATTTCGCTATTTCCTCCCGAGCTCTCTGGCTAACCAATAAAGGAACGGCAGCAGAAAAAACCATAGGATAACGAGCGTGGTCGCCGTAGTTGTGCTTCCCAAGGGAAGATCAACGGCACCCATTTTTGCGCCCGCGCCGTAGTTCAGCGGCACCGCAACAGCCCCGATGAGCGCGGCGATCCAGAGTTTTCGACCAAAAAGTGCCAGTGCTCGTTGCAGTGTTGTCGCGAAGGCAAACCAAAGTGCAATCAGCCAGGCAGGAACGAAGACATCCCCAAAATCAAACACGCCAGCGGCAGTGAGGACTGAATCCGCCAGGATACCCACGCAAGCAATCGGTGCTATGCGTTTCAGCTCCATGGCGATTGATGGAGTCAGCATGAAGTGGAGGACGAACATCAAGGCGATAACGGGGAGCCAGGGATCCCGGCCAAGAACGCAGGCAAACCAGGTTAACTGAAACCATACCCCATTGAACCAGGGCTTATCGACCAGGCCTTGAGTGCGCCAGTTGGTGAGGATTTTATTGGGCGTTTTCACGGCGTTAGTACGCCGTGAGTGACCGCTTAGATTAGCTTACGCCGTAATGAGCGGCGGTTTTATCAAGTGCGACCACCAGTTTTTCGACCAGGGTATCGATCTCTTCCAGCGTGGTGACGAAGGGTGGCGACATGATCATGGCATCACCGGTCTGCCGGACCATGAGGCCGTCTCCGATAGCCTGGTCGCGACAAAAAACAGCACCGGCCGATTGCGGCGCAAGGCGTTCACGGCTCGATTTGTCCTTGACCAGCTCGACCGCTGCAACGAGACCTTTAGCGCGCACCTGACCCACTACCGAATGATCCGAGAGTGCTTCAAGCTTCCGATGAAAATGGGGTACGACTTTCTCCCAAGTAACTGGAAGAATATCGGTATTCTCATAGATAGCGAGCGTGGCGAGGCCGGCGGCGCATGAGGCGGGATGGCCCGAGTAGGTCAAGCCATGGGCGAATTCACCTCCCCCTGACAGCAGCACATCTGCCACTTTGTCCCCTACAAGGGAACCTCCCAGCGGCATGTAGCCGTTAGTGACTGCTTTGGCAAAAGTGATCAGGTCCGGTTGCGTGCCATAGGTTTCGCAGCCAAACCATTCGCCGGTGCGACCAAACCCGCAGATGACCTCATCCGAGATGAACAAAATATCCCGTTCCGCCAGAATGCGCTTCACTTCTGGCCAGTAGCTCTCGGGAGGCACGATGACGCCGCCCGCGCCTTGAATGGGCTCGGCGATAAACGCAGCGACCTTGTCTTCGCCCAGTTCGTCGATTTTTTCGGCCAGCTCTTGTGCCGCTTTGATACCAAACGCGTGTTCATCCATATCTCCACCGAGTTCAAACCAGTGTGGCTGATTGATGTGGTGAATGTAGGTGAGCCCCATGGTCTGTTCGTGCATCGCTGACATGCCTCCAAGGGATCCAGCGGCGATAGTGGACCCGTGATAGGCGTTCTTGCGGCTAATGATGAGCTTTTTTTCAGGCTTTCCCAGAAGATCGAAGTAGCGATGAACGAGTTTGATTTGAGTGTCGTTCGCCTCTGATCCTGAGTTGGTGAAGAACACGTGGTTAAACCCGGCGGGGCTGATCCGGCAAAGTGCGCTTGCCAGCTCCACCGCGGGTTGATTCGAGCATTTGAAAAAATTGTTATAGAACGGCAGCTCGTTTAGTTGCGCCGCGACAGCTTCCTTGATGCTGTCCTTGCTATAACCCAAATTGCAGCACCACAGACCCGACATACCGTCCTGAATCTTATTGCCGTCCGAGTCAAAGATGTAGACGTGCTCAGCGCGACTGATAATTCTGCCACCCTGATGCGCATAATCCTGAAAATCAGTAAATGGATGCAGGTGGTGTGCCCTATCCAGATTTTTAAGGGTTGCTGTGTCCAAACTCGACGTCACGTGGGTTTCTCCCCAAAACGGTGTTTCTGAAAGTGTCTGATTGCCTCCTCGAGTATTTGCCTGTGAGGATGCTTATTCGACCGAAATATCGTGACATAGGTCGTTGTCCGAGGCATTACCCCTTTCTGGGTGGCCCTTGGGAGTAAAAGGCACCGGTTTTGTTTGACAATATGGTATGTTCGCTACATTCTTTTGCTTAAATTCAACAAAAAGCTACGAATTAAAGCGAGGTAGACACAATGCCTTCCAAACCCGTTTTACCCCTCCTGACCCTTGCGATAAGCCTGTTTTCCGGCGCTGCCCTGTCACAAAATCAAAATGCTGTCGACAACGCCAATGACAACGCGTCCTTCAAGCGCTGTGCCACCGAGCATCCGTCTCAGGCAGAGGCAAAAAAGCTTGAAAAGGAAATGCGCGAGAAGCTCGCAGCGATGAACGCCAAAGGCAAGCCTGAAAAACCCGGTAATGGCGGTGGCGGTAATGGCGGTGGCGGCAATGGCGGTGGCGGAGACGGCGGTGGTGGCGGAGAGTTACCTTCGCCATCTTGCGCGGAAGGGAGAACCTGCATTGGCGTCGTCTTTCACGTTGTCACTGACGGGCGTGGCAATGGCAACGTCGACGACGCAACGATTGCAGCCCAAATGAACGTAATAAATCAGGCCTTTGCTGGTATTGGCGGCAACCCAGCGTTGCCCTACGAATTTGACCTCATCAAAACTACGCGAACCGCGGATAGAAAATGGTATACGGGGTGCTACGGTCGCTCGGAGCGCTCAATGAAGTCCTCGTTGCGGGAAGGTGGCCCGAATACGCTGAACATCTATTCGTGTTCGCCTAGCGGAGGTATTTTGGGTTATGCAACGTTCCCGACCAGTTATGAATCCCAACCGAGCCTTGATGGTGTGGTGATACTCGATGAGTCAATGCCGGGAGGCACCGCGGCGCCCTATAATCTAGGCGACACCCTGACTCACGAGATCGGTCACTGGTTGGGTCTGTTCCATACGTTCCAGGGTGGGTGTAATGAACCTGGAGATTATGTGGCCGACACACCCGCCGAGGCATCTCCAGCCTATGGTTGTCCACTAGGTCGCGATAGCTGCTCAGCTAGCGGTGACGACCCGGTGAAAAATTTTATGGACTACACCGACGACTATTGCATGGACACGTTTTCTCTCGGCCAGGCTAGCAGGGTGGACAACTACTGGACCGTTTATAGAGCACCTTGATGAGACACTAGGCTCTCACCAAAAAAGCCGGCATATGCCGGCTTTTGTGCGTCTCTCAACACGTCAGGCTTAGTTGCCCCAGTTCATCCCCAGCATGACGCCAAAGGTACGTGGCCGCATGGGTCCAAAGAAGTGTGATGGGATAATACCCCCGTTGGCGTTGTAGCCATCCCAGGTGAATTCGTCGAAGACGTTTTCTGCATAGGCACTGACATACCATGTGTCAGTCTCGTAACCCACACGAAGATTGGCAACGGTGTAAGAGCTGATGTAGCCCTCGGGATTAGCCTCCCAACCGCCGCCACGCTCGTCCTCGTAGGAGAACTCGAAAGCGCCTGTAATCGCGCCATTACCCATGGGAAAATTGGCAGCGAGTCGGCCTGCCGCCGTGATTTCGGGGGCCCAGAACAGCGGGCTTCCCTCGCATCCGTTGGCGTCTTCAAGGCCACAAATGTTCTGGATGCCAGTCGCTTCGGTGTCGAGATACCCCGCTGACAGGTACAGAGTAAAATGCTCACTCAGTGCGATGGTCGTTGCGGCTTCAACCCCATAGCCCTCGGTCTCACCTACGTTGAGCACCCGCCCTGCAAACGCGCCGGTCTCCTCGACCTCCACGTAGTTGATCACCTGCATGTCCTGGTAGTCGTACATGAAGAAGGTGATGTCAAAGTTGCCGCGGCCGTCTAGATAAGAGGTCTTCATCCCAATCTCGTAGGAGTCGACCGTCTCGGGATTGAACTTACCGGGCAGGTAGCCATCCCCTTGCCGTATACCCGTTTCGTAAGCGGGCACCCCGCCGTTGGCGTCCTCAATCCAGAAGCTTCCATAGCCCCCGGACTTAAAGCCTTGGGTATAACTCGCGAAAAACAGGGCCTCACCCACGGTGTAGGTCGTGCCCACGCGCAGGGTCAGATCATCCCAGCTGTCCGAGTCCTCGATGAACTCCGCTGTGGCGAAACCGTAAGTGAAGTAGGGTCCAAGATAACTTTCGGGTTCAGGTACCAGAATGGCGAAGTCTTTGTCGTCCTCGGTGTAGCGCACACCTAACTCAACGTTCCAGTTCTCGGTGATGTCAAAGTCGGTGTTTACGTAGGCTGCCCATCCCGTGTACTTGCCTTTGATTTGAGATGTCTCTGTCAGCGTGCCGTCAGAGGATGGATAAAAGTCATAGTAGTAATCGCTGCAGCTGTTGTAGAAATCATAGCCGTAGTATGAAGCGTAAGGATTCAGATAGTACTGGCACATGAGGTCCTCAGAGCCAATAGCGACGAAGCCAGCATCCAGGTCTTCCTGGTAGTAGCTTCCACCGACATACCATCCGAGAGGACCATCGTTGTTTGATGTTAGGCGGAATTCCTGCTGGAAATATTCGCCGCTTTGATTGAACTGGAAGTTATTAATATTGAGCGGTGTGCCATCGTAGTCTTCTTTGTAGAAGTAATCGTGATCCTTGTAGCCCGTATTCGAGGTCAAGGTGGCGAAGCCCAGGTCATAGTTGATAAACAGACCCAAGGTCAAAATATCCGCATCGTCTTGTTCGCCAAAACCAATGTCAGAGTCGAGTTCCTTGTTGCTTCCGCTCAAGGATGTGTCGTCAGTGATGTACTCGTCGAAGGTGTCCCAGATATCGCCGGTATCAATCGCGCGATACATGGAGCCACTCTGGCGTCGCTCTTCGTATTCGACAACACTATCAACAGTTAGGCGATCAGTTTCGTACTTGGTGGACCAGCGAACTGCCCATTTCTCGTGTTCGATCTCGTCGCGGCCTGAGAAAACGTTTCGGGAGAATCCGTCTTCTTGCGAGTAGTAGCCAGCAATGCGTGTCGCGAGGTTATCTCCGAGAGGAATGTTGATGGCGCCCTCGCCTACCGCATGCCCGCGCTCACCAATATCGAGTTGGATGTAGCCGCTTTGACTATCTGGATCAGCCTTGGCGGTGTAAACACTGAAGGCGCCGGCGATCGCGTTACGGCCGAACAGGAAGCCTTGGGGGCCACGCAGTATTTCGACCCGATCGATGTCGTAGAGGCTTGTTACCGCGCTGCCGTTTCGGCCTTCATAAAGATCATTCTTGAAAAAGCCGGTCGAGGGGTCGCCGCCCACGCCAAAATCCTGATAGCGGACGCCACGCACCGCGACCGCGTCGATGTAGGAGTCCTGTGAGTTCCCGCTAACGCCTGGCGTATAGGCAATCAGGTCCTTCACGTCATTCAGGTTGGTATCCATGACGAACTGGCCAGAAAGCGCCGTGATGGCGAGGGGCACATCCATCACACTCTGTTCACGTTTGGTTGCCGTCACAACCACTTCCTCGAGCATTTGTGCCTGAATGTGGCTGGCGGCGAGTGCTGAGGACACGGCGACGGGAAGTGCCAGATGGCGAACGGTAAGGGGTTTGTGGCTCATTGACAGGCTCCTGTAGTCAACAAACAAAGAAGATGGGGAAAACCTTTGTTAGCTTGCTGGTACCCAAGGAGTTTGTACAGTCCCTTTTTGGGGTAAATCTGAGAAAAAATGGCATCCGACTGTCAGGCTTTGCCGGCTCAAAGATCGAGAGGAACCCCGGCATCTTGGAGAGTTTGGGCCATGGGGGCGAGCTGCTTCTCATAGTGACGCCAGCGCCCAATGGAGCGGGTGTGGGCGGGTTCGCGAACTTGTACGGCGCTGGCTGTGGCAACTCCGGCGCTGGATTCGTGGAAGTTGAGGCAGGCGTCCTCCCATTCCAAGTCTAGTGCAGCGATCAGCTTGCGGGCATTGGGCTCGAGATCAGCCGCGGTCGCCTCGTAACTGATATCAATAATTCGGCCGGGAAACTCCCGGTGCCAGTGGGCCATCAAATCCCGGTAACGCACATGATGGCGCGCCATCTCTTCCTGATCGTAGGAGTGAAGGTAGGCGTCAGCGAAGAGTTGTTTGAAGCTGGCGAAACAGGCGTCCATGGGTCCTCGCACCAGATGGACGATCTTGGCATTTGGCAGAGCCGCAAGAATAAGGCCAACATTCAGGTAATTTACCGGCAATTTATCGACAAATCGCGGCAATTTACCGCGCATTCGCGTCGAAGATTCTAAATAGGTGGTTCCCAGCTGGGCGGGGTTGAGTGCGGCCGCGGCTTCCAGCAACTCGGGACTGTAGCGGCGGGGATCCTGAATTTTTGCCAGGCGGCGAATGGCGAGGCCAAATTGCTGCAGCTCCCCTGCCGAATGGACCCCGGAATGGCTGGTGATAATGCGCTCGATGAGCGTGGTGCCGGTGCGAGGCTGCCCCAGAACGAAGATGGGTGATGGGTCTGGATTGCCCGGGGCGCATGTTTCCAGCCAACCCCGGGTGTAGATGGATTTCAATGCATCGAACATGGTTTGCTCGGTCGGCTCGTCAAAAGCCACGGTTTGGCGTCTGGCCGCCGCCCCGGCAGCGAACGCCTCAAAGGCCTCTGGCCAGGCTTTACGGTCCTCGAGCTCCTTGCCCATAGCATAGTAAAGAAACCCCAGCCCTCTCGGGTTTTCCTTGTTGCTTCCCAGCAATGTCCGCATCTGATCAAGATGGTCGTCGGATTCGGCCTTCACCGCGCTGGCGAAGCCCCAATGGGCTTGAGGGGTATTGGGCTGAAGATCTATAACGTCGCTAAAAATGGCCGTTGCAGTCTCTATCTCCCCCAAAAATACGAGATTATTGGCCAGATTCATCATGTACTGGGGGGTGTTGGGCGCGCTTGTTGTGGCTCGTGCAAAAAAGGCTTTTGCGGCATCATATTCGCCTAACTGGGTCAGAACGGTGCCGATCGTGTCAAGAATTGCTGGATCGGTTGGCTTTAGTCTCCGAGTCTCTAGCAGGGCCTGCTCTGCCAATTTTACCCGCCCCTCGCTCGCGTTGAGACGGGCTAGCTGGGACCAGGCTGCCGCGTGGTCTGGGTCGAGTTTCACCACCGACTTGAAGGCGCGGTGAGCGTTGGGTCTGTCCGGCGCTTCCAGAGCAACCAGCCCCACCAGAAAGTGTGCCTGAGGATTCTCCGGCTCTTGATCAAGCGCCTGCTGACAGCAGGTGCCTGCTTTGTGTAGGTCGCCGCGATTCAGGGCCGTGAAGCCCTCGGACAGCAGTTTGTTTGTACTTTCCCTCATCGGTAACGATTCAGTGTGCGGAGGTTGGACTATGAAGGGCGATCAGGGGGTCCACACCCTCTTCAGCTTCGCTATGGGTGAGTGCCTGCATGAATAGGCTGAACAGTTCTGCCTGACTTGATATATCCAACTTGGCATAGGCGTGTTTCCGATGGAGTTTCACGGTCTCGGTAGAGATCGCCAATTTCTCTGCAATGAGGCGGGTGCTGTTCCCAAGAAGCACCATGCCCGTGATCTGCTGCTCCCGTCGCGTCAGCACCGAACTTCCAAAGGCATGCAGGGACGCTTCCATTCGGCGCTGCAGGCTCGGATCTTCATTACGGGGGCTTTCGGTCTCAACCCAGTGGCGCTGGATAGCCGCTTCAATCACGGGGTAAAGTTCCCTCAGCTTTATAAGTGAGCGCTCACTAAAGCTTCGACCTCTGCTTACAAGGCCCAAGGATAAGTTCACAAACCCCTTTTCTATGGGTATCAGCAGACCGCATTCGTCACTCAAGCCGTTGTTGCGATACCAGGTGCGGTAGTACTCACTGTTTTTAAAACCGTGAGGCGCTAGGGCTTTAAGTCGAAACACGCCGTGTTGCCCGTCAACCTTAGCCGCCCTGTAATAAGGGTCGAGTAAAAACGCTCGTCGTACGTATCTGTCCAGCGAGGAGGTATCTCCGCTTGCTTTTGGAGTGTTGAATTCCACGGTCGGTAACTGCCCTTCCCTGAACAATAGCAGGCTGATGTCTTGAGCCGCCGCCAGCTCACCAACCGCGCCACAGATCGCCGCGGGAAACCCGGGTGTTCCCAAGGACTTGAGCGCTCGCGCGAGTTGCTGGGCGAAAGAGTGGAGTTGAGTCATGACGGGAGATTACCACGGACCGTCATGGAAAAGACTAAGACCCCGAGTGCACCGACCGCCCACTCACCTTCTCTGAAAAAAAGTGGTTACTTATCCGAGCGTGTCCCGGACAGATCCAAACAGATCGTCATCCGATGGCAGGGTTTTTTCCTCGGCCAAGGGCATAGACACCCAGGTTTCATTAATGAGATCCCGCCAAGAAATGTTGTTGTTGGTGCCATTGCCTCCCCAAGATCCACAGCCGAGAGAGAACGTCTGGCGCATGCCATTCCAGAGGTTGCCACTGTTTGAGGCGGCTTGAGGCTGGTTCACCATGACCCGTGAGGTGCGGGTCTGATGTGCCAGCTTCATGATGTTGTCATCGCTTGTGGAGTAAATACCGCAGGAGTGCCCTTGACCCTGATAGGCCTGAATCTGGCGGGTAAGTTCAATGGCATGATCAACGTCCCGTGCACGGTAAAGCGCCATAATTACCGACAGCTTCTCCCCGGAGAAGGGGTGCTCGGGACCCCAGCCATCCTCCAACACAATAAAGAACTGAGTCCCTTCGGGTGGCGCTATACCCGCCATCGCAGCGATTCGTTCAGCGGGCTGCGCCACCATTGCGGTATTGATGTGAAGCTCATCGTCCCAGAGTGCCGCGCGCAGCTTAGCCTTCTCTTCTTCCGAGCAGACATAACCGCCCTTTTTCTGCAGTTTTCCCAACATGGCCTCATAAATGCTACCGACGAGGATGACCGAATTGTCAGAAGAACATGACGCAGCTAGGTCGAGGGTTTTTGAAAGTCGAATTTTCTCTGCTGCTGCGTCCAGATCAGCGGTGTCATCTACGGTAATGACCGCGTTGCCCACCCCTACGCCCAGTGCGGGGGTGCCACTTGAGTAGGCCGCTGTCACCATGGCGCCACCGCCGGTGGCCAGCACCCGGTCGCACTGACGCATCAGCTCGTTGGTTGTGTCTAGCGAGGGGGTTTCGATTCCAATGACCAGATCTTCAGGCGCTCCCATTTTCCTGAGCGCGGCCCGCATCAAGTCGCAAATCTTTTTGTTGGTGAGCTTCGCCCTTGGATGGGGTGCGATGATGATCGAGTTTCTCCCCTTGACTGCGTGAATGGCCTTAATGACGGGGGTGGCCTCGGGATTAGTAGAGGGCGCCAGTGCGCCAATAACGCCAAGGGGTTTCGCTATGATTTTAATGTTTCGCTCGGGCAGTTCCTCGATCACCCCGACCGATTTGTCATGAATAATATCGGCGAGAGTCGCCCGTGTTTTGCGCTGTATTTTTAGGAACTTGCCCTCGTAATTGCCGAGCTGTGTCTCATCGACGGTGAACTGAGCTATTTCTTCGGCCATGCCCGGCCGTGCGACCGACCACACCATGGCTCTGATCAAATCGTCCACTTGCTCCTGGGTGTACTCGGCAATCTTTTCTTGTGCAGCTCTGGAACGACTGACCAATTCAGCAATAAAACCTTGTGGATCGTCGTTTGGGTCAATGATGGATGCAGTCATTTTGGTCTCAGGGGTTGGAGAGTGTTTCAAAAAACATGCCAGTAGGGTGGGCGAAATGGTAACGCTGGCGAGACCCACTGACCACCGTGATTATCATGAAAAAAGGTATGTCAAGATTAAGCGCCAGGCATTGATGAGGCTCTGCACCACTGGGCTTTCATCTTTTAGCGGCGGTAGTTCATCGGTATAGTGTCCGAATTGTATCGCCGCGAAAGCCTGGACGTGAGCGCGTCGTGATCATGAACCAAAGCCAATCATCGAGACCCCCCCGTGAATTTTGAACTCAATGACCAGCAGCGATTTTTCGTCGATAGTGCCAAAGCGTTCTCACTGGGTGAGCTGGCACCTCATGCTGCTAAATGGGATGCCGAGTCCATCTTCCCAAAAGCGACCCTAAAGGCAGCGGGAGATCTTGGCTTTATGGGGATGTACACGCCTGAAGCTGCCGGCGGGTTGGGCATGACGCGCCTTGATGCCAGTCTTATTGTTGAGGAGCTGGCCAGGGGTTGCACCACGACCGCCGCGTTTCTGACGATTCACAATATGGCGACCGCCATGATCGGCAAATATTGCCAGCAATCCGTGATCGATGCGTGGTGCCCTGCGCTAGTTGCAGGGGAAAAGCTCGCGTCCTACTGCCTGACAGAACCTGGTTCAGGGTCTGACGCGGCGTCTTTAAAGACGCGTGCAGTGTTAGAGGAGAAGGACTATCTGGTGTCGGGAAGCAAGGTATTTATCTCCGGTGCAGGAGATACCGATGTCTTAGTTGTGATGACCCGAACTGGTGACGAGGGTCCTGGAGGCATCACCGCCTTGCTTATTCCCGCAGATGCCGAGGGTGTGAGTTACGGTAAAAAGGAACACAAGATGGGCTGGAACGCGCAGCCCACACGCATGGTGTCCTTTGAAAACGTTCGTGTTCCTGTCGGCAACCGACTTGGAGAAGAAGGGCAGGGTTTTGCTATTGCCATGGAGGGGCTTGATGGCGGGCGCATCAATATCGCAACCTGTTCCGTGGGCACCGCCCAACAAGCTCTTGAAGATGCCATCGCCTATGTGACTGAGCGTAAGCAGTTTGATTCGACGATTGCGGATTTCCAAAATACCCAGTTCAAGCTTGCCGATATGGCGACTGAATTGGTAGCGTCGCGCCAAATGATTCGCTTGGCGGCTAGCAAACTGGACCGAGGTGATATGCAGGCCACTACCTACTGCGCCATGGCCAAACGGTTTGCAACCGATGCCGGCTTCACGATTTGTAATCAGGCGCTTCAACTGTTTGGGGGGTACGGTTACATCAAGGAATATCCTGTTGAGCGGTATGTCAGAGACACTCGCGTACATCAAATTCTGGAAGGCACTAACGAAATTATGCGGGTCATTATCGGCAGGCGACTGCTAATGAATGGCGCGTTGGAGGTCATTAAATGAGTGTCAGTCAATCCGACAAGATCAAGGTTTCCCTTGATGGGCATATTGCTCAGCTCACCATCGATAATCCCGCTGCGAATACTTGGGATACGGAGAGTCTTCCCGCGCTCAAAGCGATTGTCGAGACGCTTAATGATAATCCCGATATTTATGCCTTGGTACTAACCGGGGCAGGAGAAAAGTTTTTCTCCGCAGGCGCTGATTTGAAATTGTTTGCCGATGGCGACCCTGCAACTGCACAAATAATGGCCGAAGCGTTTGGAGCAGCATTTGAGACCCTCGCTGATTTTCGCGGCGTGTCTATTGCTGCCATTAACGGCTTTGCTATGGGTGGCGGGCTCGAGGTCGCTCTCGCCTGTGACGTACGAATTGCCGAGGCTCAGGCCCAGATGGCGCTGCCTGAGTCAAAGGTGGGCCTGCTACCCTGCGCGGGAGGCACTCAGCGATTGACTCAGCTGATCGGGGAGGGGTGGGCCAAACGAATGATCTTATGTGGCGAGCGCGTGTCTGCTGATAAGGCGCTCGAACTTGGTTTGGTCGAGGAGGTAGTCCCCACGGGTGAATCGTTAACGGCAGCTACCAAACTCGCCACACAGGTGGCACAGCAAAGCCCAACCTCAATTGCGGCATGCAAAAGACTGATTCACAGCGCACGCGATATCTCCATAAGCGCCGGACTTACTGCGGAGCGTGACGAGTTTGTTGAGTTGTTTACTACCGAAGATCAGCGAGAGGGCGTCAATGCCTTTCTCGAGAAACGGGCGCCGGTATGGAAGAACAGGTAATGACAGGGGTTCACCAACAGCTCATTGGACATGGCCCCACCAAGGTTGGACATTTGACCCTCGATGCCCCCAAGACTCTTAACTCGCTCACTCGGGAGATGGTTGAGTCTCTCACGTCGGCCCTCGAGGCATGGCGTGACGACCCAGCCATCGCGGCGGTTTTTATTGACGGCAGTGGTGACAAGGCATTTTGCGCGGGTGGCGATGTGCAGGCGTTGCGGAATTCATGTCTCGAAAATCCGGGTGGGCCCTGTGATTATGCGGAGAACTTCTTCGCCCGGGAATACCGGATGAATTACGTCCTTCATACCTATCCGAAACCTATTGTCTGCTGGGGACACGGTGTCGTGATGGGAGGTGGTCTTGGCATTTTGGCGGGCTGCAGTCACCGGGTGGTGAGCGAGCGGACCCGCATCGGGATGCCTGAAGTCACGATTGCCTTGTTTCCGGATGTGGGTGGTAGCTGGTTCCTCAATAAAATGCCGGGCCATGTGGGGCGATTTCTCGCCTTGACGGCGGCCAATATCAATGCAGCTGACGCCCTTTTTTGCGGGCTGGGTACGGTATTTTTGGGCCACGAGCAGAAGCAGGCGGTGCTCGATAAGCTTGCGGAAGCCTCTTGGACGGGGGATGCCAAGACTGATGCAGGGTTTATCGATCACGTGCTCGGACTAGCACCCGCTGTCGACCAGCCCGAGCCCCAGCTCGAGTCGGCCTTTCATGATATCAACGCGCTGATGGCAGGGGATGACCTTGGCGTCATAGCCAGCCGGCTTCTTGATCGTCAGGGAGAAGACTCTTGGATTGGAAAGGCTTGCCAGGGATTTGCGCACGGTTCAAAGCTCGCAGCTTCTTGGATTTTTCGTCAACTCAATGAATCGGTTGAACGCTCGCTAGAAGAAATTTTTGAGAGTGAGCTAATCCTGGGCGCCAATATCATGCGCCACCCGGAGTTTTCCGAAGGTGTACGCGCGCTATTGGTTGATAAGGATCGGAACCCGCGATGGGCGTATACCGAGGTATCGGCTGTCCCCGCTGAAATTCTCGATAGCTTCTTTGTAGAGCCCGCAGGCGCGCCAAGCCTCAATTTACCGGTCTAATTGGAGGAGCGCATATGGCGGTCATCGGATTTATCGGCCTCGGCAACATGGGCGGGCCCATGGCGAAGAACCTGCTCAAGTCGGGTCATACTGTTCATGCATTTGATCTCTCTCAGGCAGCGCTGGACGAGGTGGTAAATGCCGGGGGCGTGGCGGCGAGTGCTGCGGCCGAAGCCTGCGAGAAGGCGGATGTGGTGATCAGCATGCTTCCCGCGGGCAAACATGTGCAGGGCGTGTATCTGGGGGAGGAGGGGCTGCTGGATCAGCTCGCTGAGGGCGCCTTGGTGCTTGATGCCAGCACTATTGATGCAGGGACCGCGCGCGAGGTTGGTAGCGTGGCGGCAGAGAGAGGTATTGATTTTATGGATACCCCGGTTTCGGGGGGTGTAGCTGCCGCTCAAGCCGGGACGCTAGCATTTATGTGTGGCGGTAGCGCCGAAGCTTTTGCAAGAGCCCGCCCGATCCTTGAGGCGATGGGCAACAGGGAAAAAATATTTCATGCGGGTTCAGCGGGAGCTGGGCAGGTAGCGAAAGCCGCGAACAATATGCTGTTGGCGATTCACATGATTGGCACTTGCGAGGCCTTGTCGATGGGTGCCGCTCACGGTCTTGAGCCCGCTGTGCTCTCCGACATCATGAAAGCCAGCTCCGGCAACAACTGGTCGCTACAGGTCTACAACCCCTGGCCCGATGTGATGCCTGATGTTCCCTCAAGTAAGGATTATCAGCCGGGCTTTATGGTGGATCTGATGGTCAAGGATCTCGGTCTTGCGAACGAAGTTGCCGACGATGCCGATATAAAAAACACGATGGGAAAGTTGGCGCTTTCGCTCTACCGGGATCATCAGGAGCAGGGCAACGGCCAGCGCGACTTTTCATCTATCCTAGAGCAAGTCCGCGAAACCTGATCCGTCAGTGTTGATGACTATTCCCGCAGCATCTGCAGCCACTCAGGGTTGTCGGCTTTAAGTCTTTCGCCGATAAAGGTAGCAAACTCAAAGGTTAGGTGATGTCTATCCACAGCGATTGGATGTCCATCGGTGGTAGTGCCAGCACAGCTGTTGATTTGGCCACTCGGGCACAGCAGCGCCATTTTGTCGAAGAAATGATCGGTGATCTTGGCGAGATCTTCCCCAAGGGGACCGTCGGGCAATCCTCCCCAGGGTGGCGCTTCCAAGTTGGAAGGCCGGCTGCACGCCGACATGTCCTGATATTGATTAATCAACAGGGCGCAGTCCCGAGTGGTGCTCAGGTAGTCGCCAAAGACGATAACCTCGGTGAGAGGTTGATTGGCTTTTATGGTGGCGATGATGCTTATCAATGCTTTCTTCCGTTCGAGCACTGCAGCTGAAAGGGGGCCTGTCGACCATCCCCCGGCGGGGCGTCGATTACTCAGAATCACCGCTCGCCATGGAATGTTATCTGTCGCTTGTTTGAGAGCATTAAGGCGCCTCTGACAGCCTGGCTCGCTGCTCTGTGGCCAGTTATCAACCACGATTAGCTCGCCACAACCATTGATAGAACCAAAGTTAACCAGTGTGTGGTCTTGTCCACCGGCCAACGCTGGGGTCAGAATATTGAAGCCATCGGGCTCGTGAGAGTTGCCAATAATCAGTACTGGAGAGATCAGATCTTTCGGGCAGCGATTTGGGTTCGCGAGCTGATCAATACGACAGGCGCTAGCCACTTCTTTGAATCTTGCTTGTTTGTAGCGTTCTACTGCCTCAGCTGTCAGCAACACCTCCCGTTTGCTTAGATCATCGGGATATTTTGCGACTACCAGGCACAGGGCCAGCAGCAGGAATCCGCTTGCCAAGATACCCAGCGTTGAAGAGTCCCAGCGAGCTGCTGTATCCCGCCTGTAAAAACGTCGCTCTACATACCGGTGAAGCATAGCGGCGCCTACCAGACTAGCGATACCCAAGAGAAATTGTGAAAGAGCGCCGAGGGTGCTCATGGAGGCGTTTTTGTACAGTGTAATGATCGGCCAATGGGTGAGGTAAATCGCAAAGGACCGTATTCCGATCCACTGAATGACGGGATGGCGGAGCCAGGGGCTGGGTTCCTCGCTGTCCGCCGCGATGAGCACAAGTGCCGCGCCTGCAGTGGGCAGGAGTGCAGTCCACCCAGCCGATGCAGCGCTCGCATCCATGGTGATGATGCTGAAAACACATAGGGCAAGACCGGCAGAGCGCAGAATCTGACTGACAAAAAGCGACCCCCGATACTGCCGCCAGATGACGAGAGCGATTGCTCCGACACAAAACTGCCAGACCCTGAAGGGCAACAAGTAAAACGCGGCGGGTTCGTTGCTTGTCGAATAAATCAGCCAGCCGGTCAGACTTAAGCCAAGACTTCCCAGCAGTGCCGATAGGTACAGCGGCGTTTTTGCGGAAGATAGCAGCATAATAAGCAGCGGCCATAACAAGTAGAACTGTTCTTCAACCCCAAGTGACCACAAATGTAGAAGAGGTTTCAGGGAGCTGCTGACATCCCAGTACCCGGCTTCCATAAAAAACAGGATGTTTGCCCCGTGTAACACCGCACTGGCGGCTGATTCAGCGACGCCTTTGAGCAAGCTTGGCTGAAGCAAAAGCCAGCTCGCCAGCAGAGTTATTGCCACTGTCACATAAATGGCGGGGAAGAGACGGCGAACTCGCCGCGCATAAAAATCGCGAAAACGGAAGGTATCGGCGGCCAGCTTGTCTTCGATCAAGCCGGTGATCAGAAAACCCGACACCACAAAAAATATGTCGACGCCCAAGAAGCCGCCATGGAAGTAGGGGAGATCAAGATGAAAAAGTACAACGGCTACGATCGCCAGCGCACGCAAGCCATCGATATCGGCAAGAGAGGACAGTGTGCGGCCAGGCATGCTCATACGGATTTAGATGACGAGCTCTCCGAAGATTGGCGAGAGTATGAACAGCTCGCCAGCGTTATCCACGCTCATTGTGGCGCAAGCTCGGTACCTAGGGCCTGCTTGAGGCGGTCAAGCCAGGGCTCGTAGTTTTTCCATTGTTCCAGCGCGGTCGAGAAAATCGGCTGTCGGACCTGCTCGGAGGAGGGCGTTCTCACGTTACGCTCGGTTTTGTGAAACTCGAGGCAGGATTCTTCAAAAGACACGCCGCAAAAATCGAGCATTCGAGTGACTTGGGCTTCCAGGTCAGCAACGACATCTTCGTGTTGTACCCGGAGTACGTAGCCGGGGATAACCTCATCCCAGTGGGTCATTAGCCTGACGTAATCTTGGTAATAGCGGCCAATGTCGTCCAGTGAATAACTAAAGAGCTGCCCTTCAGCAAACAACTGCTTGAAACCGCTGAAGCAGCAGGCCATGGGGTCACGCCGAGCATCGATAATTTTTGCGTTCGGAAGCATCAGACGAATGAGGCCGATATGGCGAAAATTATTCGGCATCTTGTCTATAAAGAAGGGGGAGCCAAGGCGATGGATTTTGGTATCTCGAATATATTCTTCACCGAGTTCACGCAGTGTTTCCGGCGTCAAGTCATTGAGAATTTCCGGATACCGATGGTTGCCCTCACGTTGGCCAAGCCGCCGAAGCTTGCCGCTTATCGACAGTACGTTTGGCAGTTCGAGGGTGCCGTCTATTTGGCTATGGGAAGACAGAATCTGCTCCAGCAGGGTCGATCCCGCTCTGGGTAGTCCAACAATGAAGATGGGGTCGGGCGCATCATGGCCTCCCGTCCTTTTAAAGGTATCGGGGGTGCAGGCAGCGATTTGTTCATCGCACTCTCGGCTGGTGCCATCCGCTCGGTACTGGACCTGAGCGCGCTTAATCTCATTCCCTTTGTTGTAGTGAAAGAAAGACTTCTCAAACTCATTTTTGTCTTCAAAGGCCTTTCCAAGCGCAAACTGAAGGTAAACACGATCCTGCCCCGCGAGGTGGGGATTGGTATCGAGATCGAGCATGGTTTGAATTTGCTCTTCGTCAAACTGATAGGTCTTGAGGTTGGCAAGGGAGTACCAAGCGTCACAGTGGAGGGGTTGTGCGGCAATGGCTGCCCGATAAGAGGCTACAGCCTCTGCTGTTTTGCCCCCAGTTTTTAATGCATGACCCTTGGAGACGTGGGTAACAGGATCTTGGGGTATTCGCTCCAGAATTTGGTCAAATAAATCAAGAGCGGTCTGGTAGTCACCGAGCTGCATAGACTGGATGGCATAAAGCGATTGGAATTGTGGATTCTCTGGGCTCTCTTCGAGTAGGGTTTTCGCTTCGTCGCTTGCCTGCTGATAGCGCTGCCGCTTACTTAGCGCTTGCACATAGTCGATGCGAGCGCGCTGATGGTTGGGATCAAAGGCAACCGCACTTTCCAACAGAAACTCCGCATCCTCGAGCACCCCATGCCTGATAGCGATGTCGGCTAGTAAACGCATGCCTTCAACGTGCTGAGGGTTTTGCTGCATGAATTGACGGCAAAGTTGCTCCGCCTTGATCAGCTTTCCTTCGTGCAGCATATCGAGACTCGCTACAAGCACGGGAGGCAAACTGTCCAGCCAGTCAATGCGCTCTTTTACCTGGGCCACCCGATCCACGGAGCGCTCGTGATCGAGAAGTTTGTATTGACCTTGCCAGCTGGCTTTGAGCGCCGGATTGAGATGACAGGCGGTGGCGTAGGCGCCGACTGCTTCTGGTGGTCGCCCGGCATCTCGGTATAAATGCCCCAGCTCTTGAAAACCGCGGCCATAAGAGGGGGATTTGGCGATCAGTTGATGAAGCACTTTCTCCGCATCTGCCCATTGTTTTAGGTGCCGCAGACAGACGCCCCGCATGTACAGGCCCATTTGTGAGTTGCGATCGTTGCTGTCCAAACCATCCAGGGCTCTCAGGGCATCAGGGAGTCTGCCTTGTTGGATCAGTTTCTGGATCTCTTGATGATCCATGGTGGCTGCGGTGTCAGACATAAATTAGCGGTTCATCCGTTACAAATAAAAAGTGCCCCCGAGGGGGCACTTTCGGTCCTTGCTTGTCCGACGTCTTTATCAGAAGTCGAATGAGACTCGCACACCCAACGTGGTGGGCGGGGCCAAGGCAAGGCGCTCACGGTCGTTGACATAGTTGGCACCTGTCACTACACGTTCATCAGTCAGATTGGTAACGAAGGCTTCAACCATCCATCGATCCGTGCTGACGCCGCCGGTTACATCTACCTTCGTCCAGCTTGGAACTTCCATGCTGTTAATGGAGATGATGTCACTGTAGGAGCTGTCAGAGTAGGCAACCGAAGGCATCATGTGTGCCGTCCAGCCATTGCCCATAGACCACTCCCAGCGGGCCCACA
>Ga0181573_10001578_pt1 | contig 22235 bp, 15 predicted proteins | sample 101ome_25_FD_148643 | JGI IMG/M metagenome (GOLD analysis project Ga0181573, IMG submission 148643) | Coastal salt marsh microbial communities from the Groves Creek Marsh, Skidaway Island, Georgia - 101409BT metaG (spades assembly) | ecosystem: Environmental > Aquatic > Marine > Intertidal zone... | reverse complement strand
CCCCCCCCGCCGCCACCGCGGACGCTATCGAACGGGTTCGTCATCGCCGCCCCGAACATCCCGCCGATGCCCGGCCGTTTTATCGCGTTTCTTTCGCACACGGGAAAGTGAGCGCCGATGACCCTGTCCGCGCCTCCCCAGTCCCTCCCGATCGCGTTGACCCACGTCAGCACCTCCTTTCTGTAATGTTGAAACACGATCACGTACACGATCGGCGACACCACGAACTTACCCGCGAGCCCGGCGAAGGACGCGTCCGGTTTTAAGATGTTCTTGGCATCCGGCGCGATGAACAGCGAGAAGAGCGCCATCCGCTTCCAACCTACTTTCGCGCACCCGTCGGGATCCGCCCTCGTGACGTCCGCGCCGGGCAGAGCGCGGCCGCCGCGAAAGTCCAACGCGCGGAGGAGGGAGATGGTGAACCCGTCGGGTGCGCCGAGGTCGACGAGCGCTTTGTTCGGTATCACCTCCGGGGGTTCGTCCCGCACGTACACCGCGGCGTCGGTGATGAACACGCTTCTCGAGTCTTTATGGTAAAACGCCGCCTCGCAGTACGTGTAGTTGCCCCAGAACAGCGACGGGAGCCTCAGGAGCTTCGTCGCGATCTCGTTGTCCCACGGCATGCCTCCGTCCGCGATGGTTCCGGTGGGGAAGATGCCGAAGAACTGCGGCGGGAGCTGGAGCGGAAACGAAAACTGCCCCGGCGCGATCCAAACCTCCGCGTCGGGAAACTTGCGCGAGAACGGACCCGCGAAGATCTTGTGCTCGTACTGCGTCGTCGCCAGCACCACGTACGCGACGTCCCCGCCGATCGCCTCGATCGCCTCGACGCACTCTCCCGTCGGCGCGATCGGATCGTGCACCCAGAGCCTCCCGTCCCTCATCTTGACGATCGTGCAACGGACGTTCGTGGATACTCCGAGGTCGAACCCTATGCCCTGCTCCTGCTCCAGCGTCCACACCGCGCCCTTCACGAGCTCGTTCACGACGGTGCGACGGGAGAGGAACGGGACGAGGGGGAACGGGAAGCCGGTGAAGTTGACGTACCGCCGCTTCGACTCGTCACCGCGCGACGACTCGTCGGCACTCGCGGCGAGCACGACGTTTCGACGACGCGTCGTCGTCGCGACCGCGCGTGATCGGACGCGGAGATGGTCGGACGACCGCGGCGCGCGGACGACGGCGGGGACGCGCCGGTCGACGCGGGGAACGCGCGCCGCGGCGGGCGGGCGCGCCGGACACCGCGCACCCTCCGTCGCGGCGAGCATGATGATTGTGGATAAACCTCGCGCCTCCCGTGAGAAAGCCCGTCTTCAAAAGTGCTAACTCTTTAAAGTCTCGACGGCCGCAGACTCACCAGAACCAGGAGCCTGACGCCTCCGATCCGGACGCTCCTTCACCACCGCCGCCGCCCGCCCCGGTCCTCTTCCGTGACCCGCCTCCCTTCGTCCCGGTTCCGGCCTCGCCGCTCGTCTTCCGAGTCTTCCGAGTCTTCGGAGTCTCGGCTTCCGACCTCCACCGACCTCCACGCGAGTCGCCGCTCGACCTCCCGCGATGGCGCCCGCGCCCCGGGCCCCGCGAGCCGCCGCTCGACCCGCAAACGTTGAGCGCCGCCGCATCCTTCCACAGCTCGCGTTCCAGCGCCTCGTCCCTCCAGCAGCTCGACATGGACGCGGATGGACACGCGCCGCCGCCGGCTGTGTCGCGAAAGGCGCCAAAGACTTTAAGCGCCGGGGATCCCCCCCCTCTGTTTCTGTTCCCGCCGCAGGTGCACCGACCGCCGTACTCGCGCGGGATGTCTCTGACGTCCATGTCCTCCTCCAGCACCCTCCGCGCCTCCTCCGTGGTTTTGCACACCTTCACCCTCGCCAGCGTCGACGGCGACGCCAACGGCGAGAACACGGACCAGAGCACGCCGAAGCCGCTCGGCGGGTTGACGATGACGACGCGATGCACGCGCTCCGGGAACGCGATCGAGACGCTCGACGCCATCGTCTTGAGGAACATGAACGCCTCGTACGTGGTGTCGGCGAGGTCCATGCGCGACATGTCGATTATTCGCAGGATGCGGCCGTTCGGTAAGTCCCGCGGGTCCACGTTGGCGAAGGCGTAGGACATGACGAACGAGACGTGCTCGACGACCGCGCGGGTGGGATCGGCGAACCCGCGTGCCCTGAGCGCCTTGATGAGCTTCGAGAACTGTCCCGGCGCCTCCATCTGTATCGCGTGCCCCGACTTGGTCCGGCCGTGCAGCGCGTGAGGGTAGAACGCCTTGACGACCTCGAACGAGGGCTTGGGGGTGGCGAGGATGTTGTCGATGTCGTAGTCCTCGCGCCATCGCAGCCACCCGCGCATCTTCGCCTCGAGCTTGTTCGCGTCACCGCGCGACGACAGGACGATGCGCTCGGGAACCTCGGGTGTAGCGAATGCGTCGCCGAAGTTCGCCCCGCGCCGGCCGCCGCGGTCGTGCGCGCCGCGCCGCGACTTCCTGTCCACGTCCACCCCCGCGCACTGCAACGCCAGCCTCCACACCGCCAGGATGGTCCACAGGATCCCCGCCAGCGCGCCGCGGCCGAGGAACCACGCGAGGTGGTCCAGCAACTTGAGCAGCTGGACCAGCGCGACGAACGCCTGCCACATCGCGCCCGGTCGAGGGGTCGGCGCCGGGCGCGCCGAAGCCGCCTCCCCGGAACGTTGGGTCGAATGGACTCGGTGGGTGTTCACTTCGTCTTGCTTGTCCTGTCTGGTTCGTTGATCGAATTTCAGAGTCCCCGCGCTGGCTCACTGACCGCCGTACGCTTCTAACGTTGAATACGACAAACGCGAGCGAGCAAATGGTGACGAAAAGTTGGACACCCGCCGCGCATAAATGTTTCCCATCCAGGTGGCTGTCGTTCCCGCCAAAAAAAAGCTATTTTATGCGGGGCACACAGAGAATCGTGACACACACAAAATCAACTGCGCGGTCACAATCCTCTCGCAGATTCGGGCATTTATTCAAATCACATTTATTTGCGACTGTGCTCCTGTGCTCGTTTCCGCGCATTTTTTTTGGCCGCCGTGTTCGCGATTCGGGCAATTTTCTCCCTATCGGATTTCCCGCAGATCGCTTTATCGGTCGCTTTTCGGTCTTTACGACGTGCAGAAAGGCGCGCGTCTCGGCCCGGCTGGGGCGACGCCGCTTGGTCGCGCCGGCGGACGCGAGCATGATATTCTCGGGCGGCAAAACGTGTCGGAAGCTGCGGGCGCTGCTGCCGAACATGAAGGACGACCGGTCGAGTCTGAGCGCGGGCGCGTCGTCGCGCGAATGGTGCGTTTGACAGATTCCGAAAAAAATACGCGATGTGCTCGTGGACGAAATGCGCCCGCGGCCGGGAGCGCGACGCGACGGCGCCGTCCGTGCGCGTCGAATCCCTCGCGACGACCCCCGCGCCGCGAACTCAGCTCGTTTCCGAGGGACCGTGCGGACGAAATCGCCGCTCGCCCGCGCGCCGCGCCGCGCGGTCGCCCCGTCTTCGCGCCCCCCGTTCCGCTTTTCCCGCGCGCCAGCCTGGCGGCCTCTGACTGGCCCGACCGCGTCCGCCTGACCGCGCCCGCCCCGCCCCTTCCGCGTGAATCCGCAGGCATCTGTACAACAGCGTGAGGCTGGACCGGCGGTGGGGGCCGCTCGGGGTCGTTCCCATCAAGCTCGCGGTCTTCCTCCCCGCCGCCGTGCTCGACCTCGGCGGCCTCCTCTCCAACCGCAGCGGCACGACCCCGATGGAAGCCTCCGTCGCGGCGGTCGCGATGAGCGCGCTCGTCGCCATCATGGCCGTCTTCATCTTCTTCCCGAACGCGGCGTCGCACTACCTGCGACGCACGCGGAAGGACGGCGGATGCGTGTCGTGGCTGGTTCACCCCTTCGTCGGAGAGGTGACGCTCTGGGCGTGCGTCCTGGCGACGGAGATCGGGTTCAGCAGGCTCGCCGCGGAGGCGGTGACGCGGTGGGCGACGAGGGACGGGCACGGGTTTGCATCGGGAATGGGAACGTCACCGGATCGATCCCGGCTCGGATCATCTTTAGACACGGGGGCATCCGAGGTGCTCGGCTCGAACCGATCCGCGGCGTTTGCAAACGACGACGAATCGCTCCCGTCGCTGCTGTTCCCCCTGCTGAACTGGGTCGCGGTCGGCTTCCTGTCGCCGTTGATGTCGTGCGAGTTGTACTGCGTCGGCGTGGGCGTGGACTCGCACGACTCGCTCGTGGGCGGATTCGGTCCGGTGGCGTGGATACACGCGCTGTCGCGCGTGGCGACGGCGACGTGGCTCTGCTTCTTTACGACTGCTGCCACGTCATCGACCGGAGGCCATGTCATCGCCACGTCATCAACCGGAGGCCTCTTAAGTTCCACCGACTCGAAGGCGCTTCGAACGCTCGCGACGATGAGCGTGGTGAAGACGTGCGTGGCGTCCTTCATGGCGCACGCGTCGTGGTGCCGCAGGCGCGCTCAGTACACGGATTCGTCCACGATGCGCGGGTTCCTCGCGTACCTGTCGCACGAGTGCAGGGTTCCGCTGCAGGTGGTGCTCGCGGGGCTGGAGGTTTTGAGCGGCGGGGGCGGGGGCGCGAGAGAGGCGTCCCCGTCGGGATCGCTGGAGGACTGCGACAGCGACACGGGAGCGTCCGGCGGGCCGGTGACGCGCAGCCGGGGGAAAGGCGGAAATCGAGGCGTCGGTCATCGCGTCGGACGCGGGGCCGGTGACGAGTGCCACGTGGACACTCACTATCTCGGCGGTCCGGAAGGATACGCCACGCACGTTCGCGCGATGCAGATGGCGGCTCGATCGATCCACGACGTGCTCGACGACACCCTGGACCTTCACAAGTACGTCCTCACGGGTAAGATATCGATGACGCCGCGCCGGTTCGATTTCATCCGCGCAGCGTGGGAGACGGTGGAGGAGGCGAGGGTGGCGGAGATTGGCGCGAGACACGGCACCCATGTCGGCGCCCACGGCACCCACGGCGGCGGACTTCCGCTTTTGGACCTCTCGTTCGAGGCGTCGCCGGAGGCGGAGGCGGAGCTGCGGTGGGTGCGGGAGACGCTGAGGGCGCGGGAGTTTGGCGACGAGCAGCGGCTGCGGCAGGTGCTCATGAACCTCGTGTCCAACGGGATTCGGCACACCCCCGCGGGCGGCGCCGTGCGCGTCACCGTGGCGTCCGCCAAGGCTGTCCGCATCGAGGATGACACGTCGGCGAGCTCGAGGGGTCGAAGTCACCGGCGAAGTTCGCACCGGAGCTCCAACGACTCCAATGGAGACGACGACTCCAACTCGCCGACGTCCGACGGGCGGGGTCCTCCAAACGGAGGGACGCGTCGACGACGTAAGAGTCGCCACTCGCACGCGGACGACGACGAGACCCAGGACACGCACGTGGGTCTCGTCACCCTCTCCGTCGAAGTCACCGACACGGGCGCGGGCATCTTGGCGCGGGACAAGCGGTACATATTCACGCCCTACGGCCGCGGCGAGGGGGGAGGGCAGGGCTCCCTGAACGGCGCCGACGGCGGCATCGGCCTTGCGCTGTCGCAGCTCATCGTCGGTCAGCACGGCGGCAAGATCGACATCAGCAGCGAGGCTGGGGTGGGGAGCACGTTCAGCATGGAGATTACGCTCCCGCTCGTCCGCGATCCCGCCATCGAGGACGACTCCGCGGATGGGCACGGACGGACCCCGATCTCGCGCGCGCCGCACCACCGCCGCCACCGCCCGACGGACCACAAGCCGCCGATTCACAACGGCGGCCATCCCGGATCTGCGCCGATCCATCCGCGGATGCCCCAGGAGCGACCTCCGCCGTCGGCGATATTCGCCTCGGCGCTCTACTCCGCGCCTGGGGGAGACGACGCCGACGTCGCGGATCTTCGCTCGGACATCGCGAGGCGCGAGGCGCGGTGCCGCGACGGATCGGACCGCGCGCCGAGGATCAACATGCGACGACAGAGCTGGGAAGGCGTGCGGACGCCCAGGCCGTCGAGAACGTCGCCGTCCACCTCGGACGAAGCCGACGACGCCCGGACCGACGACGCGAGGCTCACGCGAGACGCCCGAAACACCATATACGAGGGTCGCGTCACCGCTCCGCCCACGCATCCCTTGGGCGGGCTAGGGGTTGCCAGGGTTGCCCCGTCCGCGATGCAGGTGGACCGGCCCCGTCGCGTGCTCCTCGTGGACGACGACCGGTTGGTTCGCATGGTCCTCGCCGCGCTGCTCCGGCGCATGGACGCCGTTTGCGTCACCGCGAGCGACGGCGCCGAGGCGGTGGACAAGTGCGCCAGCGGCGAGTTCGACCTGGTGATCATGGACCTGCGAATGCCGGTCATGGACGGCCTGGAGGCGACGAGAAGGATTCGGGAGATTGACGCGGACGTGCCAATCGTCGGGCTCACCGCCAACACCATGCCCGAGGACACCGCGCGGTTCATGCGGAGCGGCGCCAACGAGGTCGTGTACAAGCCGATCAGCGCGGACAACGTGGAGAAGCTCCTGAGCCGGTACTCGGACTACAGCTCCAACTCCCCGACGAATTCGTACGACGACGGCGTGCCCGCCGCCGTGCACCGCGGCGTCTACGACACCATGTGACTTTACGACCGTGTGACTTTACGACCATGCGACTGTACAGGCGATCGTCGTCGGGGCGAGATGAATGACGTCGACGATTTACCTGTTTTTTTTTTGAAACGGCGCGTCTGTGAGCGTTTCGGCGCGGGGTGCGGCCCGGCGCGTGGCGTGGCGATCTCTTCACGATCCCCTCGCTCGCGCCAGGGCACCCGCGTCGCGAGACGTCGCCGGAGTGTACTAAACTATCCAGAAAGCGCGGGTAGCATTCCTTCGCAAGCAAGTTGCGCGTGTACTGTACAAGTAAGACAAAAATCCAAGAAAAAAAAAGTCCCATAACCTAAAAAGTAAGTTTCCCATCCCCCAAACGGCGGCTGGAGCGCCTCCTGACTCGCCCCCTGCGGCCCCACCGACGGCCCTTTTCCAGCCGCGCCGGGCGTGATCGCACGGACGCGCGTCGGCTTGACGCACCGGGAGACCTAGCGTTCACCCGAGTAGACTCCGACCATGGGTCTGGAGGAGATTCCCCCTAACCTGCCCCGCGGCGAGGTGCGCGAAAGCCCTCGCGATGCCCCCTCAGCCCACCCGTCGCGGCCCTCGAGCCTCGAGGGTGAAAAAACCGCGATCTCAGCCCCTTCCCGCCGCAAACCCTGCGCTTTCTCGCCCTCGTTCCCGCCATCCGCGCTCACGTTCGCCGCGCGTTTCCCACCCCGTCGCAGGATGGCTACGTCGACTGGTCCAAGGTGGACGTCAAGGACCTGGAGATGCCCGCGGGCGACGACATGGGCATCGTCAGCGACGACGAGGGCATCGACGTCGAGGAGGTCAAGTCCGAGTCGGGCTTCGGCACCGTGATCGTCGTCGACAACCTCCCGAAGGTCCCGGACGCCAAGTTCGAGAAGCTCTGCACCGTCGTCAAGAAGATCTACGGTCAGATCGGCGTCGTCCGCGAGAACGGTCTCTTCATGCCCAAGGGCGCCGACGGCATCACGAAAGGGTTCGCCTTTGTCGAGTTCCACAACCCCGCCGAGGCGGCCGCGGCGATCGAGCAGACCAACGGATACAAGCTCGACAAGGCGCACGTGTTCAAGGTTTCCAAGTTTGACGATTTCTCCAAGTACGACGCCGTTCCGGATACGTACAAAGCCCCGGAGCCCAAGCCCTACGTCCCTCGAGAGAACACCGCGAGCTACATGCTCGACGACCGCGGCCGCGACCAGTTCGCGATTCGCTTCGGAGACGAGACGGAAGTGCACTGGAACGACGCGCAGGTGAAGGAACCCGTCGAGGTGTACAAGCGCTCGTTCTGGACCGAGTCCTACGTCCAGTGGTCGCCGCGGGGCAACTATCTCGCGACGGTGCACAGGCAGGGTGTCGCGCTGTGGGGCGGCCCGGGCTTTGCTCGATTCGCCAAGTTTTCGCACAACGGCGTTCAGTTCATCGAGTTCTCGCCGTGCGAGCGGTACCTCGCCTCCGGGAGCACGCACGATCCGGCGAACGCGCGCGAGCAGGCGCAGGTTGTCGTGAACTTTTTCGACGTTCGCTCGGGCGCCAAGCTCCGATCGTTTCAGGGACCGATCTCCGACTTCGTCACGGGCGCGCAGCGCGGGCTGACCTGGCCGGTTTTCAAGTGGGCGGGCGCGTCCGACGCCGGCGCCTTCTTCGCGCGCATGGGCAAGAACGCCGTCTCCGTGTACGAGGCTCCCGAGATGGGTCTGGTGGACAAGAAGTCGATCAAGCTGGAGGGCGTGCTGGACTTTTGCTGGTCCCCCGCCGATCCCATCCTCTCGGTGTACCAGCCCGAGCAGGGCGGCGGCAACCAGCCCGCGCGCATCGCCCTCATCGAGCTCCCGAGCAAGAAGGAGGTTCGCTCGAAGAACCTGTTCAGCGTCAGCGGCGTGCGCATGTTCTGGCAGCAGTCGGGTGACTACTTCGCCGTCAAGGTGGACCGCCTGACCAAGACGAAGAAGTCCACCTACTCGGGCTTCGAGCTCTTCCGCCTGCGTGAGCCCAACTGCCCGATGGAGGTGCTCGAACTCCCGGACAAGACGCAGAAGATCGTCGCGTTCGCTTGGGAGCCCACGGGCCACAGGTTCGCCGTCATTCACGGCGACGGCGCGCGTCCCGACGTCTCCTTCTACACGATGATCGACGAGGGCTCCGCCGTGAACAAGGTGAAGCTCATCGGCACCGTCAAGAACAAGACCGCGAACTGCCTGTTCTGGTCCCCCAAGGGCAAGGTCATCGTCCTCGCCGGCCTGAAGACCATGAACGGTCAGTTTGAGTTTTTCAACGTCGACGAGATGGAGACCATGGCGAGCGCCGAGCACTTCATGGCCACCGACGTCGAGTGGGACCCCACCGGACGTTACGTCACCACCGCCGTCACCTCCGTGCACCAGATGGAGAACGGCTTCAACGTGTGGACCTTCAACGGCAGGCTGCTGTACAAGCACCAGCGCGAGCGCTTCTACCAGTTCCTCTGGCGCCCGCGAGCGCCTTCCCTTTTATCCGAGGAGAAGGAGGCTGAGATTCTCAAGAACCTCAAGAGCTACACCAAGAGGTTCGACGAGCTGGACGAGTCCATCCGCAACGCGCAGGACTCGCACCTCGCGGCGGAGAAACAGGAGGTGACCGACGCGTGGAACGCGTGGCTCGAGAAGAAGCGCGCGAGGTTCGAGTCGGACGACCACGTCGGCGAGATTCGGAAAATCATGCGCCGACGATATCCCGACTGGACCGAGGGCGGCGCCGCCGATGTTGTGGAGACGCAGGTGGAGGTGGAGGAGATCATCTCCGTCGTCGAGGAGCCCCTCTCCTCGGTGCGATGAGTGAACGATGAGTGCACGCGTGGACGTTAATTGTGGGGGGTATGGGGGCGTCGATGAAAGCGACGGGAGGAGGAGGAGGAGGATGGGGAGTCGAAGAGGAGGAGCGACGATGGATCGGATGGATCGTCGTCGTCGTCGTCCGGAGGGGCGCGTCGCCGACGACTGAGCGGGTCGAGGGCGCGACGCGACGCGGACGGGGCTAAACTAAACGTATCGTCCGGGGCTAAATACCATAAATAACAACTGACACGAGTCCACGAGCGGAATCGAACCCCCGACGTACGTCCGGGTCGTCGGGTCGACTCCCATCATCGGGTCACGGTGCACCACCCGTCGTCGTCGGGCTCCGTGTGCCCCCGCCTGGTGGCCCTCGCGACGTCGTCGTCGCCGCCCTCGACACCCCCGACGCCCTTGCCCGTGTTGAACGCCGCCGCGAGGCCGTCGGCGAGGTCGTCCGCGTCCATCATCTCCTCCTCCTCCTCCTCCTCGTCGCCGCCGGAGGAATCGTCGTCTTTACCCGCCGCGCCCGCGGTCCACCGCCTGTCCTCCTCGACGCGCCTGGACCGCTCGAGGTGCTCGCGGGGAAGGGGCTTGGCGCAGATGTCGCGCGCGGTCGTGTAGTCCCCGGCGGCGGTCTGTTCGAACATCACGCACGCGATGTGCGCCACCTCCCGCGGCGATCCGTCTTCGCACTGCACGCAGAAGTCGTCCCCCAAGATCTCGACGAGGAGCTCCTCGAGGTCCTCCGCGTACTTGCCCCCCCTGCGCCGGAGGAACCAGTCCTCGAGCTCCTCGCGCATGGCCTCGCCCTTTTGGACGGACTCCGCGCCGCCCCATTCGTTGGTGATGGCCAGCTGCAGCGCGGTCCACCTGTTGAGGAGGCCCGCGAGCCCTTCCTTGAACGCGCCGGCGTGCTCGTCGGGCATCCGGACCGTCTCCTTCAGGAGCATGGCGCGCGCCTCCGCGGCGGTCTGGGGCACGCGCGCGGCGGGACCGTCGACGCCGACGCGGTGGCCGCTGCGCAGGCGCATCTCGTCGCAGTCGCCGACCTTGGTGCCGAGGCGGGTGATCATGGTGGCGGTGGTGGTGGGATGTGCTGCGCAGTCGGCGGCGGTGCTGATGTCCAGATGCTCGGCGGCGGCACGCCCGGCGCGTGTTGGGTGGTGCCAAGTTCGTATTTAATTGATTGATGGACGAGATCTCAGTTACGCTCGTCATCATAACCAGTAACTATCTAAAAGTCGTGACTATCGCGCATGTCATAAACCTCGGTCACCTTTGGCTCGCACGCGCGACTCGTCGTCGGCACGCGGCACCGGCGCAACTCGAAAAGCGAGTAAACAACGAGCGGACGGCTCATCCCTTCCCGCGCGCATCGCGAACATGGCGGACGTCAAGGCGCTGACGCCGTTCCTCCAGCGCGCGGACGAGATGTCCCGCGCCGACCCCAAGGTGGCCTACTACTGCCGCATGTACGCCGTGGAAGAGGGCATGAGGGCGACGGAGCGCTCGTCGGAGCTCTCCAAGCTCCTCGGCGAGCTCCTGGAGCAGCTGGAGACGACGAAGGCGGCGGCGGGGCTGGCGGAGACCCGGGAGGAGGACGAGCTGTACCTGGAGAACTTCGCGCTGAAGCTCTTCGCTAAGGCGGACAAGGCGGACCGCGCGGGTTCGCGAGACGCGAGGACCGCCAAGCTCTTCTACGTCGCGAGCGTCTTCATCGAGATCTTGAACCAGTTTGGTCCCATCGACGAGGACGTCGGGGAGAAGCAGAGGTACGCGGCGTGGCGGGGGGCGGAGCTCAGTGGATGCGCGAGGGACGGACGGGTTCCGCCCGCGCCCCCGGACGACACGCGCGGCGGCGGCGGCGGCGGCGCTGATGCGACCGAATCGGAGGGAGCGAACGACACGGAGCCGAGGGATGAGACGACGAATGGGGACGGGGCCGAGACCGATAAGGGCGAGCCGTCGGCGCCCGCGTGGCTTCCGCCCGCGCCGCATCACCCGGTCTCGCCGCCGTCCGCGCCGCCCATGTCCCCGCCCACCGCGCGCGCCTTCGCCGACGCGCCGCCCACCGCCGTCGGAGGACCGCGCGGAGGACCGCCGCCGCCGAACCTCCCTCCGCCAAACTACAACACCGACGACATCTCCGTGGCGCGCATGGCGGACGCGCAGATGCACGCCAAGTTCGCGGTGTCCGCGCTGGCGCACGAGGACGTCCACACCGCCGTGGATAATCTGAAAAAGGCGCTGGCGCTGCTGACGGACGATAAAAAGTGAGTCTTTCAGCGAGAGGTACCTTCGTTCGAAGGCGTCTTCGGGTGGCGCCAACTTTTAGTCTTTCAACGCTTCGTCGGCTCACCCGAGGAAGGTTCCGGGCGGGCGGCCGCCCCCGACCCTCACGTTCGCCCCCGTCACGTAACTCGCCGCGTCCCCCAGCAGAAAGCACACGCACTCCGCCGTCTCCTCCGGGGTACCGAAACGTCCCAGCGGTATCTTGGCGAGGTCGAAAGAATCGCGAATGTCGTCAATCAGGCTCGTGTCCGTCATGCCCGGGGACACCGCGTTGACGCGAACGCCATGCGATGCGAGCTCGTCCACCGCACCAGCCTGGAAGGAGTTCAGCGCGCCCTTGCTCATGGCGTACAGCAACGGGCGGCCGATGACGGCGCTTCCGCTCGACACGTTCACGACGGCGCCGCCGCCCGCGCCGGCTGTGATCTTCGTGGACATGCGATGAAGCGCCTCCCTGGTGCAGAGCATCGGGCCTGCGACGTTCACGGCGAAGATGGCGTTGAGGTCTTCGAGGCTGGCGTGCTGCACGGATTTGCACCCGTTCGGCCCGGTCAGGACTCCCGCGTTGTTGACCAGCCCCGCGACGACGCCGTCGACGGCGAGCGCCCAGTCGTCGATCGCGGCGAACATGGCGACGACGTCCTCCTCGCGGGAGACGTCCGCGGGAAAGGCGGCCGCGACGCCGCCGGCGTCGACGATGGACGCGACGACGCCGTCGGCGGCATCCTTCGATCCGATTCGATGGTTCACGGCGACCGCCCAGCCGTCGCGCGCGAGGAGCCGGCAGCACGCGGCTCCGATCCCCTTCGCCCCTCCCGTCACGACGGCGATCTTTTTGCGAGCGGCTTCCGATGGCGCGGCGGCTCGGGGGACGACGACGGCGCCGCGCGCCGCCTTTCGTCGATCCGACGCGAGCGCGGACGACATGCGTCGATACGCGCCGGGCGCGGCGAGCGCGCGTGTCCGAGCGACCGCGGACGACTCCATGACTATGGCGCTCTCGAACCTCACCTTCCTTCGGCGGTTCCGAGAAAGTCGAAAAGCGACGGCGTGTGTTTTATGCGTCGGGCCCGTTGGCCCGTGGCGCGGGGTTAAAAATGCTTCGTCGTAGTAGTGCGATGTACGGTGGTGCAGTCAGAAGAAAATCACTTTCCTCGACCAATGAGATGGCGAAACGATGGCTTCACCGGATTGGAGATCTCCTCGCGGTTTTATCCCGTCGCGGCATCCAACCACCCGTCGCCGCTGCCGTCGCTCACTCCCGAACGAACGAACGCCAACGCCGCCGACCAGGATGGCCGCCGCCCTCTCATCTCGCGTGACCCTCCGCGCGGCGCCCGTCGTCCGCGGCGCGAAGGCCTCCAAGGCCGCCGCGACCACCCGCCCGAACCGATCGGCCACCCTCACCACCCGCGCGGCCATCGCCGATCTTCCCAAGGAGAACAAGGACACCAAGGTGCTCGTCGTCGGCGGCACCGGATACATCGGCAAGTTCGTCGTTCGCGAGCTCTGCGCGCAGGGCTACGACGTCACCGCGTTCGTCCGCGAGAAGTCCGGCATCGGCGGCAAGACGGACGCGTCGGGCGCCAAGTCGATGTTTCCCGACGCCTCCGTCAAGTTTGGGTCCGTCGGCTCCGTCGACTCCATCCGATCCGGCGCCTTCGACGAAACGTACGACGTCGTCGTCTCGTGCCTCGCGTCGCGCACCGGCGGCATCAAGGACAGCTGGGACGTCGACTACCAGGCCACCAAGAACGTCCTCGACGTCGCGAGGGAGAAGGGCGCCAAGCACTTCGTCCTCCTCTCCGCCATCTGCGTGCAGAAGCCCCTGCTGACGTTCCAGTCGGCCAAGCTCAAGTTCGAGGAGGAGCTCCAGGCGGCCGGGGACATCAGCTACTCCATCGTCCGCCCCACCGCGTTCTTCAAGTCCCTCGCGGGGCAGGTGGAGTCCGTCCAGAAGGGCGGCCCTTACGTCATGTTCGGAGACGGCCAGCTCGCGTCGTGCAAGCCAATCTCCGAGCGAGACCTCGCCAAGTACATGGCGGAGTGCATCCGCGATAATTCGCTGGAGAACAAGGTGCTGCCCATCGGCGGCCCCGGGGAGGCGATGAGCGCTTTAGAGCAGGGCACCATGCTCTTCGACATCCTCGGCATGGAGCCCAAGTTCGTCAAGGTGCCGATCGAGGTCATGGACGGCGTCATCAAGGTCCTCGACGCATTTGCGGGATTCTTCGCCAACATGAGGGACGCCGCGGAGTTTGGCAAGATCGGCCGGTACTACGCCGCAGAGTCCATGCTGGTGCTCGACGATGCGACCGGGGAGTACGACGCGAGCAAGACGCCGAGCTACGGGACGGACACCCTCGAGGCGTTCTTCAAGAAGGTGAGCGTGGAGGGTCTGGCGGGGCAGGAGCTCGGAGACCAGGCGGTGTTCAAGTGATTCCGTCTGCGGTGTCGAGACGTCGAGGGTTAGTTAATATCGAGCGACGACAGCACAGCGCGAGTGGTTAACATCGAGCGAGCGACGGGTTTAGGGCGTCGTCACGTCGCCGTCTCCATCGGCGCGGGTTCGCCCTCGGCTTTCCGCTTGGCGCCCTCGCCCGCCCCCGGCCCGTTCCCCCCCGCGCCCCCCGTCCCTTTCGGCCCGTAGGGTAACCTGAAAATCTCAACCGCCCCGTCCACGCCGTGCTCCTTCACCGCCGCCGCCACCGCCTTGCACCGCTCCTCCAGCCGCGCCCGCTCCCGCTCAACATCCTCCTCCCACTCGCAAACCGCGGCGCGCATGAACACGTACACCTCCACGCACGCGTCCCTCGCGAGCGTCGCCATGCGAAGAAAGTCATCCTCGGACATTTGCTCACCCCGAGCGGAGCAATGGACGACGTCGCACTCGCGCTCCGGCGTCGCGTTCGCGGGAACCTCGCCCGGCTTACCCCCGCGGAAGCAGTACGCGAACGTGCCCACCGCGGCGGCGTCGCGTTCCTCGTCCTCGGTGGGGTCCGCGCACGGTCCGAGCTCCTCCGCGTCGCCCGCTATGATTTTAGGAATGGCGACCGTCGCGGCGACGAGCGTGCCGAACATCTCGACGCCCGCGTCCATGAGCGCGTGGCACGTCGCGTTCATGGCGCACGCCTCCACGGCGCCGTCCGCGGATATGACCTGGACGACGACGCGTAAGCCGAGGCGCGGGTACTTCGCGGTGAGCACGATCTGCTCCAGCGTGCGGCGGAGGGTGCGCTCGGCGTCGACGTCGGCGGGGGTTTGGAGGCCGAACGCGGGGCGCCAGCACACCTCGATGGCGAGCTTGTCGACATCCTCTTTGCGCGCCTGCACCTGCGTCGGGCCGTACACCGCGGCCAGGACGACCGATCGATCTGCGAACGCGTCGAGCGCGGGGTGGACGTCGCGGGTCAGCGCGGGAGGGGGGGAGGGAGGGAGGGAGGGACGAGGCGGCGGTGGTGCGTTTGCGAAAAGGGCGCCGGGCGGTTGGGGGCTGGGATCGGGCGGGGCTCGCGCGTGCCTTGCTCCCAACGCGCGGAACCTTCGGCGCGCTGCAGCGGGTTACGCTCGGTCTTCATCTGTCGCATCATCGCGGGCTTGCGCCCGTCGGCACGCACGGGAGCCGCGGTCATGACGACGTACGTACGAGGCGGTGCCTTCGACGCGCCCCGCCGATGGATGGCGCCGCACGGATTGATTGATTGATTCTCGGCAACTTGTCGACGACAGACTGGAGCCGAGAGTCTGCGTCAGATTTCGAGTCGCGCCCCCATCTGCAATGACGCCGTCGCAGGCGGCGTCCGCGTGGGCCGCCGCCGGATTGGCCGCCTTCCCCTTCCTCTTCTTCGTGAGCGCGCCCTACGGTAAGCTCGCGCGCGACGGCTGGGGCGCGCCCATCGACGGGCGCCTGGGATGGTTCCTGCAGGAGCTGCCCTCGCCCTTGGCGCTGGTCACGTCATTGATGGTCAACCACCGCGCCGATGACCCGTCGTCGTCGTGCGGCGCGGGGGGATGGACGCGGGACGACGGCGCTCCGTCGATGGCGCTCGTGGCGGCGGCGCTGTGGTGCGCGCACTACGCCAACCGCGCGGTGCGGTACCCGCTCACGCGACGCATGTCACACACCACCCTCCCCGTCGTCCTCTCCGCCGTGGCCTTCAACGTGGTGAACGGCACGGTGTGCGGGTCGGAGCTGGCGCGGCGCGGATGTGAGGCGTTCGGCGCTCGAAACCTCCCCGGGCTCGCGCTCATGCTCCTCGGCGTCGTCGTCAACGTCACCGCGGACGAGCACCTCCGCGCGATCCGCGGGAAGAAGGACGGCGGCGGCGGCGAAGGGAGGAGGAGGAGAGACGGGAAAAGCGGAGACTCACACGCGACGCCCGCGGGCGGTCTCTTCGATCGATGCGTCTGCCCGCACTACCTCGGCGAGCTGATCGAGTGGTGCGGGTTCGCGGCGATGACACAGCTGGCGTCATCTTTCGCCTTTGCGTTTTGGACCTTCGCCAACCTCTTCCCGCGCGCCACCGCGTACAGGGAGTGGTACCGAGAGCGGTTCGGTACGGGAGTGGTAAGGAGAGCGATGGTGGCGTGGTGACGTCCCGGGTTCGAATCCGGCCGCGGACGTGACACGTCGAGGTCACCCCCGCGGCGCGCGATGATCCCGTCCATCGCGTCGTCGTGAGTCTTCGCGATCGCGGCAAAGTGGCTATACTCGTAGCACTACTCGTGATTCGAATTCTTTTTAGCTACGAAACTTGGAGAATCTCGCGCTCTCCCGGCTCACCGGCGCCATCGCCACCCCCTCCTCCTCGTCCGAGCTCCCACCGAGCGTGAACAGCCTCTCCCCCCGCGGCACGCCCCCGCCGCCCGCCCCCCGCGGACTCGCCCCTTCGCCGCCGTCGGACGCCCTCCGCTCTCGCCGCCGCCCCGAAGACCCGTCGAACCTGGATCCGCCCCCGCTCCTCTCACCGTACACCCGCCCGTCCCCCGCGGACCTCTCGGACCCGCCGTTGTTCAGGGACCCGATGCCAGGTATGCGACTCATCTCCACGTCGCTCATCGGCCGCCCGCTGCTGTCCACGAGTCGCGCGAACTCGCTCTCCTGTTGACCGCGCACCTTTGTCGACGGCGACGCGAGCGGCGGGGGCTGCTTACCCGTGAACAAACCGACGAACGACATCCACCGGTGCGACAGCCGTTCCTGGTTGCTCTCGCCGTAGTTGACGACGTCGTGGTACACGTCCCGCAGGTCGAACATGTCGGCGATGTTGTCGATCATCCTTCGCTCCTTCGGGATTTGCGCTCCGAAGTACTCCGAAGGCGGAAACGCGTACGAGTGCGCGATGGCGGCGAAGAACATCTCGACGCAGATGAGAAACTCCTGCATGGCGGTCGCAACCTCCGCGGCGTCGTAGTCCGTCTTTGTCTCCCGCTGCGACACCTTGATCCACTGCATCTTGACCATGAACAGCAAGGTCTGGCCCTGCCAGAAGGAGAGGAACACGACGGCTTTCACGGTGCAAAATTTGTAAAACGGTCGGATGGGCGCGAGCTCCTCGTGCGTCGCCCTGTAGAGTAAGATCAGGCAGTACATCGCCCACGCCTGGGACACGTTGTTGAGCAGCGCCAGGTACGGGTACGCCACGAGCGGGTTCAAGATCTGGCCGTCTCCGTACACGCCGTTGGCTTCGCTGACGAACGCGAGCGCCGTGGTCAGCGGACGCACGACGACGTAGTTGATCACCCCGTGCCTGCACAGCCTTAAGAAGGGCTCTCCCATCCTCGGAAAGTCCAGGAACGCCGATATGGGCCATATGTGCCGCGCCGGGGGTTTCCTCGCGATGATCTGCTCCAAACCCGGGTTGCAAAACTCCTGCAGGTACACGGTGCAGTAGGCGTAAAAGTTGTAGATGACGTACGCCTCGTAGCACTCGCGGATCGTGTCGAAGTAGATGGTGCCGTCCTTGAACCTCAGCGCCAGCCAGCAGTCGACGGCGTATATGGGCACCATGAAGAGTATGCGGATGACGTGCCGCTGCAGCCGCGGCATCCGGTAGTTCTCGAGGTGCTGCGCCACCTCGTAGAAGGTTATGGGCACGGCGAGGAGGACGAACACCCCGGCGACGAACCAGGCGATGAAATGCGCGGCGCGGCGGTTGCGGTGCATGTCCCACGCGCTCAGCGCGAGCGCGATGAGCACGACGATGTTGATGAGGACCCACACGGTCTTGAGGACCTTGCGAAAGAGACCTGACATCACCGCGCGCTGGTCGCCATCCTCGCGTTGCACCATCGTCGCGAAATCGACGATTCCCTTGTTAGCACTACCTCCCGCCTTCTCTCAACGGGCGACTCGCTCGATGCGCTCGCCCCACCGGAGCGTCCGCCGCGCGCCTCGACGCGACGGGGTTCGACCGCCCGCGCGCGGAGAGGGTTCCCGCGCGGAGTTCGGATCTCACGCCGGGCGCGAACCCGAGTCCCGGCGGCCGCAAGTGCCCCGTCACCCGCCCCCAACCCCAACCATCCCCAACCCTTCTCTCGTTCCACCGAGAGGAAGGCACTCTCGCGTCGGAACTTTCCACGCGGAGATATTTTCTCGAGGGCCCTATCCACCCCGCACTTACCACGAACGTTCGCTCGCGGACCCGGGCGCACCGATGTCCGCCGCGATCGCGTCGACTGTCGTGGGGCGTCTCGGCTCCCGCGCGCCGCCGCCTCCTCCGTCTCCTCCGGCGTCGTCTCCATCGTGCCGAGCGGCGTCCGCTCGTCGTGTTCATCATTCGCGTCGTGGGATCCGCGAATGCGCCGCGACGGGCTGGCGTCGCGCGCCGCGCCTCGTCGATCGCGTCGCGACGATGGCGTCGTCGTCGGGCGTCCCCGCGGCGGCGTATCGCACCGGCGACGCCGAGAAGCCCGCGCCCCCCGAGGGCTTCGGCGTTGTCATCACCGGCGCCACGAAAGGTGTCGGTTTTTGTCTCGCACGGGAGTTCCTGATGCGAGGCGACAGGGTGTGCATCTGCGGCCGGTCCGCGACCCGCGTCGACGCCGCGGTGGCGGCGCTGCGCGCGGAGTTCCCCGGCGCGTGCGTCGCGGGCGCGCGATGCGACGTCACGGACCCGCGCGACGTCGACGCCTTCGGCGACTACGCGGCGGCCACGATCGGCGTCGTGCACCATTGGCTCAACAACGCCGGGATGGTGTCGTCGCGGGAGCCGCTCTTCGACGTCGAGCCCGCGGAGGTTGTGCGGGTGTGCAACACGAACCTGACGGGCGCCATCCTGTGCTGCCAGAAGGCGGTCCGGCTGATGCGGCGCCAGGACGAGGGCGCGGGAGGATCTCATCGGGCGCGGGAAACTAACGGAGGAGGATCGCCGCAGCGATACCACGTGTACAACTTCGGGTTCAGCCAGTGGGGCGCCTCTTTCAGCAAGTCCACGTGCACGCACAAGGCGACCAAGCGAGGTTTATCCCAGCTGACGGCATCCCTCTCTGAGGAGCTCCTCGAGGCGGGCGTGGACTCCGTCGGCGTCCATCAGCTGTCGCCCGGCATGGTGCTCACCGACCTTTTACTCGAGGGCGCGTCGCCGGTGGCCAGAAGGTTCTTCAACGTCCTCGCCGAGGAGCCGGAGGTGGTGGCGGCGGACTTGTGCCCGAAGATACGCGAAACGGTCGGGACCCGCGGCGCGATCGAGTTTCTGACGCTGCCGGACGCGTTGACGCGGGTGATGTTCGGGGTGCCGCAGATTGTTCGCGGGGGTCGATTCTTCGACGGCGACGGGCGCCGGGTCGTGTCGGCGGGCGCGGTGGGGTACAAGGCGAACGGCACCCGCCTGCTGTACGAGGGTATGGAGTGAGGAGGAGGAAGTGGGTGAGGTTCGGGGCGTCGGAGCGTCGGGTTTAGTCTCTCGCGTCGGGTTCAGTCTCTCGTCTGATGATTGTGTACCTTCGTAACTACTCTAATAAGACGTCATCAATCAATCAGTCGTCCTCCGGCCTCGGGAGCTCCACGTCGCGGTCGTGCATTCGCAGCACGAAGAGGTTGCCGCGATCGCCGCGGCTGACGCGCATCTCGTCGTCGAGGTAGGTCACGTCCAGCGCGCCACGCGCCGACGGCGGCGCGTCCACGGGCGCGACGCCGAAGATGAAAAACTTGACGAACTGGACATTCACCGCGGATCTCGACGTCGGCGTGAGGTCGGCGTCGACGGCGTTGAAGAAGGGGAAGGTCTCGCGGTTGCGCGCTCGTAAGCGTCCGACGTCGATGGCCTGGTAGATGGGCCCGCTCGGGCGGAGGAACCACGGCTTGTTCGCGCCGAGGATTGACGCGGACGTGGTGTACAAGAGCTCCCACTCTCCGTTCACGAGGGGGCTCGCCAGGGGTTGCCGATTGGGGTTGAGGCGCTCGAGCGCCGACGCCGCCGCCTCCACCGCCGCGACGTCCTCCTCCGACGCGGCGACGCCGCGCTGGGTTCCCTCGATGGCCTCGAGCAGCGCCGCCTTGGCGGCTTCGCGCCGCTTCGATCCGTCTCCGCCGAAGAGACCCCCGAAGATGGCGCGGGTGCCGACGGGGCCCCCGCGCTGCCGACGCGTCCCAACCCGAGCGAACGCCGCGCCGGGAAGGCGGGACGACGCGCGCGAGGACAGGCGCGCGGCGGGCGATGCGTCGAAGGACGACGCGCGCGCCACCGGCACGCGCGTCGACGTCATGGCGACCGACATCACGCACGCGCGTTGCGGCGAGTGACGACGCGCACGATGCGACGTGGCGCTTTATCCAAGAAATTGAGGCTCCAGACGCGCGAGAATACGATCTGATGCGTCGTCGTCGTCGTCGAATACAACGCGTCTTCAGACGCACGCCCACGTTCGCGTCACGATGCCCCGCTCGCGCCGACGCCGCGCCCCTTCCGCCCGCCGCCCCGGGTCGCGACGCGCCTCGGCGGGCTCGGTGCCCCCGCCTCGCGCATACCCCCGCCGTTCGCGTCAACCCCGATCGATGATTTTGTTGGAACATCTTCCCGCGACTGCCTGGACCTCCTCTCCGCCGCCGCGTCCGCCGCCGCCTCCTCCTCGATCACCTCGCACCGCCTCGCGAGCGCGTCGCGCATCGACCGCCACTCCGCGTCCATCGCGTCCGTCGACGCCGACACCGATCGAACGAAAGCCTCCGCTTCCCTCGCCCTTCGCTCGTGCCGACCGCTCCGAACGATCGTCTTCGCGAGCTCGGATTCGACGGCTAAAACGCGCGACTCCGCGTCCGCCAACGCGCGCCGCAGCTCGTGCGCGGACGCGACGCTCGCGGCGAGCTCGTCGACGCGCTTAGACGCGAGGTCCCGCGCGGCGTTGAGCGCGGCGGCTTCGTCGTTCGCCGCGTTACGCTCGAGCCGGAGCGTCTTTTGCAACGCGTCTCGATCGTGTTTAACCTCCGCCAGCTGTGCGCGAAGCTCGTCGAGGTCGAACTCGAGGCGTTCGGCGCGCGCGTTCGCCTCGGCGGTCTGCGACGTCAGCGTACCGTTTCGTTCCTTCAGCGCCGCGAGCTCCGCGACGGCGGCGGCTTCGAACTCGCGGCTCGTCTTGGCCACCGCGCTTTCGCTCTGGGTTAATTCAGTCGCGGCTCGGGACGCGGCGTCGCGAGCGGCGGCAGCCTCGTCGCGCGCGTCGCGTGCGTCGCGTTCGGCGGCTTCGCGGGCGTCGCGGGCGTTGAGGATGAGCGCGCGCGCCTTGTCGAGCTCCGCGGCGTCCGCATCGCGCCGCGAACGCCCCGCGGCGAGCTCCTCCCGGAGGTGGCTCAGCTCTCGCTGCAGATCGCGCACAGCTGTGCTCGCCTCGCCGTGCGCGTCCATCGCGTGTTTCCACTGCGCTCGGGTCTGCTCGAGTTCGGATTCGAGCCGCGTCGCCTCTGCGAGCGCCTCGTCCTTCTCCGACCGCAGACGATGGCATCTGTCCGTCTGAACGATGAGCGCGTCCCGCGCCTGCGCCAGCGATCTCGGGTCGATCTCGCTGAGCACCTCGTCGCGGTAGTCGTCAGGGTCGAGGACCTTACCGGCGGTGGCGGGCCTCGCCCTGGATTTAGCGGCGCGCGACGCGGTCGGGGAAGGATCCGCCTGTTGAGAGGCGTCGGGCACCTTCCTCTTCGCCTTGCGCCATCCCCCGTCCGGGGAAGCCATGGCGGTGAGCGCCGCGCTGCCTTTTATGACGTGAGACGCCCAGCCAGAGGTGCCAACTTCGCGATGTTACCGTTGAGGTCTCGGAGTCTCCGTGGCGACGACAACCGTCGGATTCCACGGAGTCGCCGCGTCAAACACGCTCGAGCGTCGCGTCTTCGCGCGTGTCTCGCGTCGTCGACATCCGCGCGCGGCGATCCGATCGTCCGAGCGCACCCGCCGACGCCCACCGCGCCGCCGCTCCTCACGAGTCGCCTCGCGGCTCCGCCTGTATAGGAAAAAGATCCGCCCCCGCGCTCTTTCCCGTTAACGGAACCGCCATGGGCAAGGCGAAGAGGTCGAAGGT
>Ga0181573_10001577_pt1 | contig 22239 bp, 15 predicted proteins | sample 101ome_25_FD_148643 | JGI IMG/M metagenome (GOLD analysis project Ga0181573, IMG submission 148643) | Coastal salt marsh microbial communities from the Groves Creek Marsh, Skidaway Island, Georgia - 101409BT metaG (spades assembly) | ecosystem: Environmental > Aquatic > Marine > Intertidal zone... | reverse complement strand
TCGCTGTCCTCGACGATGTCGTGCACCGGCCCGGTGTACTGGATGGGCCCGGTGCAGCAGTTGATGAGGAGCATGACCGCGCGGTCGTGGATCTCGCGTCGCAGCGTGAGGTCGAGGAGTGTGCACGCGGGCGCGACGCACCCGGCGTCGGCGATCTCCTTCCTGTTCTTTTTCGATCTGGACAGGTTGATGAGGCACTGGAGGGTGTTGATCACCACCTGCTCGAGCTCCTGCATCCGGGCCTCGGAAGACATCATAGACAGCGCGCCGTCCGAGCGCACGTCGTCGTCGTTATTACCGTCCTCGTCGATGGCATCGAGCGACGATCGCTTGTCGAGCGAAGAGCGCTTCGGGCTGCCCGGCGCGTCGTCGCCGAATCGCAGCTCGATGAACGTGGCGAGGATGCGCCCCAGCCACGGGCAGGCGTCCTCCCTGGCGACGGCGAGGCGTGTCTCCTCGTCGTCCTTGTCGCCGGTCATCTCCGTGAGCTCCTCGGTCGCCTCCATCCACACTGTCGCAGTTTGAAGGGTGAGGGATGGTCAGATCAGGTGGTCTCGGGGGCGGAGATGAGCGGGTCCGACTCTGCGGCCCCGCTTTGAGATTCTCGAGGAAGACTGGGGCTGGGGACGCGCGCCGGTGGGAACACTCACGGTCCTCGTCCCGCAGCTTCTCGATGCATGTTTTGATGTCATCCTCGGAGGGCGCCATCGCGAGGTTCTCGCGCTGGACCCGACACCACGACGGGCGCGCTCGCGGGCGCAAAGAGTGGCTCGACCGACAGGAATATTGGCGCCATATCCAGCCTGGCCTGCCGTGTGCTCAGTGTCTATTCTTCGGCGCGTGCGCACTTCCCCGGGTGGTGGAAGACGGCACGAAATAGCCCTTCTGGAGCGCTCTTCAACGGTCAAACAGTTCGTATTTTGTTCAAGTTTAGCGTTTAGACTACGAGTAATCTTACGTTTTCTTGAGCGCACCTTTAATTTCGCCACATCCAACTCGCGCGGGTGCGCAGCCGGACCGGTGAAGAGATGGCGTCCGATTTCGAGAGACAGCGCGCCACCGCCGAGGTACGCCCGCCGCCGCGCTCCGGACCCCGGCGCGGACCACCCCGAATCCGATTTCCCCCACCCCCGCGCATCGCTCGAGCCTCCAAACCTAAGAAAGAAATCTTGCGCGAACGATCCGCGAATCGATCCTGCCCCGTCCCGTCTCCGCCACCCGCGTCGTCGCCCCGTGACCCGAACCTCCCGACCCGTCTCACCCGTCTTTTCGTTCCGCTCCGTCTCGACCAGGACCGACTCGGGGCGATCGTGCGCGCCCCCGGCGACGTCGCCGCCCTCGCGCGCGCCTCCCTCGACGGCGCGGTCGGCTCGCTGAGACTCGACGACGCCGGCGCGCCGGTCGATCCCCCGAGCGCGGACGACAAGACCCTCCTCGAGCACGCGCTGTGCCGCGTCATGTTCGGGCTGATCGAGGACGCCTCCGCGCGCGCCACCGCGGTCATGTCCCACGTCGCGTCCGGCGGCGGCGCGAAGAAGGCGGCGACGGACAAGAAGGCTGGCGCGACGAATGCCGCCAACGAGCCCTCCATGCCGCGGCTGCTGGATCTCGCGCTGACGCTGAGCGAGACGGGCGTCGTCGAACCCGCGTGCGTGTTCAACGCGCTGGAACAGCTGCTGGAGACGTGCACGATCGCGGACTGCGAGGACGTGTTCACGTGGGTGGAGGCGCGGCGGGGACGGCTGAGCGCGGATGCGCTGTGGAGACGGGGCAAGCTGGTGATGCTCCGCACGTGCAACGAGCTGCAGAGACGGCTGAGCAAGACGGCGGACACGGTGCTCCGCGGCAGGGTTTTGCTCCTGCTGTCGTCGCTGTACCCGCTGTCCGAGCGGTCGGCGCTGAACCTGGGCGGCAACTACAACGCGGGGAACGTCACCGAGCTGGACGGCCGAGACGCCGAGGGCGACGACGCGCAGGCGCAGGCGGGAACGCAAGCGTCAGACGCAAACGCAGAAGCGGAGGGCGTCGTCGTGGACCGCGCCTTTTACGAAACGTTCTGGAGTCTCCAGAAGTTCTTCTCCAACCCCCCCGCGGCGCTCGAGCCGACGGGCGGGTGGAAAACCTTCGCTCGAGCCCTCGGGTCGGTGCTGGACAACTTCGAGACGCACCGGCTGGATAAGACGTCGGCGGGGCGAGCCGTTACGACCGTTACGACCGTTACGGGAGGCGGGGACGAACATCGCGGTACGGCGGCGGCGAACATCGAGGGGACGACCGCCGGGACGAAGTACCTCACCGCCGCGCCCCTGCTGCACCTGCAGCTGAGGGACCCCGCGTTCCGACGGCACTTTCTGGTGCAGTGCGCGGTGTTTCTGGGTTTTTGCACCGCCCCGTGTTTGTACAAGGGTGTCGACGCCAAGGGAGCGCTCGACGCCAAGAAGCGGGTGATGGAGGCTATTCGCCACACCCCGCCGCACGGCGAGGAGTTCGCCGCCGCCGTCGCCCTGGCGCTGCGCCGCGAGGAGGGTTGGGTGCTGTGGAAGCGCGATAACTGCAAGGACTTTGAGCGCGAGCCCGAGGCGCCCCGGGCCCCGCCGCCCGCGGCCCCGGTGATGCGTCGGCGGCCGCGGGCGGGCGCGGCTGCGCCCGCGGTTCCCCCCGAGAAGCGCGTCAGGCTCGGTAACCCCGAGCTGGACCGGCTGTGGAACCTCAGCGAGGACAACGCGTCCGCGCTGAGGGATAAGAGGGACGCGGCGCCCGCCGCGGAGGCGTACCTACAAAACGTCGTCGACGACATGGACCCCGAGGCTCAGATCGAGGAGGCGTACAAGAGCAAAAACGACAAGACGTACGTGTGGAAGGCTCTGCGACTCATCGCCAAGGCGGACATGGGCGCGTTCCAGCGGCTGGGCGCGGAGGACATGGAGACGGTGGTGCCCGCGATGCTGGGCGTGGAGCCCCCCGGGAGACCGACGGAGACGGATGGGGCGGAGCCCGAAGGGGACGGGGAGGGCGGGCCGGCGGCGATGGAGACGGGGGGCGAGGACGCGTCGAAGGAGGCGACCGAGCCCGAGGCGGAGGAGGGCGGCGAAGCCGACGGGGAGGAGGGTGAAGCCGACGGGGAGGAGGGTGAAGCCGACGGGGAGGGTGAAGCCGACGGGGAGGAGGAGGGGGAGGAGGACGAGTAAGTGTTAGTCGCCGACGATATCGTAACTTTTAGCGGCGCTCTGGTTTTCAAACGGCGAGCGCGGCGCGTCACTTTCTAAACGTCTTCCTCCTCGTTCACCCCCTCGTTCACCTCCGCCTCCCCGTCCGTTTCCTCCTCCTCCTCCAGCGACGGTTCCTCCCCGTCCCTTTCCGCCCCGCGCTCCGCCTCCGCCGCGAGCGCCCTCAGCGTCTCCTTCGGGCTCCGCACCGGGTCGTCCACCCACGGGAACATCCACAGGTTTCCGGGGCGGGACGGGTCGTGTCCCCGGAGAAAGTCGTTGTTGACCAGGAATCGAAACACCTGGAGCAGCCGCGACCTGTCCGCGCGAACTTCCCTCGCGAGAAGTTTCCTCAGCAGCGTGAAACTCGTCGCCCGGTTTCCGCCCCCGTTTGGATCGATCGACGTCGAAGCCTTCGCCTTCTTATCCGCCTTCGCCTTCTCCCGGGCGGACTCGTCGTGCGCGAACGCGCACCGGCGGCCCGATTTGCACCGCCCGCGAAGGAAGAACCTGCACGGCGTCGCGGCGTTCGTCGCGGCATTTGTCGGACAATCCGTCGGACAATTTTCGGCACCCGTCGAACAAATTCCGGCCCGGTTTCCCCTGGCGTCGCCCGCGTGGACAAAGTCGCACGCGTCGCCCCTGCGGCACTTACCCAGCTGCCAGTACCTGCACGGCCTCGTCCCTTGCCTTCCGCCCGCGCCGCCGCCCGCGTCTCTCCTTTGGCGCTTCGCCGGCGCCGAATCGTCGCGCTCCCTCCCGACGCCGCGACCTTTACCTTTTCGATTCCCGTCCCCGCCCCCCTCTTCCTCGTCCCCGGTAATACCTCCGAGGTGTCCGAGCTCCTCGCCGATCTCCTCCGACGCCTCGAAGTGTCCGAGCTCCCTCTGCCTCGCGAGGATCTCCCTGAGCGCGGCGCGACGCGCGGTTTTAGCGGCGTCGTCATCCGCCGTGTGTTTCTCCGACAGCTCCCCGCGTTCGCACCGTTCCTCCGCTTCCCTTCGCCTCCGTTCCACGGTTGTACGGGAGGGCCAGTTCTTGGCGCGTTCTTCCCTGTACCGCCGGACGTCCTCGGGTAACGAGGCGACGTCGACTGGTTTCACCGCCGGGATCTCGTCCACGGTGGGGAACGTGACTCCCTTCTCCCGTTTAAACGCCGGTTGAGGCGATTCCGGTAACTTTGCGGGAAGGGAATCCCGCCCGGGTGGGGCGGGGCCCTCGTCGGCGTCGGGACGGGATCGCGAGGTCGGGTCCGCGGGCTTGGCCCCCCGGCCCCTGTTCTTGCCGCGGTTCCTGTTCCTCTTGCCGCCGGGTGGGTTTTTGGAGGGCGAGGAGGGCGCCGGGTGGACGTCGGCGGCGGGCGGGGGCGGCGGCGGGGGCGGCGGTCCGCCGCCCACGGTGCCGAACCACTGCTGCTGCTGCTGCTGCTGCTGCTGGGGCGGCTGGGGCTGCTGGGGCGGCTGCTGCTGCTGCTGGCCGTAGTGCTGCTGCATCTGCGCCCAACCCGCGGCCGCGGGCGCGCCCCACGCGCCCTGCGGCACCGCCATCATCACCTGCCCCTGCGCCATCATCATCGGCACGGTGCCTCCGCCGTGGGGCGTCCAATGCTGCTGCTGCTGCTGCTGCCCGGGGTACTGCACCACGGGCACGTACATCATCTGGTACGCGCCCGCGGGGGTTCGCGCGTGGGGTTGGTTTCCCTGCCCGTGAGGACCGTGGGGTAGGAACCCCGCGCCCTGCGGTGGATTCATGACGCCTCCCCCGACGCGCCCCGCGAGTGCGGGGGCGATTAACAATCCGGTTCGTTGTTAAAGAATCGCCGCCCGACCCCGTCGCCACTTCGCGAGGCGACTGCGCGCCGGGTTCAGCCATGCGCAGGTCTCCCGCGCGGTCGGCGCTGGGTCTGTGCCTCTCGCTCGCGTGCCTAGCGCTGGTGTGGCACGCGCTCACCCTCGCGGGCTGGCTCACCTCGCGCGTCACCGCCGCGTCGGGCTACCTCCGCGACGTCGGGGACCTCACCGATCTCGCGGAGCGCCCGGGGATCCGAGAGGCGGTGCGTTCCGTCGTCGCGTCGGGGGCGCTCGCGCGGCTGGAGAGGGACGTGGTCGGCAGGCTTCACGTCGTGGACGACGAGGCGATGTCCGTCGGCGTGGACGTGAGCCACAGCGGCGAGGCGACGTGGGTGTACCGGCGGTACCAGCAGGCGCTCCGATCATCCCAAGGGAAGAGGGACGGCGACGAGTCGGCACGATCGAGCGCGGCTCGCGACCCCGGCTTCGCGCCCCTCGTCGTCGACGTCGGCGCCAACGACGGCTTCCTCAGCTCCAACTCGTACAACCTCGCGCGTTGGGGTTTCTCCACCGTCCTCGTCGAACCCAATCCCGCCATGCTCGCCCTCGCCAGAGAGGCGCAGGAGCCGATGATCGACCCGTACCGCGAGGGAACGCAAAGGAGCTGTTACGTCAACGCGGGGATGGCGGGGGTGGAGGCGGCGACGACGATGAAACTGAAGGTGGGCGGGGACGTCGTGGCGATGGAATCGTCGCTCGTGGACGTCGGCGGGGGCGCGAGTGGGGGCGCGAGCGTCGGCGGCGTGGGCAAGAACGGGCGGGGCGACGACTCGAGGGAGCAAAAGTTGGCGCGGCTGCAAAAGTTGGGCGACGGGACCGGGATCACGGACGAGAACGGCGGGGAGGTCATCGAGGTCGACGTGCTTCCCGCGTCCGAGGTGGCGAAGCGATGCGACGTTCCCAAGGACTTCGCGCTCCTCTCCGTGGACGCGGAGGGCGTGGGGGATTCCGTGCTCCGCGAGTGGATCGTCGCGGGGCATCGGCCTCGATGGATACTGTACGAGTCGATGCACAACCCGACGCCGTTTGACGTCACCAGGGAGTGGCTCGCGGGTAAGGGGTGGAGGTACGTCCGGAAGATCGGGTGGAACCACGCGTTCGAGCTGGAGGAGCTCAGCGCGCGGCTGAAGACCGGTTTAATTAAGGACGTCTGACGACCGCGAGCGTTCAGCCGGGGACGCCTTCGCGCAGCCGGGCAGTCCAGTCAGGGTGGATTTGATTCACGAAAGAAATCAGAAACGGGCGCGGGTTTTGGTCAACGTTTTCGGTCGTCCGCAGACATGGGGTGCGGCGTCTCGGTTCCCGCACGTCCAGACCCGCATCCGATGCCGACGAAGCCCGCGCCGCCGCCCGTTTCCGACGGGCACCCCGGCGAGAGACACGCGTTCAGGCGCCGGCACGTCCCGTCGTCGTCGTCGTCGCCGCACGCCTCGTTCGACTCGGAGACGTCGTTCCAATCGTGCGTCTCGTTCATCTCGGACGAGCTCCTCGAGTCCTCCCAGGTGCCGTCCCCGACGCCGCCCGCGACGCGCGTTGGCATCGGCGAGAGCGCGTCGCCGAGGACGCCCGATCGACGCCCGATGACGGCGTCGCGGCTGCCGACGCGCCCGGCGCCCCCGGCGCGGGCGCGGTTCGGCGCGCGAGCCGAGGTGGTGCGATTCACGATGTCCGAGAAAACGGCCGGCGGGTGGGTGCTGGTGGCGTCCGCCTCGGGTGGGGGCGTATCCGCCGCGTTTGACTCCGACCCGGATCGACCCTCCGCGCTGCGCGGCGTGGACCTCGTCGCCCTCCGCGACGCTCTTCGGGCCGAGTCGATGGAGTGCACCGACGGGAAGGTGTCCATCGCGCGGCTCAACGCGTGCCTCCACAGGTGAGAGGATTTTATTTTCCCACATGATACATGCCCTCATATGCACAAACAGCGTATGTTTTTGGGGCTAATTATAGTTAACACGCACCCGTGTGTCGTGCAGGATCGTTCCGCCCGCGTCGCGCGCCTCCGCCGCCGCGGTGTCCTCGCTCTTCGCCGCCGTCGACGCGGAAGGCGTCGGCGCCGTCGACGTCGCGGACCTGATCGCCGCCGCCTCGGCGCTGTGCGCGTCGCCGACGGACCCGACGGCGCGTATGCGCGTCGCCTTCGACGCGTGCGACGACGACGACGTCCAGAGCCAAAACCAAAGCCAAAACCAAAACCCAGACGCGCGACCGCGCGTCCTCTCCAAGCGCCGGCTTCGGACCATGTTTCGCGGCGCCGTCGTCGCGGCGGCGGCGGCGGTGTTCGCGCACGCGCCCCTCAACCCCGGGTCCGACGAGAACGACGAAAACGTCGACCCGAACGGCGACGCGAACGGGGGCGACGCGCGAAACCAAAGCCAAAGCCAAAACCAAAGCCAAAACCAAAGCCAAAACCCAAACGTCGCGACGCTGACGTGCGCCGGGGGCGGTTGCGTCGTCGCGCCGAGGCTGACGTCGCGATCCGGCGCTGACGTTTCGACCGCGATTCGAACACGTACGGTGACGTCGATCGAATCGTACGCGGACGCGCTGGTGGACGATCTGTTCGCCACGCACGACACGGACTGGGTCGGGGCGGTGACGTGGGAAGACGCGAAGGAGTACGCCCTCGGGTGCGCGTTTCTCCGGGCGTGGTTCGGGTTGGACCGAATCGGCGGGTGAAGGAAGGTTTTTGGAACGTCGAGTCTCGCCTCTCGTGTATGATACGATAGAATGAACGTCTCTCGTGTAAAAGAAGTTACGAGTAACGCTTAACTCATACCTTCGAAGGTAACTCGTGGACGTCGAACGAACGGTCAGTCGTAGATGGGGCAGGGCCCGCCCATGCCGACGCAAAACTCCGCCGGGTCGTTGTACCTCTTGTTCCTGTTCAGCGCGTCGATCGCGGACATCTCGGCGTCGCTGAGCGTCCAGCCGAACACGTCGATGTTCTCGTCGAGCCGGGCTACCTTTGTCGTCTTGGGAATCGCGGAGGTTCCCCGCTGCAGCGCCCACCGGAGCAGCACCTGACCGGGGGAAACCCCGCGCGCCGTCGCCGCGGCTTTGACGCACGCCTCGTTGATCGCGCCCTCCGTGGGCTTCGTCCAGCCCATCTCGACGTACCCCGCGCTGCCGAGTGGGGAGAAGGCGGTGACGTGCACCTGCTTGGACCGCGCGTAGTTCACCAGGTGCGTCTGGGAAAGGTACGGGTGCGACTCGATCTGCAGCACCGCCGGTTTGACCCGCGCGGTGGCGAGCAAGTCGGCGAGCAGCGACACGTTGAAGTTGCAGACGCCGATGTTCTTGACGAGGCCCTCGTCCACGAGCTGCTCCATGGCGCGCCAGGTCTCGGCGATCGGCACCGGGTCGTGGACCATGACCCGGTCGGCGGGATCGGACGCGTCCGGATCGTGCACCCACTCGGGCGGGTACCGGGTCTCAAACGGGACAAACTTGAGGGAGATTGGGAAGTGCACGAGGTAGAGGTCGAGGTACTCGAGGCCGAGGTCGTCCAGGGTTCGGAGGCACGCGTCCCGCACGTGTTCGTGACGGTGATAGGTGTTCCACAGCTTGCTCGTCACCCAAAGGTCGTCGCGGGAGATGGTCGGGTCCTCCGTCAGCGCGGCTCTGATGCCGGCGCCAACCTCGCGCTCGTTGCCGTAGTCGCACGCGCAGTCAAGGTGCCTCCACCCCTTCCGGATGGCCGTCTCCACGAGCGCCGGCGTCTGCTCCTTGGGGATCTTCCAGGTCCCGAGACCGAGGAGGGGCATGCGTGAACCCGTGCGAAGGATCGCGCGCTCGGCCACGCCGGGATTGGGCGCGTTGTGGCCCGTGGGCTTGGCGCCCAATTTATCGGGCGGGGTCATCACCGCGCGTATCGTCGCGGAGGTCCTGCAACGACGCGACGGGCGACGGTCGAGGGCGAGCCTGTTCGTGAGCTGAGGGCCGATGCGCGCGGCGCTTGCGGACATGGCGCCCGACAAGATGGCGCTGGTCCGCAGCGACATGAGGCAAATATTTCCCCCCCCCGAGAGCCCGACGTTTCGGAGATCGACGCGGGTCAAAAGTGCAATGCTGAGTCACTTTTTCTCACCCAAAAGTATCTCCCGGAGGAGGGGCGCGCACTTTGCCCACTCGCGCGCGTGGACACGACCGCACGCGCCCGTGGACCCGTGGACCCGCCGACGCGACCCGAGCAACCTATACGACCGACCGAGATGGTGCGTCATCCCGCGTCCGAACCCCGCGCGCCTCTCCCCCACCGCGACCGCGTGCGCCGCCCCCCGAGTTCCGGAACGATTTTCGCTAACAACAAGGGTCAGCAACCCAAGAAACACGGCGTTTCGTCCCCGAATTGACCTAGTCGTCGCTCCTCCTCTCCTCCGCCTCCGCGCGCGCAGGGCTTCGAAGGGCCGATCCCCGACTACGACTCGCCCACCCCCGGTGGCGCTTTCGAGCAGCTGCTCAAGCAGTACGACGACAGCGGCGGCCTCGACGTTCTCGACGAGAGCTCGGGCGCGATGAACAACATCATATGCGTGTCATTCCCCTTGCCCGAGGCGCGGTCGAGGTTGCTGGACGATCTCTCCGGAACCTACGATTTCCCGGTCGCCCTCGAGCCTTGCACGCACGAAGTCGCCTCCGACACCATCGCGGCCCTCCACTGGGCGCAGGACTCGAGCGAGACCATCGAACGGCACCTGTGCCGCTACGGCGCCCTGCTCCTCCGAGGCTTCCCCATCCGAAACCCGCAAGATTTCGCCCATCTCACGGAGGCGCTCGGATGGCCGAACTTTGGCTACGAGGCGTCGGGCGGCAACGCCGTGCGCAGGAACGTCGTCGGCGACCGCGTGTTCACCGCGAACGAGTCCCCGCCGGATAAGGTGATACCCTTCCACCACGAGCTCGCGCAGACGACGAGGTACCCGCACCGGGTTGCGTTTTTTTGCGAGAATCCCGCCATGAGGGGCGGAGCCACGCCGCTCCTCGACTCCGGCAACGCGTACGCCCGTCTGCGCGACGAGTTCCCCGACGGCCTCGCCGAGCTCCAGAAGAAAGGCGTGCGATACACGCGCGTGATGACCGTGGACGACAGGCCGCACTCCGCCATCGGCCGCGGGTGGTCCGACACCTTCGGCGTCTCGACCCCGCAGGAGCTCGAGGCGAAGCTCGCGTCGACCGGGGACAAGCTCGAGTGGCTCGGCGTGTCCCTGTCGCACCTCGGGGTCGACGGCGACAGGTACCCCGTCCGCCACTACACCGACGTGCGTCCCGCCGTGCTCGTCGACCCGCACGACCCGGAACGAAGGCCGAGGTTTTTTAACCAAATTCTCGCCGCGCACGCGGGTTGGAGAGACGAGCTCAACGCGCCGGGCGCGTCCGTCGTCCTCGGCGACGGCACCCCGATGCGCCAGGACATGCTCGACGCCATGGAACGCATCTTCCGCGAGGAGAGCGTGTCGGTCCAGTGGAGGGTGGGCGACGTCATGCTGATCAATAACCTGCAGGTGATGCACGCGAGGGAGACGTTTGTCGACGGCGAGGCGCCGCGACGGGTGCTCGCGTCGCTGGGCCGAGATCCGGCGCCGGTGATGGAGGAACGCCTGGCGAACTCCCAACTCGGCGACGGCGTTGGGTCGAACAGGGAGGGTCGCAAGTACGCGTGGCAGGCGACCGGTGGGGAGCGAAGGACGCACGGACCGCCCGCCCTTCGCGAGTCGAAGACGCGCGCGAAGGTCATTCGCGGCAACCCGGGCATCGCCGCCCGCCGAGCCGCGGCGAGGGGTTCCTCCCACGCGGCGTCGGCGTCGCTCAGGGCGTTCGCCGCCCGGCGCGCCGTGCTCTTCGCGAGATGATGAGACCGCGGGCGGCGACGACGGATGGGTCGGCGGCGATGAACGACGGGTCAGTCGTGACGTTCACGACGCAGATGGGATGAAACAAATCAGAGCTCATCGAGCGGTGTTTTCTATGTGCGATTATTTAGCGACGACGACGTCTTCTTCGTCGGCGAGCGAATTGTAACTGAGCGGTGCGGCAAGTCTTCTCATCACGATTGTACGATAGACTATGATGCTCGAGTGTCTTGCATTTTCGTGCATCGTCCGTTCGTCGACGATCGTCGCCGTCGATACGTATCCGTCGCGTCCTCCTCGTCTCTTCGGCACGCGTCGTCCGTCTGTATGTCCCCTCTTCACCTCTTCTTCTGACTGACTCCCTGCGCGTGCACCACCTCGCCGCCCAGCGGCGCGCGCATGGTGTTGACGTACCTCGTGTACGTCCGGAACATGTTCGGTCCCATCTGACGCCCGCCCCCGGTCCGACCCTCGCCGCCGAAGTTCTCGCCAGCCTCGGCGCCGGATGTGCCGTAGTTGAGGTTCGCGATCCCGACCCTCAACGTCGTCGCCAGCGTCTCGAAGACGTCCTCGTTGCCGGTGAAAACGCCGCAAGAGAGCCCGTGTCCGCCGCGGTTGATATCGTTCACCACATCCCCCAGCTGGTCGTCCCTGTACCGCACGAGGTGGAGCACCGGAGAGAAGAGCTCGGTCGCGGTGGGCGGGTGGTTAAACCCCGGCGCTCTTAAAAGAGTCGGCTCGACAAAGTTACCGCCGAGCGCTCGGCCGCCGCAGAGAAGCGTCGACCCAGCCTTCACGCACGCGTCCACGCCCCGTTTAAACCTCTCCACCGCGTCCGCGTGGAACACCGGGCCGACGTTGACGCCGGGCGTGAACGGATCCCCGATGCGAAGCTCCTGCTTGTATCCCGCCACGAGAAGCCTCTCGAAGTAGTTGTACACGTCGTCGTGCACGTAGGCGACCCTGGTGGACGTGCACCGCTGGCCGCTCGTGCCCGTCGCGCCGAACAGCACCGACTCGACCGCCTGCGCCACGTCGGCGTCGGCGTGCACCACCGCCGCGTTGTTACCGCCCAGCTCGAGGAGGGTACGAACGCCGAGCTGGGTCGCTCCCTCGGACGCGAGCGATCTAAGAAGCGCCTCGCCCATAGCCTCGCCGCCGGTGCACTCCCACATCGCGAACCGCGCATCCCGCCACATCCGTCGCGTCAGCGCCTCGTCGTCGCCCGCGTCGACGCACGTCACGAGACCGGAGAAGCCGCCGTTGGTTCGGAGCACGTCGTCGATGACCTTGGTCAGCGCCATCGCGCAGAGCGTCGCTTTCGGATGGGGCTTCCATACCACGCCGTTGCCCGCGGCCATCGCCGGAAGCGCGCCCCACGCGAACGGCGCGTACGGGAAGTTGAACGCGGTCGTCTTCCCGACGATGCCGATGGGTAAGGCGCGTTCCTCGCCGTACCACCCCAGCGATTTTCGCGTTTTGTCGCGGGATTCGTATCGGCGAACGGGATAAGCGAGGGAACCGCCGCATTCGTCTTTTCTTTCGCCGATGGCCGCGGCGACTTCGGCAATCTCCGCGAGCTCACCGAGGGATTCGCTCGGCGTCTTGCCCACCTCCAGCGTCAGGAGGTTACCGAGGTGCGTCGCGTTTTTCGCGATGGCGTCCGCGACGGCCAGGACGATTCGCACGCGCTCGTCGCCGGGGACGCTGGCCCATCTCGCCTGGACCTCTTTCGCTCTTTTTATCGCGGCGTCGACGTGGGGCCAAGACGCGACGTGGATGGAACCGAGGCGGGCGTTCGTGGTGGGATCGAACACGTCGCGCCTCGCGCCTTCGGGGGCGAATACGGAGACGTCGGGGAGGACCGGGCGGAGCGGTCGTTCCCTGCGGCGGTCGTCGAGGTCGAGCGCCCGGAGCGTCTCCCTCGATATCGTTTCCCGCGAGAACGCGAGCGCGAGCGCCATCTCGGGGTGGCCGCCCACCACCGCGTAGATCGGCTCGTCGGTGTCGGCGTTGAAGGTGCGGCGGGGTACCGCGACGACGTTCGACTCGTTGGCGCCGCCGCCGTGGGATATCCGAGTCCTCGGCAGCCACGCGGGCTGCGGGTTATCGTGCACTTCCAGCGCCGGCGGTGTTAGTTTCTTTTTCTTGGCCGCGCCATTGACCACGAGTCGCGCGGGGCCGCGGAGACCGCGGGTGCGCGGCGCGGAGGGACGCGCGAGTTGGGGCGGGCGCGTGCGGAGCATCCTTTCGAGCGTGTCTTCGGAAACTGCGTTCGGAAACTGGAGGCGTGGTGCGGCGGGTGGCGCGTCGGGGAGTGACGCTTGGGGAATTCACCGAAAGTCCACGTCGGCTTTTCTTTGTGTCCACGTCGGCATTCTCGGCAACCCCCGCGCGATTTTTGTTCCTCCCTCTTCTCAGGAACGACGGTTTGTTTTCGTCCGCTTTCCGCTCGTGGGGGTGTTTCGCGCGCAAAGAATCTCCAATTTGAGATCTTTGCTGACTTGGAGACGCGTCGCCCCTTTTTCCGGCGAAGCATCACGCCCCTCGAGACGGGACGAACGACCGCACAACGCGCGACGCAACGACGCGACGAGACCGCATCGAGCGTCGAAAGCCCAATCTCTCCGACGAACACCCCCCGAGCGCCGCCGCGAGTGAATCCGCGGCCCTTGAGATACTCGGCAACCCCACCGCGGAAGCGCGACAAATAACGCAAAAGTACCTTCGTGAAACGCAAAGATGCTCGCGTCGCTCTCGACCCCCCGCCGCGCGACCGCTCCGCGCGGGTTCGGGTTTCCGGACGTGACGTCGCGCAACCGCGCGTTCTCAACCTTTGGGACGCGTCGCCCTCGCCTCGCGAGCGCCAGGACCTTCCGCGTCGCCGCCAAGTCGTCGAGACCCAGCCTCCGCGGCGCAGACAAGAAAGAAAGCTCCGGGAACCTCGACGCCGAGAGTGGGTACTGGCGCGTCGAGGCCGCGAGCGTCCAGCGCGCGCGCGGCACCCTGCGGAGGATATCCGAATTCGCCGGTGAGCGCACGACCGACGGCATAGGTGCGCGCGAACCCCCCCGCCGACGCCGCGCCGCCGCGGTAACACCCGACAGGCGCGCCAGTCTGACTAGGATCTTCCGAGCTAACACCGAGCGAACACCGATACCGCCCGCCCCCCCTCCTCGCTCCTCGCCCGCTCACCGCCCGCACCCCCCTCGAGACGACGCAGGCGACGCGCACCTCGCGGCCGCGCTCGCCCGCGACCACGACCTCATCCGCGCCATCGACGACGCCGGAGCCCTCCACGACCGTCTCATCCACTCGCAGGGGCTCTGCGGCGGAAGGTGCTACGCCACTCTCCTCGCCCTGGACGAGGATTCCCTCCGCGCGAGACTCGCCAAGGACGTGCTCAACTTTTACCCCCGGGATGGCACCCAACCCTTCGTGCCCCTCGCCGCGCGCGGCCCCTGGATCGTCACCGCGCACGGCGCCGTGGTGTACGACGCCGGCGGCTACGGCATGACCGGCTTCGGGCACTCGCCCGACGACTTACTGAACGCCGCGCGCCGACCCGAGGTGATGGCCAACGTGATGACCGCGTCCTTTGCGCAGGCGGATTTCACCCACGCGCTGCGACGCGAGATCGGCCGCAACTGGACCGGGCCCCGGGGCCGAAGGATGGTGACGAACGACAAGGACGCCGAGGACGATGACGCCGCGTGGACGAACCAGCTCGAGCACCCCTACGCCTCGTTCGCGTGCCTCAACAGCGGCAGCGAAGCCGTGACGCTGGCGCTTCGTGTGACGGACGTTCGAGCGAGGACCGAGATCGACGCCGAGGGCAAGACGCCGGTGTTTATCGCCCTGAAGGGGTCGTTCCACGGCCGGACGAACAGGGCCGGGACGGTGTCGCACGCGACGCACGGCCTCTACGCCGAGGAGCTCGCGTCGTTTCGGCCCAATCGCGTCGCGGACGAGGGCGCCTTCGACTTTTTCGAAAACAAAGACGAGTTCAATCTAGAAGATTCCTCAATCTCGATGGACGACGAGTGCGACTCCGATTTCGCCCACCCCTTCTACGACAGCTGGAAGGACTGCTGGCGGCACGAGCGCCGGAAAAAAGGGGACGACGTCGAGGCGCTTCGAGGCGCTTCGAACGCGAACCCGGGTATGAGTAGGTCGTTCCAACCGCCCCCGTGCGTCTTTGTCGAGCCCAACGACGTCGCTCAGCTTTTAAAAACCTTCGACGCGTGCGACCGCGCGGGGCTCTTCGTGGAGGCGATGATCCTCGAGCCGTGCATGGGAGAGGGGGACCCGGGGCGGATGATCACGCGGGAGTTTTACGACGAGGCGCGGCGGCTCACGAGGGCGCGCGGGACGTTCCTGGTGGTGGACTCGGTGCAAGCGGGGCTTCGCGCCACCGGCGAGCTGTCGCTGGTGGACTGGCCCGGGTTTGCGTACTGCGAACCCCCCGACTTTGAGGTCTTCTCCAAGGCTCTGAACGGCGGGCAGTTCCCGCTCTCCGTCGTCGCCTTCTCCGAACGCGCCAACGACGCGTACAAGACGGTGAGTTTACCTTCGTACCTTCGTACCTTTGTACCTTCGTATGGGCGACATGATGGAATGACGTCGTGTTTTGTTCGCAGGGAATCTACGGCAACACGATGACGTTTAACCCCCGCGCCGCGAGGGTGGGAACCGCGGCGCTTCGAGCCATGACGCCGGCGCGCCGCGCCAACGTGGTCGAGCGCGGGAAAGAGCTGCTGTCGGCGCTGGAAGACCTCGTGCGCAGGTGAGTTCATTTTAATCTTTGTACGGGCAAATCGACCGACGTGGTTTTTTTAAACAGGTACCCGTCCCACCTGGACCGCGCCGCTGGGTCCGGTCTCCTCGCCGCGGTCCACTGCGCTAAATCCGTGCGCGTGACGGGCGTCGGCGGCCTCGAGGAGCGGTGCCGCCGCGCGGGGCTCAACGCCGTGCACGGGGGCGAAAACGCGCTTCGGTTCACGCCGTGGTTCGACATGTCCACCCGCGAAGTTCGGCTCCTCGTGAACGTCGTCGAGGAAGCCCTGCTCGGTTGGATACGCGATAACGGGGAGGGGAACGAACGCGAACGACGCGAGGAAAACGACGACGGGGTTGACGTCGCGAAACCCGGAGATTCCTTCTCCACGGCGGCGAGCGCGTACGGTTTCGGTTCCGCGAAAACCCCGAAGGAGAAAACCCCGAAGGAGAAAACCCCGAAGGAGGCCCGGTTCGCGAAGTTTGACCCGCCGGACATCGAGCTCAAGGCGAAAAACTACGACCGCGCGCTCCGCGACAGGGCCAAGACGCGCGTCGCGCGACGCGTCATCGACGCGGCGGTGGGCAAGTACTTCGCGAGGAACCCCAAGGTGAGGGCGGTGGCGTCGTCGGTGCGAGGAGCGGCGGCGGCGGCGGCCTTCGACAAATCCTCCGACAAATCCTCCGACAAGTCCTCCGACAACTGCGAGGGGCTCCCGCTCGACCACGTCGCTTTTCGCACGTTCAACCTCCCTAACATGGGCATCGACTCCGTCGCCGGGCTCTTCACCTCGCTCGGGTACGTCGAGGCGAACGATCCGGCGAAGCTCGGCGACGGGCCGATGCGTTTTCCGGAGAAGAAGGTTGTCGCGAGGTGGTTTCGCCCCCCCGACGGCGCGACGCCGCCGCTGCCCAGAATTTTCATCTCCGAGCTGGACGTGTCGTCCCTGTCCAACGCCGCGAAGGCGACGATCGAGGCGTACGTCGGAAGCACGGGCGACGGCGAGCACGGCATGCTCTTCAGCGCGCAGTCCGCGTCCGCGGCTCTGCCGTACGACGCCGGGCGAGGCGCGAAGAAGAAGGAGAAGAAGAAGAGCAAGGTTCGGTACCCCGGCGCCTTTGCAGATCCGGACTTTCGCAAGGGCACGTTCGAGTGCGTCCTGGACCTCATCGAGGACGTCTACGCCACGGCGGGAGACCACGCGGCGGGAGCGGCGTCGCACGTGTGCTGCGACGGCTGGGACACCCCGTGGGACGCGCGCGGCGTCGCCAAGGCGGACTTTGACCTCTTGACGGAGGAGTCGGAATACGCGGCGTGGACGCTGATGAACGGGTACGCCGTGAATCACGTCGCGATCGCCGCGCACAGGCTCCCGCTCGAGTCCGGCGTCGGCGACCTCCGTTCCCTCAACGCGTTCCTCCAGGGCGACGTCCCCGCCGCCAGGCTCGTCCCGGTCGGGGCGCAAAAGGAACGGCTGAAAACGGTCGAAGATACGAACCGTCTCGGCGACGGCGACTCGGGGTCTGACTCGGAGGATGACGCGCGAGGCGTGATCCGCCGTGAGGTTGGCGGCTACGGCGAGATACCCGAGGAGCGGTGCTTCAGCGAACGATGGGAGGAGGTCGGCGAGGATGGACTGTACAGGTTTATCGTCGACCCGGTGGCGTGCCCCGGTGGCGTGACCGGGCGGAACAACCTCGAGGACGCGGACGATCAGACGCGTTGTGATCAAACCGAGGCCAAGTCCGGGATCGACGCCTTCACCCGCGTATCCCCCGACGGCGGCTTGCTCCAGTCGTCAATCTCCGCCGACGTGCGCGTGGTGAAGCTGTTCGACGAGCGGGACGCGTCGCTCGTGGAGGTTGCCGTGCCCGGAGGGTACCTCGAGTTTGTCCAGAGGCGTCCCGTCGATCCGATTGCGATTTCGGAGGACGTCCCGGCGCAGAGCCTCGGGGATGGCGCGCTTCGTGACGGGTTCCACGAGGGCAACGCCAACGGAATCTTCGAGTCGACGTTTCGCGCAAACACGAACCCACGCGAAGGGGCTGAAGGTGGCGGCGAAGTGGGTAAAGGGGCTAAGAGCTCCGCGGTGTCCCTGCGAAGGGTGAGGCGCACGGCGGAGAGCGGCGACGCGTTCTTCGTGGACGCGGACTGCGACCCGAGCGACGAGGAGTGCCACTACGCGTTCTGATCTGACGACCAACCGACACGAGCCCCGACGAAGCCGCCGCGAGAGACTTTCACGAACATCACGAACTGCCGTTTCCGACTGCTGTTTCGACGACGACAATTTCACGACGACTGTAGACTATCACGTAACGACGAACTACTCACGAATCTCACGACTCTGCCATCTCCGCCCGTCGCGCCTCCGCCTCCGGATCCCTCTCGAGCACCCTCCACACCACCTCCGCCGCCGCTCCCTGCGCGACGGCGACCGTCATCGGCCCGAAAAACGGCACCGCCAACGCCAGACTGAACGGAACCCCGAAGCACGTCAGCGCAACCGCGTTGGACCGCACCACCCTCTCCTGCGCGTCGAAATCGAGCCCCGCCTTGTCAAAGTACGGATCCAGCAGCTCCCACGTCAGCGAGTAGGACGCGACGGCGGCGGCGAGCGCTCCCGCGAGAAACGGCCCGACGACAGGCACGAGGGAGACGCCGACGCCCATCGGAACGGCGACGCCCGCGATCGTCGCGAGGGATTGCGCCCTGGCGGCGGCGACGCCCAGGGACCCGAGGCCGAGGCCGTCGGACGACTCGAGCTGCGCGACGCGGGTGATTCGCAGCGCCGCGAGGGTGCACGGGGTGGCGGACGAGGTGGCGGACGAGGAGGCGACGCTCCGTGACTCGCCGGTCGGTGACTCACCGGTGGGTGACTCGCCGGTGGGCGGCGCCTTGAGCGCGTCGAACAGGATCTTCTCGCCCAGCAGCGGCAGGAGTTGCTGGACCACCGCGATGGCCACGAGCGGGGAGACGAGAAGCCACGCGCCGTCCACGGCGACGAGCGCGACGCGCTCGACGAGCGTCCACAGCGCGCCGGCGTCCTCCCCGGGGTTGAGCCATGAACCGGTGAGGGTTGTGCCGCCGACGTCGAGCGCGACGGCGACGACGAGGGTGGCGCCAATCATCGGGGCCCAGACCTCGGACGGGTTGGTCACCGCCGTCTTGGCCCCCACGAGCGCGCACTGGAACCCCACGCCGATGGATTCCGGGAACGGCGCGGGGTCCCTCAGTCGGTGGCGCTTGAACGGGTCCTTCTCGTCGTCGCCCGCCCCGAAGAACGCGCGAGGCGCCTTCGGGATCCGCGTTGTTAAACGCCCCGGCCCACGACGGGTGGCGCCACCGAGGCCGAGAGCCGCGGCTCGGGCATCGCGCGGGAGGCCGCGCCGGCGCGCGACGCTCGCCCGTCGCGATCCGAGGACGGCGGCGTCCGCGACCGACGGGGCGAGGAGCGCCATCTGGCGCCGTGAGCTGTGCTGACGAGGACGGGGTGCCGAACGCGTCGGGTTCCTTCTTTTTGGATCGGCTCGGATTTTTGGTTAACCGCAAACGAGCCCGATTCCAACTGTTTGCACGTGCGACGCGCCCCGGGAAACTCGCACGAGTTGGCAGTCAGGATTTGCGCGCCCAGCCAGAGAAGCCCGAAGAAAGAGGTGTTACACAATCTTCTCCGCCCGCCGGTCGTCATCTCCCTCACACAGCCGCGCGCCGGGGCAACCGCGCATCGTTCCACCGCCCGTTCACGCGCAAAGGCGCGTGCACCGAGCGTCGACTCGCGCGCCCCGTTCGACTCGCGCGTAAGGTTCGTCCGAGCGCGAAGGGCGAGCTCGCCGAGACCGGGTCGAGGAAAAAGAGGATCTACGCGGAAAAGATGGGGGTCGCGTCGCGAGGGCACGGAGAGCAAGCGCCGCTGCTGGCCAACCGCGGCGGCGACGCGTCCGCGTCCGCTTCCGACAGCGAGACGCCGCGGGGTGGGGGCAGGTCGTCCAGGAGCGGCGGCGGCGGCGGCGTGACCGCGGTGTGCTTCTCGGTGTCCATGATATTCGCCGGCTTCATCGTTCTCGTCATCGGGGCCTTCTCCACCTCGATATACGGGTTCATCACCGGCGCGTTCGTCGACGGCGTGACCGCGGGGGCGACGTACCATCCGTCAACGGAACAGGTGACGATACAGGACAGAGCCGAGGTGGTGGCGGTCACGATGGCGGGCAAAAGCTCGGAGGATTACGAGGATCTCGACGACCTGTCCCACTCCCCAAAGACGCCTCTCGACGCCCAGATGGAAGGCGAGGGCTTCTCCCGGGGCTACCGCGAGCACTACCACCTGCAGGATAAGGACCACCAGCAGTACACCGGGAGCGCCACGCCGTGGAAGGGGGACACCGGCGGAGAAGGCGGCGCGGAGTAGAGAACCGTTTGCCCCGTCGACGTCGATGTATAGTTTCAAGTCGTCGTCGTCGTCAATCGCTCGGCTCGATCAAAACGGACAGGTGACCGAACGCCACCGCCCCCGGGCTGGACCCGACGAACACCGCGGGCTTTCCGCCGTACTCCTCGCACACCTCCGCCACCGCACTCGCCGCGTCGTCGGTATCGGCGGTCAGCACGCACGCGACGCCGCCTTTACCGCCGCCCGTGATCTTCGCGCCGAAAACCCCGCGATCTCTCCCGCGCTCTCGGCACAGACGCACCAACGCGTCCGTGGCGTCGGAACCCAGGCCGCACGCCCCGTACGATTCGTGCGACTGATACATGTAGTCACCCACCTGCGTCATCACGAGTTCGGAGACGGCCTCGTCGTCGGCGACCTCCTCGAGCCAATCGCGGATGAGCGTCACCCGCTTGTGTTCCATCACCGGGTGCGACCCGCAGGTGGCCACGTCGTAGGTGACCCTCGGGTCGATGGACGTGACGTCGTCGCCGTGGCCTTCGGGATACATCGCGAGAAAGTTCTCCCCGCTGAGACGACGCGGCAGCGCCCCGTTGAGCAGCATCACCTCCAACCACCGGGGGTCCGGCGAAGCGGCGAGGTGCGCGATTTTCTTCTCCGGCCACGTCCGCCGCAAGTGCTCCCTGAACATGAACGCCGCGCACCGAACCCTGCCGTAGTCGCTCTCCCCGTCGTTGCTGTGCCTCACGCCGCTGTCGATGCCCCACAACCTGCACCCGCGCGGCATCCGGACGTGCCCGAGCACCGCGTTATTCGAACAGAGGAGCGCGAGCAGTCGCGATTCTCGGCCCAGCGAAGCTGTCATCTGATCCATGACGCCGCACGGAGCGCCCGCGACTGCGTTCTCGCACAGCTGGCAGAGCGCCGCGAGCTCCGCGCCGCCCTCGTCGCCGTCGAAGGGAACGTTCGCGAGGACGGCGAGCGCGCGCATGGACGCCACCTCGACCGCGGCGGACGACGACACGCCCTTCCCCTCGGGCACCGACGACCGCACGAACATCGCGACGCTTCGATCGTCAAACCTCGCGCCCTTCTCCTTGGCCAGCACGAGCGCGGTCCCGGCGACGTACGCCGCCCACCGCGACTTTTGATCCCTCGCGAACCACTCGCGCGCTGCGTCGTAGGTCAGCGACAGCAGGTCGTCCATCGCGCACGTGAACGTCTCGGCGCGATCGTGAGACCCGTCGCGAGACCCGGGGATCGGAGAGACGACGGTGAAGGTCGCGCGCCCGCGCGGGGCGGCGCGGGTCTGCGCCGCGACGTGGCACGCCTCCGCGATGGGCATCTGCAGCACGAGCGAGCCGGAGTAGTCCGCGATGCCGCCCATGAAGTCCAGTCGCCCGGGCGCGCGGGTCACCGTCACGGGGAGCGCAAAGTCGAACGCGCTCGCGGTGGTTTTGGAGATCTCGTTCGCGCTCCCGCCATCTTCGGCTCTCGCGCGAAGCTCGCGGATGAACTCCGCGGTGTCATCGCGGAGCGGGGACTCCGACGACGCGGATGCATCGTCGACGATCCGCGCGCCTCGCAGATCGGTCGGGGACGCCATCGACGTGAGGTCTACGCGTCTGCTATGCGATCAACAACACTGCCGGCGGGTTCCGCCCTCTAGCTAGCTACGCTTTAGTGCTACAAAAAGAGTGAGTCCGGCGCCGGTACGTCTACCGCCCCACCGGCGCGGTCCTCGTCCCCTGCGGCGGCTTGTACACGTACGGATCGTCGTCCACCACCCGCCTGTTGTTGTACTTCACGTCGTACCACTCGGCGGCGGCGCTTCCCAGCAGGCAGGTCAGCGTCAAGGCTTGCGCGTATATGCGGCTGTGAATCACCTTCACGGACGGCGAGAGGCTCGTCTGCGTGGCGTTGTACGCCATGGACGCGCCCATGCCGGTGAGCCACACTCCGCCGATGGCCCGCAGCTTGTGCTCGCGGCACCACTCCGCGATCGACTCCAGCATCCCGCTCGCTCCACCCTCGGGACCGTCGCGCGCGCCGATTTGTGCGGCGGCACCCGGTCACGTGTCAAGGAGCTCGACGACAAATGCGACCGCAAATGCGACAACAAATCACTTCTAAAACTCCCCATTCCCTCTCACGCCCTCCGCGC